>Ga0181527_1001223_pt1 | contig 27048 bp, 22 predicted proteins | sample PEATcosm2014_Bin_30_FD_119762 | JGI IMG/M metagenome (GOLD analysis project Ga0181527, IMG submission 119762) | Peatland microbial communities from MTU Mesocosm Facility, Houghton, MI, USA - PEATcosm2014_Bin06_60_metaG | ecosystem: Environmental > Terrestrial > Soil > Wetlands > Peat | place...
CGGGAAGAAAATCCTTGATCTTCTCCCACTGCAACTCACTCAGTTCATAGCGGCTTGGTGACATATCTCTACTTCACCAGTTCGGCACCGCCCTGGGAAGTGTATATGTCGATACGTCCTAGGGACTAGGGACTAGGGAACTAGGGAACAGGGAATAGGGGGCAGTGCCCGGCTACCTGCGGTAGGGACTGGACCCTACGACAGGCTCAGGGCAGGCTGTGGACTGGCCGTCCAGGCGGGGGCCTTCAAATAGCCTTCACTTGCCTGTGAAAAAACTCTTGACATTTTTGAATCGAATTTGCGAAGCTTGACATCTGAGGTTTCATAAGAACAAGGATATCGGCAAGTCCCCTTTCAAAACTTGCCGACTTTCCGGTTTCGTAGTCTCGGGTCCCCGCTTCTAAAAATTCTGATTGATGCGAACCTGTTTGAACGACGCGGAGTCATTCGGCGTGGCAGCGTCTGTCATCATTCAAGCTTCTCTGAAGGAGAATTATGAGATACCAACGCCTCATGTCGTTTACCGTGTTAGCCAGCCTCGCCCTCGTGGTATTCCTCAACACAACCACAAATCAAGCTCGTGTTCATGCGGATGCAGCTTCTACAGGAAAAGCAATCGGCACGGGCATCAATGCAGCTATCACCGCAGCATTCCCTGGCGTAAGCAGTATTATCAATGCAATTTGGCCGAAGGGACAGGACAACACAAATAAAAAGAAGGCCGATGCGACAACTGCGACGCAACAATTGCAACAGAAAGCCACACAAAGTCTCAACCAATTCGACACTGTAACCACAGATCTCGACACCATCACACTTTTCCTCGCCAACTGTATAGTCGCGGACGATCACATAATAGCCATGAGAACAATGTTGAAAGGGAAAACTGCTCTAACGCCTACGGATATTCTCGCGCTGAGCAACGATTGGAGCATTGCTAAGGGCAGGCTCACTAACCTTAAGGGACAAGGCCCAGCAGTGACAAAAATGAATGATGCATCCGTGCAAGTTGTGCTACAGGCGGTTGTCGATTCTACTTCTGGTCTTACCGACAACGTAACCGACCAAATCAAAGCTGGGACTCCTGCAATAGATTTGTTGTCTACTAATCTTGAGGAACTCGATCACCAATTATCAGCTGTGAATGCCCTTTCCGGACAAATCATTCAAAACATTAGCTCTGGTCTCAAGAATGTAAAGAATACCGCTGCCGGGGCTCAGGGTGAAGTTCAGGAATCCCCCGCGCTTAAGCAAGCGAGAAAGGATTTTGCTGACGCTGTAAAAGCGCGCTACAAAATACAATGAGGTTCTACAAAGCCGAACACTCCATTCTCATAGTCTGCGTGCTTCTCGCAGGAGCTATCATGCGTACAGCGGATTGTCAGGCCCCTTCTCCTGCACCCCTATCTGCTGGTTCTGCGAGTCCCACACCTATAGACGTTGTAATGTCTTCCCCCCAGCCAACTTCGGATGCCGCTACAGCACGTCCGCCACGCCAAATCCATGTCGTCGTGGTTGCGGTACCTAAATTCTCAATTCCCGGATATAACGGTGATGTCCTGAGGCAAAGCTTTCTAGATCGCTGTGATTTCATAAAAAGATATTTCGAAAAACATCTTGGTAAAGAAAATGTCAAAGTGGATCAGTATTGCACGCAACAATTGACGACTCGCGAGTCTCTGAGACGGCTCTTCACAATTGACATTCCACGTTTCAGCGCAAATACAGTCACTTTACTTTTCATTATGTCCCACGGTGAAGAAGTTGATTTTCAGAATGGATACATGGCGAGTGATGTAGAACTGATTACTTCAGATACTCGGATCACGGACGATGGGGATGACGCGGATGGTGAGCGGCGCTTTACGTCGATTCTCATCGGATCAGAGATGCTGACTTGGCTTGAAAGCGCCCCTCGCGGGTCCACTATTCTCACATTCTTAGACTTCTGCCACTCCGGTGCTGCAGCAAGTCTAAGCACATCCCTAGCACAGTCGATTCAGCAGCAGTTCGGCCTTCGGTCGCTTGTGGTCAGTTCTTCGCTGCCGAGCGATGATACTTATAAGGCATTGTTCACTCAAGCACTGCTTGATCTCTGGGATACGTCCGGTGGTTGTATGAACCTGGATACGATGCCTACGGCCGTTTGGGAGAAGATGAAGCTCGGTGCGCCACTTAAAGGAACTGAGGGGTTACCGGTGGTCCTTGTTCAGTACAAGGGACCACTCTGCCTTGGAAATTTTGGTGGCGACCATAAACTCCTGTTCCTCTATGGCGGACAGGATGCTGAGATGAATCCCTACAATTATCAGATTGCGATGGCTGGAGGAGACCATAAAGTTATAACGTCGAGCCTTCTAGCATCCACATATCTTCCAATACCGCTTGACAGTGGTCAGTACGCAGTGTCTGTGACCCGCGACGATAAGACAATTGGATCTTGGAATATTGACCTCACTTCCGGGCAAACTGAGGTCATTTGGTTGGATAGCGCAGCAAAGCCGGCTGATTTTGGAAAATTCGCTGAACAGGTTGCTACAACAGCAGATGCAGCAGGGTTAAATCCTGACGAGGTTGGCCGTCTCAATGCACGAGCCGCTGCCGTTTATCACGTTGCAGGCTTGCCTGCTGATGCCGCTCGCGTTGAACAGAGAATGGTGCTTTCTGGCATTCCAATGTCTAGATTGGTCACGCTAGAATCTTCCCAATTGGCAGCAAATCCGACACTCCAAGCCCTTAATCTTTCGGCGAATACTAATGATTCAGACCACTCAATTAAAGTTGCGAATGGATTGAAGCTTCTAGGTGATTTTAGGAGTGCAGCAACATTACTTCAAGGTGCTGCTGCGCAAGAGTCGGATCCCACAAAGAAGGCTGACGTTGCTACCCAAGCATACATAGCCTTTGTGGCACTAGGTGATGTAAAGAGTGCCGCCTCCGTTAAACGCCAATTTAGTCTCGACCCGCAGCAGGTAAAGCCTCTCGGACCGAAGCTTAATCTCAACACTAATACGTTTCAAGGAGCACGAACTACAGCTTTGGCGGGAGCTTTTGGGGCGCATATAAGCGCAGTTCATTAAGCTATGGATTAAGCAGAAACAACTCAATTCAACTGTCCAATAGAATGTATGATTAAGCAGTGTAATTTGACTAACTTGCTGGAGTAGCAAGCCACATTCGAATATCCGAAATACCACTACTCCCTCCGCGACTCGTTGTCGGCGATGAGGAGGCGGAGGTCGCGGAGGTTGTGGCCGGTGGGGCCGGTGACGACGGAGTCGCCGAGGGCGGTGAACATGGGACAGGCGTCGAAGTTGGCGAGAGAAGATTTGAGGTGGAAGCCGAAGGTGTGGGCGCGGGTGACGGTGGTGGGGTCGGCGATGGCTCCGGCGGATTGGGTGTTGCCGTCGATGCCGTCGGAGCCGGCGCTGAAGACGGTGAGGCGCTGGCCGGCGTACTGCTCAAGGTCGAGGGCGCAGGCCATGACGAATTGCTGGTTGCGACCGCCGGCGCCGGGAGCGCGGTCCATGGTGACCGTGACCTCGCCGACGGAGATGAGGCAGAGGCGGGGATGGGCGGCGCGCAGCTCGTGAAAGCGCTGGAGGAGATAGCGGGCGGCGTCGGCGTAGTCCCAGTCGTCGCAACTGTTGTCGACCACGACGTGGAAGCCGGCCTGTTGCGCGAGGGCGCGGGCGTTTTCGGCGAGGTCGTGGCTGGAGAGGAGCAGCTCGAAGACGGAATCGCGGAAGGCGGGGTCTTCGCTGGACATGGCGGCGGCGGCGGTGACGCGGCGGGCGGGGGCGGCTTCGGATTTGGAGAAGGCGGGGAAGAAGGGCGGAAACCAGCCCTTGTTGCCGGGGGATTCGGGCAGGTCGGCGCGCTCGAAGAAGTCGCGGATGGAGGGCGGGAGCTTGGGCGCGAGATCGTACTTATCAAGCAGGTGGCGGACCTCGGAGACGGTGGAGTGGTCAGGCGAGGTGGGGCCTGAGGAGAGCGCGTCGAGAGAGCGCAGGGGGACGTCGGGGAGCAGGAAGCTGACCTTAGCGGCATCACTGGCGGCCATGGCCAGGCGGCCGCCTTTGACGGCGGAAAAATGCTTGCGCAGGGTGTTGACCTCGCTGATGGGAGCGCCGGAGGCGAGCAGGAGTTGGTGGAAGGCGATGGTGTCTTCGAGGGAGATGCGCGGGTCGAGCGGAAGGTCGAAGATGGCCGAGCCGCCGCCGGAGATGAGGAAGAAGACGAGCGTGTCTTTGCGGGCGCGTTTGAGCATGGCCAGGGCGGCGCGGGCTCCGGCGAAGGATTCCTCGTTGGGCAGCGGATGGCCGCCCTCGAAGTAGCGGAAGCGCCAGGAGTGATGCGCGGGGAGCTGGTTGGAGCAGCAGATGCCGCGCAGGCCGCTGCGGCGGGTCATGCGGCTGAGGAGCACGTCAAGCATGGGGGCGGCAACCTTGCCCAGGGCAATGACGAAAATCTTTTTGTAGCAGGAGAGATCGATGGAGGCGGGACCGCTGCCGTCGGGGATAATGCGGTGGAGGGTGTTGCCCTCGAAGCGGATGCGGCGGTCGAAGGCAGATTCGATGTTGCAGGCCTTGATGGCGTCGATAAAGATGTCAGTGGCCGTGGCGTGCAGGGCGTCGAGAGAGGAATCGGTGACCGGGGTCATCGGAGTTGCTCCTTGAGACTTCCTGTGAGAATGCTGATGAGCCAACTGGCGAGCGCGGACTGCATGGGCTCGAGTTGACCGGTAAAGAAATGATTGGCGCGCAGGCTCAAGCTGCGCAGAGCGGCAGCGGCGGGGCTGATTCTGGGTTGGGCGGGGTCGATTGTGGAGGTCATCCCACAGATCATTCTACGCGTTGGGGGCGCAGGGTTACGAGCGGGGAAGTGGAGACGCGCCACGAGCTTTCAGCGTTTGACCACATGAATGAGTAATCAATGATGGACAAGTGCGGGCGAGGACGCCCGCACTACAGCCGGCCAGGAGGCCAGCGCTACATTAGGCCAGCACTACAGGAGGCCGACGCTACATTCCAGCAATTACAAATTCAAGCGGACACAGTACTAACAGCTACAAATTTCTTGTGACGAGCACCATGCGGTATTCTGGCAGCAGCATGAGCGATTGCCTGGCTGCTGATTTTTCCGCTGAATCCATTGACCCTATCCGGTTGACCCGCCAACTGTGCGCGATTGAGTCAACGACCTACCATGAGGGCGCGCTGGGCGATTTTCTGGCCAGTTTTCTAAGCGCGCGCGGATGGGCGGTAGAGAAGACGCCTGTTCCGCAGCCATTGGAGAGCGCCGACGCCGGGGCGCGCTGGAACATCTATGCGGGAAGGGCGGACGAGAGGCCCGATCTGGTGTTTTCAACGCACATGGACACCGTGCCGCCGTATATCCCATGCAGCGAGGATGCCGAGTTTCTCTATGGCCGCGGGGTGTGCGACGCCAAGGGCATTCTGGCCGCGCAGATTGCCGCCGCGGAGACGTTGCGGGCGGCGGGATTGCGGGTCGGGCTATTGATTGTGAGCGGCGAGGAGCGCGACTCGGCCGGGGCCACAGCCGCCAACCTGATGGCGAAGGGCAGCCGCTTCCTCATCAACGGCGAGCCTACCGGGAACCGCCTGGCGCTGGCCTCGATGGGCGCACTGCGCGCGGTCATCCGGGCGACCGGCAAGATGGCCCACTCGGCTTATCCGGAGCTGGGCGAAAGCGCGGTCCACAAGCTGATCACGGTGCTGGGAAGACTGCTGGCGCTGCCTCTGCCGGCCATGGAAGACGTGGGCCAGAGCACACTCAACATCGGTCAGATTCAGGGCGGCTACGCTCCCAACGTCATCGCCGACAAGGCCGAGGCGCAAGTGCTGGTGCGGCTGGTGGGGGATTCAGCGCCGGTGCGCGACGCAATGATGGAGGCCGCGGCAGGAATGGCCGAGGTGGAGTTCACGCTGGAGATTCCCTTTGTGCGGCTGCGCGCCGTGGAGGGATTGCCGACGATGATCGCCAAGTTCACCACTGACATTCCCAAGCTCTCCAACTGGGGCGAGCCGCTGCTGCTGGGGCCGGGGTCGATTCTCGTGGCCCATACGCCGCAGGAGAAGCTGGCGAAGAAAGAACTGCTGGAAGCGGTGGAGCTGTACATCAAGGTGGCGAAGCAGTTGCTGGGGTGAGTTCGGCGTGGACCGGGAGGTCCACGCGACAGCCGATCAACCACCCCAACGAGCAAAGACCTCTCGTTGGGGACCCCGGCCAGGAGGCCGGCGCTACAATTTGCGGATCAGTTCTAAGACGGCCGTGGCGGCGGATTTTCAGGCAGATTTGGATCTGGCGCGCGAGGCCCGTCGCGGCGGGGCAGCCGACTGAAGGGCCAGGTCGGCGACGGTTGCGGTGTTCAGGACTCCCAGCATGGCTGCCTGGGCATTGGCCCATACGGGGTGCGCCGGGCAATAGGATTTCCGCTTACAGGTGGATCCGGAGTGCAGGCAGAGGTTCAGGTTGATGGGGCCCTCGATGGCTTCGATCACTTTGCTGAGCGAGGCTTTGCGGCCGGCGGGTAAAAGCTCGAAGCCGCCTGTCTGTCCTCGCCGGGAGGCGATGAAACCGGCGCGGCACAAGGCTTGCAGGACCTTGGAAAGAAAGCTCTGCGGGGCACTCGTGGCGCGGGCCAGGGCGGGCAGCAGCGCGCGCTCACTGGCGGGCAGCGTGGCCATGTGGATCATCACGCGTATCCCATAATCCGCGGCCCTCGTCAGCTGCATGGCAGAGCTTGATTTTTCCATTGGCAGACTCCCTTAAACTCCATGGTAACCAATCTTACACCGATTAAGCACTGGTTGTATGCGGATCGGCGGCGAGCGGGCAACCGGCACATTGGGCGGTGCGGCGGCAATGGGCCTTGCCCACGGCGACCGTGAGGGCATGAAATTCGTTGAAGAGACGCGCCTTGCTGCCGGGCGCATCGGCGGCGAAGGCCTGGCGGGTGAGTTCGACCAGGGAATCGTATCCCTTGCGATTGTGGCCGGGCGCGGGCACAAGAAGCCGGTGGCGCTGGGCAATGCGCCGCAGGTACTCGTCGGCGACGGGAACGGGATGGCCGAGGGCGTAGAGCAGGATGGCGTCGGCGGTCTCCGGACCAACGCCGGGCAGGGCAAGAAGACGGCGGCGCAGGGTGGGGGTGGGAGCGGCGGCGAGCGCGGCGAGCGAACCGGAGAACTCCTCGTCGAGCAGGGAGACAAATGCCTTGAGCGCGGGCGCTTTGCGGGTGTAAAAGCCGGAGGGCTGGATAAGGCGCTGCAACTTGGTGAGAGTCAGCGAGCGCAAGCCGTCCACGGAGAGAGCACCGGCAGAGCGCAGATTGTCGAGCGAGCGTTCGACGGCCTTCCAGGATGTGTTCTGGGTGAGGTAAGCGCCGAGGATAACCTCAAAGGGAGTTTTAGCCGGCCACCAATGCTGGGGACCGTAGGCCTCGAAAAGACGGTCGTGCATTTGGCGCAGCCGCTGGGCGGAGGTGGATTGGGTTGGGCTCACGGCTGGACTCAGGATAACGGAGTTAGCGGAGCTGTGAGATTGGCGTTAAATGACGGCTTTTTCGTCTGAAAAGCGCTTTTCCAGGCACAAATGGGGTCATTTTCACCTAATATTCTCCTAAAACTAACGGATAATTATTGCGCACGAAGGTAATTGCGCATACATTACTAATAACTGAGGTGTGATATGTAACACCTTTTCCAAGGCACTTCTCAGTTAATCCCCAGGAGGAAATATGAAATGTCTCAGAGCAGTACGCGGATGCGTTGCGATCCGTGTCTCTATCGTCTTTGCGAGCTTGCTGACTGGGCTCTTGATGTTCTGCGCGATTTCTCCCATGCTCATGGCGCAGACCCCCACAAAACCGGAGTCCGCGGCTGCGGTCCGCGAACCTATCCAGGTGCGCGAACCTATCAGGATACCGGTAGTCGCGTTGCCCGCGCCTGAGGTTCTCAAGGCATGGGCAAAGACAATGCATCACACACCCGCACCCAAGGCAGGATGCTTCCATGCTGAGTATCCCAGCGCTCAATGGGTAGAAGTTCAATGCGCTCCGCCGAACGGATGGCGGCCGGACTTATATCAAAGACTCAAGAAGAAGAGAGGCAGCGGCGAGCTAGTAGGAGGCGCCGGCGGTGACATCATTGCCGAGGCCCCCACGGGATTGCTCTTTAGCAATGTTGAAGGAAGCTTCCCTACAGAGAACGGCGTCACCTCAGAAACAGATTCCAGTGGAATCCATGCTGGCGCAAACGAATATACGCTGCAGCTCAATACCAATTTCTCTAACTCCGCCATCGGCCTTTGCGCCGGTTTCCCGAGTTGCCGGACCATCGTGCAATATGTGCTGTCGACGAACGCGCCGATATCTTTGACAGATGGCGCCCCAACGAACCAGACGGAGATCTTTATTGAACCTACACTGTACAACTACGGCAACGATCCAACAGGTACCGCGCCCACCAACATCTGCCCGAGCGGCTGGACTGATTTTGGCTACATTGGTCCTGGTGACTATTGCGCGATTAATCTCCCGTCAGTCGTGATCAATTGGAATCCTCCATTAAACCTCGGCCAGTTGCCTATCACCGATCTTGCAGACCTGACCTTGTCGGGCTCGGCAACGGCCGGAGGAAACGATGCGGTCACGGCGACATATCACGGTGTTGCTTCTATGGCAGCAACGGCCCCCGATAGCTTTACCGACATCTCAAGCGTCTGGAACAATGCCGAATTCAACGTTTTTGGGAATGCCGGCAGCTCGCAAGCCGTATTCAACGGCCCTACTTCCCCTACCTCAAATAACGGATCCACCCTTGTTGTGCAGAGCGCAGTGACGTACACGAATGGTTCAACGGCCGCGCCAAATTGTGTGTCCACAGGTGGTCCGACACTCGAAACAAACAACCTCACCCTTGCCACGGCTCCGGGTTCTACGACACCGACGTGCTGTGCCTACAGCGGAGCGACGCCGGGCATCCAGGGAACGTCGCCGGGCATCCAGTTTGTGGAGAGCAATAACCCCAACGAGTGGGCGATGTGCCCTGCTCCGATCACCTGGGGCGAGCCGCACATCACCACCGTCGACGGAACAATCTACAATTTCCAGGGCGCGGGAGAGTACATTACTCTGCTCGATCCAGATGGAACAGAAGTTCAGGTGCGCCAATCGCCCATTCCAACTGACGGAGCCGATGACTACGTTCCCAACCAACCAGCAAAATACCAAGATGATGGGCTCAAAAGTTGCTTGAGTGGGAATACGGCCGTCGCCGCGCGCGTAGGAACACACCGTGTTACCTATGAGCCCTGCTTCGGCGGAGGCGCGTGCAACAACTACGGCCTCCAGCTTCGCGTCGATGGTAAAGTTGCCACGCAGGGATCGAATTGGGGCGATGGGGGAAGCGTTGAAATTACCAGCGACGGCGTAGAAGTTCAGTTCCCCGACGGCAAAATCCTGAACGTGTCGGGGTCCTTGCCGCTGCTCAATGTTTTATTCTCAGGCGTTGGGGTGGCGAGCAAGAGCGCTGGATCTTCCGTGAGTGGACTTGCGGGCTTCGTTCCGGACAAAAATTGGCTGCCCAGGCTACCGAACGGCGCAGCGCTGGGGTCCATGCCGGCTTCCATGCATGACCGCTACGTCACTCTGAATCAAAAATTTGGCAATGCCTGGCGGGTGACCAACAGCAACAGCCTCTTCGACTATGCGCCGGGCAAGTCAACGGCAACCTTCACCAATACGGCGTGGCCGGTGGAGAATCCCAAATCGTGCAGTGTTCCAAATCAGAAGACGATGCCGCACATCAGTGTGGCGGCTGCCGAAGAAGCCTGCAAGTCGATAACCAACGCAACCTTGCACTCAAGCTGCGTATTCGACGTAAAGATGACCGGCATCACCCGCTTCGCTGAAACCTACGCGATCAACGAGCGTATCCATACCAAACTGGCCCCCAAACCGATCCTCATCAGACCTGTCATTACCGAAATGAAGTAACGACGCGGAACCTTTACAGGCCGGAGAAAGGGCAACCTTCTCCGGCCTGTGCTTTCATCGCGGCACGGGAGCAGCCCCCGGAGCGGCGCGCATTCAATACTCCGCAACACCGAGGAGCTGAACAAAAAAGGGTACACAACCTGCCTTTATTATTGATAGAATTCAGCATGGACACCATACAGTACAACCTTCCGCAGAACCGTATCCCTGTAGCCTGGTACAACATTGCCGCCGATCTGCCCAAGCCGATGGCGCCGCCGTTGCATCCTGGAACGCTGAAACCGCTTGGTCCGGAGGACCTGGCGCCCTTATTTCCGATGGCCTTGATCCTGCAAGAGGTGAGCCAGGAGCGGGAGATCGAGATTCCCGGCGAAGTGAGGCAGCTCTACGCGCAGTGGCGTCCGTCGCCGCTTTTCAGGGCGCGCCGCCTGGAGAAGGCGCTGGATACGCCGGCGCGGATTTACTACAAGTACGAGGGCGTAAGCCCGGCCGGATCGCACAAGCTCAACACCGCCCTGGCACAGGCTTATTACAACAAGAAGGAAGGCACCAAGCACCTCTCAACGGAGACGGGAGCGGGACAATGGGGCTCGGCTCTGGCCATGGCCTGCGCCTTCTTCGGCCTGGATTGCAAGGTCTACATGGTGCGGGTGAGCTATGACCAGAAGCCGTATCGCCGCGCGCTGATGGAGGCCTTTGGAGCCTCGGTGAGCGCCAGCCCAAGCACGGAGACGGAGTCTGGCCGGGCGATTCTGAAGGCGCATCCGGATTCGAACGGGTCGCTGGGAATTGCCATCTCAGAGGCCGTGGAAGTGGCGGCAAAGGATCCGAATACTAAGTACTCGCTGGGCAGCGTGCTGAATCACGTGCTGCTGCACCAGACGGTGATTGGCCTGGAGGCCATCGAGCAGATGGCGCTGGCCGACGATGAGCCGGATGTAATTATTGCCTGCGCGGGCGGCGGATCGAACTTTGCCGGGCTAACGATGCCGTATGTTGGCCGCAAGATCAAGGGGCAAAGCAAGGCGCGCGTGATTGCGGTGGAACCGGCTGCCTGCCCCAGCATGACAAAAGGCAGGTTCGTTTATGACTTCGGAGACACCGGGCATCTGACGCCGCTGGTCAAGATGCACACCCTGGGGAGCACCTTCGTTCCTCCGGGAATTCATGCGGGCGGGTTGCGTTACCACGGCATGGCGCCGCTGGTGTCGCACGTGCTGGACCTGGGATTGGCCGAGGCCACCACCGTGCAGCAACTGGACGCCTTTGCCGCCGGGATTCAGTTTGCCCGATCCGAAGGCATCATGCCCGCGCCGGAGGCCAACCACGCCATCGCCGCGGCTATCACCGAGGCCCTGCGCGCCAAGAAAGAAGGAAAACAGCGGACGATTCTCTTCAACCTGAGCGGGCATGGTCACTTCGACATGCAATCGTATATTGCCTACCAGGCCGGGAAGCTGGAGAACTACGAGTATCCGGCAGAAGAGATTGCGATGGCGCTGGCGGGCCTGCCCGTGGTGGGGTGAGAGAGCAGGGAATAGGGAGTAGGGAATAGGGAATAGGGAATAGGGAATAGCCTGTCCGCGGTGTGGATGGAGTGTGTCGGATTCCCAAAGCCGAAAATCTGGTTCTCCACCCCAAGGTGAAGGGCATCAACGGGCGCAAGATGTACGAAACGTGGTTCCAGATGGAGGCCCTGCCGGCCAGCGGCAAGCTCAACCTGGAGCCGGTGATTACCCATCGCCTGAAACTTGCTGAGTTCCCCAAGGCCATGGAGTATCTGCGAACGGGCGAGGCCATCAATGTGGTGTTCAAGCTGGAGCAGGGCAGGAACGAGATGTGTTCTACCACCCTGTACAGTAACTGTAATTGTCCCGGCACGGATATCCGTGGCTGAAAATCGTACTTAAACCACTTGAGCAGTTCCATAGTTTCAGGAGGCGATGATGAAAAGTCATACAGAGTACCTGGTGTTTGAAACCAGGAAACGGCGTGAAATGGTACATATCACCGACGAGGTGGAGCAGATTGTGCGGCGCAGCGGCGTCAAAGATGGACTGTGCTTTGTCTCGCCGATGCACATTACGGCGGCGATCTATGTGAACGACCTGGAGAGCGGGCTGATTGAGGACATCGGCAAGTGGCTGGAGGAGCTGGCGCCGGCGCGGCCCGATTACCGGCATCACCAGACGGGCGAAGATAACGGCGACGCGCATCTGAAGTCGCTGCTGTTGCACCACGAAACAACGCTGCCGGTCACCAACGGGAAGCTGGACCTGGGAACCTGGCAGCGGGTTTTTTATGCCGAGTTCGACGGGCGGCGCAGAAAGCGGGTGATCGTCAAGGTGCTGGGGGTGGAGTAGCGGTGATAGCGGAGTTAGCCGCGTTGGCGCAGGCCAACACCGTGCAGCAGGAAGTGCTGAAGCTGCTGACATAAACCGAAACACAACGGCAAACCAGAGAAGGGCGTCCGCGAGGGCGCCCTTCTTTTGCGCATGGGAAAAGAGGCAGCAGAGGCGCGCGAAGAACACACGGAATGAGCTAAAGCCGCGTTCATGGCAAGCCGATGAACTGTTTGGCAAGAAGTATTCAGTCAGAGAACAGGCAGCTTGATTCAGAAGTGGAATCAATGAATTTTTTTTAATTTGTCTCAAGAGCCGGTGGTTGTCCGGCTGCACGGAGTCGATACGGAGGAGCGATGGGCACAGTAGGACTGAATTTCGGGTCGCCGACCAGTGGCGCTGGATTCAACGTCAGTTCGACGGTGGCCGAAATCATAGGCAATCTGCAGAATGTGGAAACGCTGTGGAAGACTCAGTTGACGACATTGCAGAGCCAGGACACGGCGATCTCCAGTCTGGGCATCAGCGTGAACAACGACGGCTCGCTGACCTTCGATGCCGGCAGCCTGGATTCGGTGCTGAACTCGGACTACAGCGGGGTGGCGGGCTTCTTCCAGAACGTGAACAGCTGGGGGCAGGCATTCTTGACCATGCTGACGCATGCCGGCAGTAGTTCGACGACGGGCATACTGTCGCTCAGCCTGAAATCCGACAGCAGCGTCGAATCCACATTGAATGCGGAGATTACCAAGGAAAACGCCCTGATCTCGGCGCAGCAGATCAGCCTGACCACAGAGCTGAACACGGCGAACCAAATCATGCAGGAGCTGCCCACGCAGTTGGAAGGGGTCAACGAGCTCTACTCGGCGATTACCGGCTATAACCAGAACTTGAACGGCTAAGGAGCATTATCCCCATGGGAAGTTATCAGCAACATACACTGGACGGCGCTTCGGCAGTAGATATGGTTGTGGCGCTCTATGATGGAATCCTGCGTTTTCTTTACGCAGCCAAGGCGGCCGTGGAACAAGGCGATGCGGAGGCCCGCCGTGCCGCCGTGAAGCGGGCGCTGGATATAATTATTCATTTGCAGGCGCGGCTGCGCATGGATGTGGGCGGACGGCCGGCGCAGGTGCTCAGCGAGTTCTACGCATCGATCTTCGCGCAAATATTGCAGGCCTCGCAGTCGGCCTCACGGCAGAAGTTCGATCACGCCATTGAATGCGTGAAGAATGTGCGCGACGCCTGGCGCCAGGTTGCCAAAGACCCCGTAGTCAATCCGGCTCCACTGCAGGTGAACGGCATGATCTCTGGACGCAGGCTGGATAACTCCGATTACGGTTCGGAGCCTTCAACTGGCTCCAGATGGAATGCGTGAAAAAATCAGGGATTAGGGAATAGGGAATAGGGAACAGGAAACAGGCCTTCTCCTGATTTCTATATTCATCAGTCGAAGGCCGTTATCAAGGCGAATAGATGGCCGTGATAATGGCGGCCGCAATGTCCATGGGCCAGTGCGCGATAATCAGCGGCGCCAGGCGGCGGGTACGCAGATAGAGAAGCATCATGATCAGAAGGCCGGGAAGAAACGACAGGAAGCGGTAGAGCAGAAATCGGCCATCGGGGACGAAGGGCAGCGCGCAGTGCTGCGCGGTCCACCAGAAGCCAACCATCAGGAGGGCAATCCACGTGCGGCCCGTAAGCGCCTGCAACCGCGGCAGAGCATAGGCTTGATACGTGGTTTCTTCCGTGGGCGACCAGATCATCCACCACAGCGTGAGGCTGTACACCGTCGCCCAGAGGGGCAATGTATGCGAGCGCACGAGATAGCTATTCAGCGTCGTGACATTTGATCCGTAAAGCAATATCCGCGCAACATAATTGCCGCCCAGAAAAAACGGAAAAACCAGCAGATAATACACGAGTCCGAGCAACAGGTCGTGCCCGCGGCGCATGCGAATAGGACCAAACAGGTCGCGGAGGCGGATGCCTTCCCGGCGGGTAAGAGACCACAGGCCGATGAGACAGCCGATGTCGGCCAGGGTGCCATAGACACCCCACCAGTCGCCCGCCGTACGCCACGGCGCAGGACAATGCCGAACCAGCAGAATAAGCGCCACCAGCCCTTGCGCGGCCATCAACAGAAACGAGCGTGCCGAGATAAGCAGCAGAGGACCAGTCCAAGAGATGCGTCCGGCATTGACCCGCTCCTGAATCGCAGCGGAGGAATTCGCCAAGGCCTCGGGCGCGAGACTGGATTCACGTGCTGTCGCCACAGAAAGCTGCCTCCTTATTTCCTGGTCCCTGAATTTTCACCCGGCAACGGTGAGTTCTTCTTCCAATTGCTGCTTCTGGTAAAGGCTGGCGTAGTAGCCGTCGAGGGCGAGCAACTCGTCGTGATGGCCCAATTCCACAATTCTTCCGTGGTCGAGCACGGCGATCTGGTCGGCATTACGCACGGTGGAGACACGGTGGGAGATGAGAATGGTGGTGGAGGCCTGGATGTAACCGCGCAGACCGCCCAGGATGCGCTCTTCCGTATAGGTGTCCACGCTGGCCAGAGCGTCGTCGAGAATGAGGATGGACGGGCGGCGGAGCAGTGCCCGGGCAATGGCCGCGCGCTGCTTTTGTCCGCCGGAAAGAGTGACGCCGCGCTCGCCCACCATGGTTTCAAAGCCCTGGGGAAACTCTTCAAACTCCAGACGTATGTGGGCTGCCTCGGCAGCTTCAAGCAGTTCCGCGGAGGTGGCGTGGGGCGCGCCAAAGGCAAGGTTTTCACGGATGGTGGTGCTGAAAAGGAAGGTTTCCTGCGGAACCAGGCCGATATTGCGCCGAAGCACAGCCAGGGGATAGTCGCGCACCGGCCGGCCGTCGATCAGCAGCGAGCCTTGCGGCGCTTCGTAGAGCCGGGTAATCAGATTGATGAGCGTGGATTTTCCCGAGCCGGTAGGACCGACGATGGCCAGGCTGGAGCCAGCGGGAATTCTGAGCGAGATGCCGCTGAGGACTGGAGTCTGGTTATAGCTGAAACTCAGATTGCGGAATTCGATCTCGCCCTGGAGCACGGTGTTGGCTTGAATGGCCGGATCGGCGGCGCTGTCGTCAATGGACGGCTGGGAGCGCAGCAGCTCGTCGATGCGCTTGACCGAGGCGGTGCCGCGCTGGAAGATGTTCACCACCCAGCCCACGGCTATGATGGGCCAGGTGAGCAGGACCATGTAGGTGTTGAAGGCCACGAATTGGCCGACGCTGATGCGGTGGGCGATAACCTGGTGTCCGCCGACCAGAAGGGTGAGGATCATGGCGATGCCCAGAACGAACTCCAGCGTGGGCCACAACATGCCCATGAGCTGCACCAGCTTGAGGGAGCGGGCGATGTACTGGCGATTGAGCCGTTCGAAGAGGCCGATCTGGGAATCCTCGCGGGCGAAGGCGCGGACCAGGCGGGCGCCGGAGTAGTTTTCCTGGGCTTGCGAGGAGATGTCGGAGAAACTGGCCTGGATGCGCTCGAAGCGGTCATGAATTCTGCTGCCAAAGTACTGCACCAGAATGCTGGCCAGGGGCATGGGCGCAAAGGCCACCAGGGTGAGCCAGGGACTGATGCGCAGCAGGAAAAACAGCGCGCCCACGGTGAAAAAGATGGTGTTGGCGCTGTACATGAGTGCCGGGCCGAGGAGATTGCGCACGGCGTTCAGGTCGTTGGTGAGCCGGGCCATGATGTCGCCGGTGCGATAGCGCTGATAAAAGCCGGAGTCTTGCTCTTCCAGTTTGCGGAAGAGGTCGTTGCGCAGGTCGAACTCGATCTCCCGCGAAATGCCGATGAGAATCCAGCGCTGCCCGTAGAGAAAAACGCCTTTGACCATGGCGATGGCGACCAGCAGGCCGGCAAAGAGCAATACCTTGATGCGCGTGTCTCCGCGGCTCAACGCGTCAACGGCCCACTGCAAGACCCTGGGATAGATCACCCATTTGCCGCCAATGCCATCGATGGCCATGCGGATGACCTGGGGAAACAGCACCCAGATGGTGTTGGTGCAAATGCAGGAGAGTGTGCCCCACAGGTATCCCCAGCGGTAGCGGCGCATGTATTTGTAAAGCGGGGCCAGGTCGCGAAGCATGGTTTTATTGTAACGGTTAGGTTGACAGCCATTTCGGAGGCTTTGCCACGGCGTCCCTCGAAAAAAATGCCGACCGAAACCGGGAATGAGAAAATGACCTGGGAACCTCCGGATACGTATCATCGTAGAGTGTGGTCAGCAGACGGACAAATGCGGTTCAGTTCAGGAGATGGAAAGCAATGAAATATTCATGCCTTGCTGCGTTGCCGTTGTTTTTCACGATTCCCCAGGTCACTTTTGCACAAACTGCGCGGCCAATTTCATCGGAGGCTGCGCGAGCATACTTTGCGGAAGCTCAATCACTTTGTAAGGCGGATGGCGGACAGCTTTGGGGCGTTTCGTTGTGCGGGCCGATGATGTTCGTCGATCCTAAAAGCCATTTCATTGTCGCCAATCAGGCGGACGCGAATGGAGTCTTGAGGGCCGAAGACGGGGTCTTTACCGGCATTCTGCCGGCCAACTTGAACGTCTCGAATACCGCGTTTGAATGGTCCGGAGTTCGCTGGACACAGATGGTTTGGCCGCTGCCGGTAGAGGAGAGACACCGGAAGACGTTAATGTCGCACGAACTCTTCCACCGCATCCAGCCCGGGCTCAAAATTCCCACGGTGCAAGGAGGAGACAATGCGCATCTGGATACGCTCGACGGACGATACACATTACAACTCGAATTGCGGGCGCTAGCGCGTGCGCTGATAGCGCAGAACGACGAGGAGCGAAGGAAGGCGGCAAGCGATGCTGTTCTGTTCCGTTCTGAGAGGTATAGGCTCTTTCCCGATGCGGCTGCGCAGGAGCAAGCGCTGGAATGGAACGAAGGCCTGGCTGAGTACACCGGCGTGCGGGTCGGCAATCCGACGCCGGAGCAGCGGATTGACGAAACTCTGAGCGACATTTCCAGGCTCGGCGAGGCCAGCACATTTGTGCGCTCCTTTGCATATGCCACCGGTCCAGCTTACGGGCTGCTGCTGGACCGCTATTCTCCCGGATGGCATCGCGCGCTGAAAGCTGGAGACGGTTTCGATACCCTTGTCCGGAACGCGCTTCACCTTGTTCTTCCCGCTGACCTACATTCGGCTGCGGAACTGCGGGCAGCCGTGTATGACGGCGCGGCGCTTCGAGCGGCGGAACAGGAAAGAGAGAGAAAACGCCAACAGGTGATGGCTCTCAACCGCGCAAAATTTATCGATGGCCCGATTCTTATACTTCCATTCCGGAAGATGCATGTGCAATTTAATCCGAGCAACCTGCAACCTCTGGGAAATGCCGGGACTGTCTATCCGACGATGCGCATCACGGACGAATGGGGCACATTAGAAGCAACAAATGGAGCGTTGATGAAGTCCGACTGGAGCGCTGTAATCGTGGTTGCGCCCAAGGAGACTACAGGCAGCAACCTTCACGGGGATGGATGGACGCTTGAACTGAAGCCAGGCTGGAAGATCGTACCTGGTGCGCGCAAAGGCGATTTCATCTTGGCGGTTGGTTCTTAGCCAGGCCCTTACGTCGGCGTTCTCAGCAGCAGATAGCCACCCAACAGCCCAAACAAAAGATCCGAGGACCATGCGGCCAGCGCGGCGGGCAGATAGTTCACGTTGCCCAGCGCACCGAAGAGGCCGTCTACCACGAAATAGGCGAGGGTGACGGCGATGGCCACGGCAATGCCGGTAAGCGAGCCTCGGCGGCCCATGGAGAGCGCAAAAGGAATGGCGAGAGCCGCCATCACCACCGCCATGAGCGGGTAGGCCAGCTTGTGCCACAGTTCAACGCGCAGGCGCATGGTGTCAAAGCCGCTCTGGCTCAGGTCGCCGATGTAGCTTTCAAGCTGGCCAAAGTTCATCTCCTGCGCCTTCTTGCTTTCCTTTTGGAAGTAGCTCGGGGATTCGTGAATCTCCGCATAGGAGGTCTTCAGGAACTCGCGGAACTCGCTGACGTTGGCGCCATTGATGTCGCGTTGCCAGCCATTCAGGAAGCGCCAGGAATCGGTTTCGGGATCCCATACGGCGCGAGCGGCAAAGATGCGCCGCGTGAGCGCAAAGGTGGAAGGATCGAACTCGAAGAGGGAGAGATTGGCGAACTCATTGCGTCCCGGGTCGAAGAACTGGTAGTAGAAGATGCGGTCGGGCTCTCCGGGATTTGGCTGTCCGAAGATCCAGTTCTGCTCGGGATGGAGAACGGTTTGCGGCGGTTTGCCCTTGATGATGTTGCGCAGAGCCTCCTGCTTGCGGTTGGCCTGCGGCAGATAGTACTGGTCAAAGAGAAAAAGGCTGGTCGACAGGAGAGCGGCGATGAATATGATGGGGATCACCAGCCTGTAAAGGCTGATGCCTGAGGCCTTCATGGCGATGATCTCCGAGTTGCGGTTGAGCACGCCAAAGGTGACCAGCACGGCGATCAGCACGGCCAGCGGGGCAACTGTGTAGAGCATGTAGGGAACGAGGTTGACCAGATATGCGCCGACTATCAACCAGCTGATGTCGTGGCTGAGGATGTCCTTGAGCAGATCGAAGACGGTGAAGACCAGAATGAGCACGATAAAGCCGCCCAGAACCAGGAAAAAGGTCTTGAGGAACTCGATGACCACATACTTGTCAAGAATGCGCGGCTGATAATTGTTGACCTGGGCGCGCTGGGGACGCGATTGAAATCTGCTCCGCAGCCTGCTCAGGGGTGCATAGAGGGGCTTGTCCGGAATGGCGAAGATCGACTCCAGGAAGCGTGAGAACCAGGTGTCGATGACATTCAGAACGCGTCCTCCGGAGGCCATCTGCCACAACAGGAAGAGGCCGCCGGTTGCGAAGAGTATGTTGGCCATCCACACCGCGAGAAACGCGGAGATCCAGTTTTGTTTGGCCAGGGCGATGCCGATCAGGGAAAGCGAGTAGTAAATGACGACCAGCGCGAGAGTCGCCACCCAGGCGGAACTCTTGCCGCCGCGCCGCGAGGTTACGCCCAGGGGAACGGCGACCAGCATCAGCACCAGGCAGGCTGCTGGATAGGCGAAACGCTTCTGCATCTCGATCTGGTACTTCTTTCCATCAGGGCCGTTGGCCTGCGCGCGCAGTACGCTCATGCGCAAGGCGTAGATGGCGGTGTCCATGCGGCCCAGATGCCCTTCGCTCTGCTGGCTGGCGGCCAGTGGCATATCGGTAAAATCAAACCTGGAGATGTTGTACTGCTGCGGCTGGCCGGCCACCGTCTCGTGATGAGATCCGTCGCGCAGCCGCATGAGCAGTTCCTGGCCGGAATCGCTGGCCACGGTAGCCGAGGCGGCGGTGGTGATCTGTGGCGCGGCGGGATCCGTGGTGTCGGCCATGAAGATCTGGCGCCAGTTAGCCGCGCCGGTTCCGGAGCGCACGTCCTGCACGTAGAGGACGAAATTGTGGAAATCCTCATCGAAGACGCGCGGCTCAATCTCGTAGGTGGCCTGCACGGCCAGGGCCTTGTCCATCTCCAGAATGGCCTGATTGGCGCGCGGCGCCACATATAAAGAGTTGAACAGCCCCAGCAGCGTGCCGAAGATGGCCACGAGGGAGGAGACGCGCACAAAGTATCCAATGCCCAGCCCGGAGGCGCGCATGGCGATGATTTCGCTGTCCGCGGCCAGGCGGCTCAACCCCAGCAGCACTCCCACCAGCACCGCCATAGGGATGGTGACCATGAAGAAATTGGGCAGCATGAAGAGAACGACTTCAAAAACGCTGACAAAGGTGGAGCTGTTGTGAACCACCATCTCCAGGATGCGGGGCAGTTCCTTCATGAAGAGAATGAAGGTGAAGATCACGCCGCCGATCAGCGCGTGGGAGAGAATTTCGCCGGTAATGTAACGGGTCAGGATGCGCACGGCTATGGTTATTTTATCGTGCCGGGGGGAAGCAGCTCGACAGGAATTCCAATCGCCCGGGGATATAATTCTATTGTTGCACGGAGGGATTCGAGTGTGACAAAGGTACGCTCACGGAGCAAAACACATATCGACTGGGAAAAGGCGCAACTCCGGAAGGACGCGGAGAGGATTATTCATAACGGAACTCTAGACGAATTTAAAGAGATGCTGCGCCATGCTGGGATTGATCCCGAATCTGCGAGAGGTAAGGATCTCATCGACCGGCTGATTGCACTTGGCGGTTCCGGACATTCTCCGCAATAGAATGGATTTTAGCGATTGCACGGGTGCGTTTTGTGGCAGGCATTTTTTCAAGTCCGACATTGACTTCACGCAGGACGTCATTCAGAAGCTTCTCGTGGCTGTCACCCGTTCGCGAGGTAGTAGCGTCAGTCTTTCCATATTCGTAAATTGGATGAGTAGCCACAAATACCTCTCACATTTCGACTGACAATAGACAGAATCCAACACTGTATCCTTGCAGGGATACAACAATACAGCGCTGTACTCTATAGATTATCACGGATAATCCGTGACACGTCAATATACGCAGTCCGATGTTGTGCCGTCGAGCAAAATAAACAATTTATATTGCTTGATTTAAGGCGTCCGTCGTCAAGCTCAAGGCAGAGAATCACTTTCATAGAATCGGCCAACAAACTTCCAGCCGCGCAGGCGCAGGCTGTTGGCCAGCACGCTGACGGAGCTGAGGGCCATGGCGGCGGCGGCCAGCCAGGGGCTGAGCAGAATGTGGAAGCTGGGATAAAGCACGCCCGCGGCCAGCGGGATGCCCAGCAGATTGTAGGCTACGGCCCAGGCAAGATTCTGGCGCATGATCCGCAGGGTGGAGCGGGCCAGATCAATCGCCGCGGGAATGGATTCGGGACGCGCGCTCAGCAGCAGCACATCGCCGGCCTCCTGCGCCAGGTCAGCGCCTGTACCCATGGCGATGCCGGCGTCGGACTGGGCAAGAGCGGCGGCGTCGTTGATGCCGTCGCCCACCATAGCCACACGCAGGCCGCTTGCTTGCAAGGCGCGAATGCGGGCCAGCTTGCCGGCTGGATCGAGACTGGCTTCAATTTCGCTGATGCCGGCTTGCTGGGCGATGGGCGCGGCGGCGGCGGCAGAGTCGCCAGTGAGCATCAGCACGCGGAGGCCATCACGCCGCAAGGCGGCTACGGCTTCGGCGGCATCGGGACGCAGCGTGTCGCGGGCGTCGAAGTAGCCGGCAATCACGCTGTCCAAAGCCATCCACAGCCGCGTAACGCCCGGCTCCGGCGGTGCAATCCCCTCCGGAAGAAGGATAGAGAACTCCTTGAAGAGCGCTTCGTTGCCCAGCAGGCAATCGCGGCCTTCGACCCGGGCGACAAGGCCGCGGCCGGGCAAAATCTGCACATCGCTTGCGGAGGGCCAAGTCAATCCACACGATTTTGCGGCGTCCACAAGAGCGTGGGCCAGCGGATGGTTGGATCGCTCCTCGGCGGCAGCGGCCAGGCGGAGCAGATCATTTTCGTTCGAGTTCCCAAGGAACGGGGCGGGATCGATTGGTTGATTTGTTGACAAAGGCAGCAAGTTAGCCCCCGCTCCGCGGGGATAGCGAGTTAGCAAGTTAGCGGATTCTTGCGGCAAACCTGAACTCTCATCCTGTCGGATCATTTCTGGCTGTAACTCGCTGTGGCGAGTTGAGCTTCTCCCCAGCGCGTGAACGGCAGTCAGCACGGGGCGGCCCACGGTCAGTGTTCCGGTCTTGTCCAGCACGATGGCGTCTGACGGGGCAAGCCGGGCAACTCGTTCAAGCGCTTCGCCGCCCTTGAAGAGGACGCCCATCTGCGCGCCGCGTCCCACGGCCACGGTGAGAGCGGCGGGCACGGCCAACCCCATGGCGCAGGGGCAGGCGACCACCAGCACGGCGACGGTTGCGGCCAGCGCCATCTGCAGGGAGTGAGTTGAGAAAAGCCAAATTACAAAAGTCAGCGCGGCCAGGCCTAGCACGATGGGAACGAAGATTTGGCTGGCGCGGTCGGCCAGCCGCTCCATGGGCGCGCGCGAACTCTGCGCCTGAGCGGCCATGCGAGTAATCTGCGCCAGCATGGTGGCCTCGCCCAGGGATTCGGCACGGCAGGTCACCGCGCCTTCGTAGTTGAGCGAACCGGCCAGCACGCGGCCTCCGGGAGAGCGGTCAAGCGGAGTCGATTCGCCAGTCAGCATCGATTCATCCACCGTGGTGCGGCCTTCCAGAATCGTTGCGTCAACGGGAAAGCGCTCCCCCGGCAGGATTAGAACACTGTCGCCGGGCTGAATCTCATCGAGCGGGACGATGGTCTGGACTCCGTCGCGAATGCGGCGGGCGGTCACGGGCCGCAGGCGGGAGAGCGCGTCGAGCGCAGCCAGGGCGCGTCGTTTGGCGCGGCCTTCGAGGCTCTTGCCGAGCAGAAGAAATCCGAGAATGAGCAAAACCGCATCGAAGTAAACCTGCCGTCCGGTTGCGGGCCAGATGGTGGCATAGGCGGAATACGCAAAGGCCACGCCCGTGCCCAGGCTGACCAGCGTGTTCATGTTGGTGGTACCGTGGCGCAGGCCGCGCGCCGCGCTCAGGTAGATGCCGCGGCCCGCCCAGGCCATCAACACAGCCGTGAGCATCAGCAGAAACCAGCGCAGCAGATCCGGCGGCAGCGCAAAGAGCCAGGGCAGCAGGCGCATCAGCGCGTGATCCAGAGAGCCCATTTGCGTTCCCAACGGCATGGCCAGCAGCATGGCCGCCGCGCCGGCGATCAGCGTCGAATACGCCTTAAGCTCGGCTCCGTTGGCGAGCGAGTCTGTGGAGGTTTGCGCAGACGCATCCGCGCGGGGAAGCACGGCATCGTAACCTGCCTCGCGAATGGCCTCGACCAGTTGCTCGGGCGCGGTGATCGCCGGATCAAAGACTACGCTGGCGCGATGGGCCATCAGATCAACGCGCGCGGATTCAACCCCGGCCGTGGAGCGCAAAGCCGCTTCCACGTGATGCTGGCAGGCGGCGCAGCTCATGCCCAGAACGGGGAGGGTGAGGGATTCTGTGGCCATGGACTGAGTCACGCTTCCAGATGCGCCGTGAAGCCGGCTTTGGCCAGAGCGGCAAGGGCAGAATCGACGGGCGCGGGGTTCTGGCTGGATGTAAGACGCGCTGCTCCCACGCGTACCTCGTTGACGGTGACGCCCTCAACCGCGGCCAGCGCTTGAGTGACGCGCTTAATGCAGGAGCCGCAGTGCATTCCGTCGATGTGCAGCATGAACTCCGCCATGATTCTCCCCCGTGTGTCTTTGATGATACGCCGGGCGAAAAAGGCGCGGGTTTTGTCCAGTCGGCTCAGGCTTGATAGGCTGTCAATGACGATACCGGAGACCAGGACCATGACGGATAAAATCCTGAGTTTTTACGAACCCCTGGCGGACTACTATCACTTGATCTTTGACGATTGGAACAGAACGATCCAGCGGCAGGCTCAGATTCTGAACCCGCTTCTAATCTCGAATTTGCAGAATGCTCCGTTGAAGATTCTGGACTGTGCCTGCGGAATCGGGACACAGGCGCTGGGGTTTGCCGGCTTGGGCCACAGGGTGGTAGCTTCCGATCTGAGTCCTGCGGCTGTGAGCAGGGCAAAGCGCGAGGCTGAAACGCGCGGATTGGAGATTTCCTTTTTCGTTTCCGATATGAGCGCCCTTACGGAAGTTACAGAGTGTGACTTCGACATTGTCGCGACGCTCGATAATGCTCTTCCGCATCTCACTGTCGATCAACTGAGCCGCGCGATTGTCGCCATGAGTTCAAAACTGAAGACCGGGGGAGTGTTTTTTGCGAGCATTCGAGATTATGATTCGCTGATTCTGCAAAGACCGGTCATGCAGGAGCCGGCATTCTACGGGGGTGATGGAGAACGGCGCATTGTTCATCAGGTCTGGGACTGGATTGACGATGAGCGTTATACATTACACTTATTCATTACCGTGCAATCCGGCCGGACGTGGACGGCGCATCACTTCATTTCGGAATATCGCTGTTTACAGCGCGCAGAACTTTCGACAGCGTTGCGATCTGCGGGCTTCAGAGAAATACAATGGCTTATGCCCGCCGAGGGCGGGTTTTACCAGCCGCTCGTTGTGGCGCGATGGCCCGGATGATTTCACAAGATTATCGGAGGGATCATGCAGCGCGAGTTTCCATCTTCGCCGCTGATGTGCGTGGGCGCGGTGATTGTGGAGGCAGGCCGCGTGCTGCTGGCGCGGCGCGGGAACGAGCCGCTCAAAGGCCATTGGACGCTGCCCGGCGGCCTGCTGGAAGTGGGCGAGTCGCTGACCGAAGGCGTTCTGCGCGAGGTGCGGGAAGAGACCGGGCTGACGGTTGAGGTTTTGGAATTGGTCGAGCTGCTGGACCGCATTCATCGCGAGGAAACCCGCGTCCGCTACCATTATGTGATCGCCGATTATCTTTGCCGCGTCGTGGGCGGCCAGTTGCAGGCAGCCTCCGACGTTGATGCGGTGCGCTGGGTAGAACGCGAAGAATGGAATAGGCCGGATACGGCTTTGGGCACGCTCCAGCTCGATTCGATGACCGTGCGGGTCATCGAGGCTGGCTGGCAAAGGGCGCAAGAGTTGGAGAAAAGATGAAAGTTATCAAGAGGCTATTGTGGGTTGTGGGCGGGCTGATAGTGGTTGCCGGAATCGGCTTCTGGGCGCGCCCGGTCAGCTACTACGACGAAGCGTTGTATCTGCGGGAGTGTATTTCGGGCGTGGAGAGCCGCACGGTTGAGGTTGCAGGCCATCGCGTGCATTACCTCGCCGAGGGACCTGCCGGCGGGCCGCCGGTGGTGCTGGTGCACGGGCTGGGCGGACGCGCCGAGGACTGGCTGAAGCTGGCGCCCTATCTGGCCAAGGCCGGTTACCGCGTCTATATGCCCGATCTGCCCGGCTATGGGCGCAGCGAAAAGCCCGCGGATTTCTCCTACTCGGTGCATGACGAAGCGGAAGTGGTCGCTGGCTTTCTCGATGCGCTGGGGTTGAAGCAGGTAGACCTGGGCGGCTGGTCGATGGGCGGCGGAATCGTGCAGCACATTGCCTTCAGGCATCCGGAGCGGGTGCGCAAGCTGATGCTCTTCGCGAGCGTAGGCATCAACCAGGCGCCTGTGTTTGATGTGCGGTTGTTTACGCCAACGACGCCGGATGAACTTGCCCAACTGGAGGCGCTGCTGATGCCCAATCCACATAAGGCGCCGGGCTTCGTCGCGCGGGATATTCTGCGCATCTCGAAAGAACGCGCCTGGATCATTCGCCGCGCGCTCGATTCAATGGGCACCGGACAGGACGCGACCGACAGTATTCTGCCGCAACTCAAAATGCCGGTGCTGATTGTGTGGGGCGATGTGGACCGGATTCTCCCTCTCGACCAGGGCGAGTCAATGCACAAGCTGGTTCCACAGTCAGAGCTGGAGGTTGTTCCCGGCTGCGGCCACCTGGCTCCCGGCCAGTGCTCTAGCCAGATTGGCCCCAAAGTGGTGGAGTTTGTGAAGCGGTAGGTCAGAAGATCCACCGTGCCGTCATCACCAGCCCGTGGTTGTAGCCGTGAAATCTGCTGGCGGCGATCTGCATGCCCGCGCCAAAGGCCAGGCCGGGGCGCGACTTGGGGTCGGAGGGATGCAGAGCGCACTTGCCCACAATCATCCCCGGAGTGAGGAACTCCTGCGTCTTGCCGTCGTTCGTTCCGCCCTTGTAGAAGGTAGCGTTGCTCTCGATCTCCGGCCAGAAGAGCTTGCCGGTGCGGTATTGCGCCACGGAGTTCCAGACCACGGGCCGGCCTGAAGTAGTGATGGCGGAATTGCCGGTGGGCAGCGTTGCGCCCAGCGTCGATTGCACGTCGAAGTTGCCGAAGCCCTTGCCCCCGCCCACGGTGGGCGCGACGCTTGCATCGGTTGAACCATTCTTATAGCTGCCGGTTTGGATGGTGGCCAGCACCCAGGCGCTCAGCGTGTAGCTGCCATGCTGCGCGTTGCCGCTCAAGATGCGGTACTTGCCCAGGAAAGACACGTCGCCAAAGCCGTCCTTGGCGGTGGAGTTGTGCTGAATGTAGGGTGGCAGGTTGAATGCCAGCTCGGTGTTAGCCCATGGAACCAGGTTAAGGCCCTTGCTGTTGTCGTAATTCCAGGTCGTCGTGAGGGCGGGCGCAACCTGGCGAACGATGTCGGTGCGCGCCACCTGAATGAGCCCGGTATAGGTGGTGACCAGTGGCACAGCCCAGCCGGGCTGTTTGGCCTGCGTGGCCGAGGCGCGCACCAGCCATTGGTTGAAGAAGCCGCCTGAAGCGGCGCTTGTTGAGCCATCTTGAGCGTGCAAACTCATCGTGGTCAGCAGTAAGAAGAGGGGAAGGGGAAGTATTCTCATGCCGGTTTATTGAGCATGAAGTGCGAAGGTGGCGCAGGCAACGGCCTATAGTTGGAGCCTTTCCTCAACCGAAAGGAGTAGGGAGGGAGTCAACTTCCAGCTTGCAACTCCTAGCTGTTCGCTAGAAGCTGAAAGCTAGAAGCTGCTCATTACACGCCGATCACGTCGCAGAGTTCCTTGACGGCGGCGGCGCTCTTCATGAAGGCGGCGCGTTCTTCCTCGTTGAGCTGGATCTCGACGATCTGTTCCAGGCCGGCCGCGCCCAGTTTGCAC
>Ga0181527_1001239_pt1 | contig 26873 bp, 20 predicted proteins | sample PEATcosm2014_Bin_30_FD_119762 | JGI IMG/M metagenome (GOLD analysis project Ga0181527, IMG submission 119762) | Peatland microbial communities from MTU Mesocosm Facility, Houghton, MI, USA - PEATcosm2014_Bin06_60_metaG | ecosystem: Environmental > Terrestrial > Soil > Wetlands > Peat | place...
ATGCGCGATTATTACGCCATACCTTTCGGAGATCGCTACATTTGGGGCATCACCGCGGGTATTGTGCGGAACCTTTACGAACGGGTCTACGGCGCATGATCCGGCCGTTCTTCACCGAGCTTGGGCTGTTTCTCGCCCCCTTCGTTCTCTATGCGGCGTTTCTCTTGGCGACGCGCGCCGGCGTCCTGCAGCCGAGAGCGTGGACGTTGCCGCGGCTTGCCGGCCTCGTCATCGCCTCGCTGGCGCTGATGGCGGCAAGTTTTCTGTTGCTGGCGCAATTCTCGGGCGCGCCGCCGGGCTCGACCTATGTGCCGGCGCATATCGAGGACGGCAATTTCGTGCCGGGGACGACGCGGTGACGCCAAGACCGCATCTCGGCGATACCGCCTGGCTCACACATGGCGAAGTGGCACGGGTCTTGGCGCTGCTCGATCGCGACGGCGAAGAAGCGCGCGTGGTCGGCGGCGCCGTGCGCAATGCCTTGTTGGGGCTGCCGGTCGACGAAATCGACGTGGCGACGACGGCGGTGCCCGAGGAGGTGATGCGGCGCGTCGCGGCGGCCGGCTGCAAGGCCGTTCCGACCGGCATCGAGCATGGCACCGTCACCGTGGTCATGGACCATCAACCGGTCGAAGTCACGACGCTGCGCCAGGACGTCGAGACGTTTGGACGCAAGGCGCGTGTCGCCTTCGGGCGCGACTGGCGGGCCGACGCCGAGCGGCGCGACTTTACCATCAATGCGCTCTCGGCTTCGGCCGACGGAACGGTTTACGATTATGTCGGCGGTATCGGCGACCTTGCCGCCCGTCGCGTGCGCTTCATCGGCGAGCCGCAGCGGCGGATCGAAGAAGACTTTCTACGTATCCTGCGGTTCTTCCGCTTCCACGCGCATTTCGCCGACGGCCCGCCCGACCCCGCCGGCCTGCACGCCTGCATCAGGGCGCGCGCCGGTCTCGAGACGCTGTCGCGCGAGCGCGTGCGCATGGAATTGCTGAAGCTGTTCGTCGCCGCGCGCGCGACGCCGACGCTCGCGGTGATGGTCGAGAGCGGGCTGCTCGGCGCGGTGCTCGGCGGCGTGGCGTTCATCGCCAGCTTCGAGAATATGGTGAAGGTCGAGGCGGCGCTGGGCGTCAAGCCCGACCCGGTCCGTCGCCTCGGCGCGCTCGGCGTGTGGGTGGCGGAGGATGCGGAGCGGCTGTCGCAGCGGCTTCGCCTCTCCAACGCCGAATCCGAGCGCCTCTTGGCGCTGGAACATTGGTGGCGCATCGCGCCGCAGGCTGATGAGCAGGCCGCCCGCGCGCTGCTTTACCAGCTCGGGCCGCAATCGTTCGCCGACCGCGTGTCTGTCGCCTGGGCGCGGTCCGAGGCAGGGGCCGCGGACCGCGCCTGGCACGCGTTTGCGGGCTTGCCGCAACGCTGGACGGCGCCGGCTTTCCCGCTCAAGGCCGCGGACTTCACCCGCCGCGGCACTGCCGCAGGACCCGCTCTCGGCGCCGCATTGCGCGCTGCTGAAGCGGCATGGATCGCGGCGGATTTTCCGGCCGATCGCGCGGCGCTTGATGCCATTGCCGACAGGGCTGCGAAGTCAGGATATCCTGGCGCGTCGTGAACGCAGCCGGCGTGCGACCGGAGCAAGCTCGGAAAGCCGGGGCCGCACCAGCGCCATCATGCCGCGCGGCCGCATGCGTTCGACCTGCATTTCATAGCCGCGCCAGACGAAGTCGTCGCCGCGCATCGCGTTGACGAAGAGCACGGGCAACAGGAGGTCGCGCGCCAGGCAGCAAAGCGGGTAACGCGGCGAAAGGTGCCAGCCGGCGGCCGCGGCGAGCAGCATTTCGCTGCCATACCAGACCGCGCCCAGTGCGGCGACGCTGAGCGCCGGCGGCAGATCGAGCGCCGCGGCGACGCCGGCGAGCGCCACCATCGGCAGCACACCGCCGGATAGCGCTTCGGGGAGGAAATAAGCCAAAAAGCTGGCGCGCCGCAGCCGCGCCCAGCGCAACTGCCGATGCCACACCTCGGCGGCGCTGCGATGACCGAGCGGTTGTGCGAATGGTCGATCGACGAGGCGCACTTTGAGGCCGGCGTCGCGCACGATCTTGGTCGAGGCGGCATCCTCGGCGACTTCCTTGGCCAGCGCCTCGATGCCGCCGGCGCGTTCGAGGTCGGCGCGTCGCCACAGCATGGTCTTGCCCTGGGCGAAGCCGAGGCCGAAGGTGTCGGCGACATACTGCCAGCGGGCCTGATAGGTGTTGAGAAACGCGCATTCCAGCTCGGCCCAAGGTCCGCGCGGCCGGCAGCCGACCGGCGGCGAGGCCACTAGGCCGGTATCCGCCCGCCAGTTTGCGAACAGAAGCTGGATATAGTCGCGCGGCATCAGCACGTTTGAGTCGGCCAGCACGATCCAATCATGTTCGGCGGCGCGCCAGCCCTTGAGCACATTGTTGAGCTTCGGATTTAAGCTCACTCTCTCGTCGCCGATCAGCAGCCGCGCGCCGGCGCCGGCGTGTTCCGCCATCAACGCCTCGATGAGCGGGACGACGGGATCCTTTGCGGAAGCGACGCAGAACAGGATTTCGCAACGCGGATAATCGAGCGCGAACGTCGAACGGAGCGTATCGGCGGCATAATTGTCTATTCCGCATAGCGGGCGCACCAGGCTGACGGGGGGAAATTCTGGGTGGGACAGCGGCTCGCCCGGCGTGCGCCGGCGCAGGCGCACGGCGGCGATCACGATGCTGGCGACATGAATGAAGGTGGCGGTGAAGCAGAACGTCGCTGCGGCGAGAATCGGCGCTGTCATCACCGAATCGCTTAACGCAGCGCCATGACAGCGTTGTGACTCCGGCGCAGCAACGAAACGTTAACGTTTGCTGTCATCCACCTGCAATGAAATCAATTTATACGCTCGGCCATGTCGAGCGGACGAAAGATCAAACATCGTGACACTTGAGCACGGCACGCGTCTGTTCCGTACTCTCTTTATTTCTGATGTGCATCTCGGCGCGCGCGGCTGTCAGGCCGAACGCCTGCTCGACTTCCTGCGCTATCACGATGCGGAGACGATCTATCTGGTCGGCGACATCGTCGACGGCTGGCAATTGCGCTCCGGCTGGTATTGGCCGCAGCCGCACAACGACGTGGTGCAGAAGCTCCTGCGCAAGGCGCGCAAGGGCGCCCGCCTCATTTATCTGCCGGGCAATCACGACGAATTCCTGCGCGATTATTACGGCACGCATTTCGGCGGCATCGAGGTGGCGGAGACGGCGACGCACCAAGGCGCCGACGGCCGCCGCTATCTGGTGGTACACGGCGACGTGTTCGACCTCGTGGTCAAGCATGCGCGCTGGCTGGCGCTGCTCGGCGACACCGCCTACGACTTTGCCATCCTGGTGAACCGCTATTTCAACGCTCTGCGCCGCCGGCTCGGCTTTTCCTACTGGTCGCTGTCGCAATGGGCGAAGCACAAGGTCAAGAATGCCGTGAATTATATTGGCGCGTTCGAGCAGACGCTGGCCGCCGAGGCGCAGCGCCGCCATGTTGACGGCGTCATCTGCGGCCACATCCATCATGCCGTGATCCACGAGGATTTCGGCATCCGCTACATCAATTGCGGCGACTGGGTGGAGAGCTGCACCGCGGTCGCCGAGCATGACGACGGCCGGTTCGAGATCATCACCTGGTTCGAAACCGGCAATGAGCGGCCTCTCGCCGAGCCGCCGGACGTCGCGATTGAAGAGAAAACCGGCATCGCGGCGTAAGCTTCACCGGCCGGATGCCCGCGATCGTGTTCCTGACGAGCCTTCTCAGCGCCCGAAGATCAACCGGCTGGGGTGCTGATCGATGTTCTTGATCGTCTTCTGCAGTTCGGCAAGCGTGCGGCGGCCGTCGACGGCAAACGCCTCGAATTGCTTGAGACCCGAATTCGAGAACTGCGCGAGCCCGGTGGATATCTCTTCCGTGCGTTTGTCGAGATTGTCGGCGAGCTTGCGGATCGCCTCGGCGGCTTGGGCGATCTCGCCGTGATTATCGCCGCTGCCGGTGAGGTTTTCGAGCCCTGCCATGACCTTGTTGAGCCGGTCCGAGTTCTGCGCCAACGTCGCCGTTACCGTCTCGATATTACGCAGCGAGGTCCGCATCGCCGTCTCGTTGTCGGCGACGAGGCCGTCGATGCGGGCGAGCACGTTGCGCGCCGCCTGCGTCACGTCGGCGCCGGCGTTCGGCTCGGCATAAATGGTCGGCGGTCCGCCATCGTTGGCAGCGATCAGTGCCGCGTCGGCCGCGCCGCCGGCGAGCGAGACCTCGGCCAGGCCCGTCAGTCCCTGGAAATCGAGCGTCACCTTGGTGTCGGCGCGCACCGGCACCGTGCGATCGACCGAGATCGAGGCCTCGACCTTGCGCGGATCGTGCGCATCGAGCGCCAGCGCGGTCACTTCGCCGACGCGGACGCCATCGAACAGCACCGGCGCGCCGGTGCGCAGGCCCGAAACCGAACCGGCGAACACCACGCGGTAAGCGGCGCGCTCGCCGCCGCCGCCGCTGTTCTGGAACCAATAGATGAAGCCGAACGCGCCGACGATGACGGCGAGCGTGAACAAGCCGGTGACGATGTAGTTGGCCTTGGTTTCCATGAATGGCCTTTCTGCGCGGTCGCTAGTGGTGGACGAGGCGCTGACTTTGGCGCCCGCGTTTGCCCCGGAAATAGGATTTGAGCCACGGATGCTCGGATGCGAGCATGGTCTCGATCGGACCTGAGGCGATCACGCGACCTTCGGACAGCACCGCGATGCGGTCGCAGACCGCGTGCAGGCTGTCGAGATCGTGGGTGACCATGAACACGCTCAGTCCGAGCGTGCGCTGCAATGTGCGGATCAACTCGTCGAACTCGGCCGCGCCGATCGGATCGAGGCCGGAGGTTGGCTCATCGAGGAAGACGATATCGGGATCGAGCGCCAGCGCGCGCGCCAGCGCCACCCGTTTGATCATGCCGCCGGAGAGTTCGGCGGGATATTTGCCACGCACGTCCGGGCTCAGACCAACCATTTCCAGCTTGGCGAGCGCGATCTCCTCGGTCAGGCGCGGCGAAAGATCGAGATATTCGCGGATCGGGAACTGAACGTTCTGCAGCGCGGTGAGCGAGGAAAACAGCGCCCCTTGCTGGAACAGCACGCCCCAGCGCTGCTCGATCGTGCGGCGCTCGCGCTCGCCGAGCGCCGCGAGGTCGGTGCCGAAGACTTCGATCGTGCCCTGGCGCTTCGGCAACAGTCCGATAATGGTGCGCATCAACACCGATTTGCCGGCGCCGGAACCGCCGACAAAGCCGAGAATCTCGCCTTCGAAGACGTCGAGCGCCGCATGATCGAGCACGGTCACGTCGCCGAAGCCGACGACCAGGTCGCGCACGCTGATCACTGTCTCGTTCTTGGTCATCCGTTACATCCCGACCGCCGCGAAGAACATGGCGAAGAACCCATCGAGCACGATGACGAGAAAGATCGATTTGACCACGGAGGACGTGGTCCTGAGGCCGAGCGAGGCAGCGCTACCCTGTACTTCAAATCCCTCGACACAAGCGACCAGCCCGATCACCAGCGCCATGAACGGCGCCTTGATCATGCCGACGGTGAAAGTCGGCAGCGAAATCGCCTCGCGCAAGCGGGCCAGCAAAATGTCGGGCGTCATGCCGCCGTACAGCCAGCAGACAAGGCCAGCGCCATAGAGTGCCGCCATCGAGCCGAGAAAGGTGAGCAGCGGCACGGCAATGACGAGCGCGACGATGCGGGGCAGCACCAACACCTCGACCGGATCGAAGCCCATGGTGCGCAGCGCGTCGATCTCCTCGCGCATCTTCATCGAGCCGATCTCGGCGGTATAAGCGCTGCCCGAGCGTCCGGCTACCATGACGCAGACGATGAGCACGCCGACTTCGCGCAGTACCAGGATGCCGACCATGTCGACGACATAGATTTCAGCGCCGAACGTGCGGAAATGGAATATGCCCTGTTGCGCGATGATGGCGCCGATGAGGAACGTGCTCAAAACGATGATCGGCACCGCGCGCCAGCCGACCCGTTCCAAATGATACACGACCGAGGTCAGACGCAAGCGTGTCGGGTGGGCGATCGTTGCCGCGATCACCATAGTCAGCGCGCCCAGGAGCTGCGTGAGTACGACCAACGACCAGCCGATCCCGGCCACGGCGCGGCCGACGGCGTCGAGCGCCATCGCGATGCGGTTTGCCGCGGCTCCGGTTTCCCCCGGCGCGCGGTTGACCAACTGCAATTCCTCCATCAGGCCGCGATCGGCGTCCGAGAGGCCGATGACGCGCGCAGTCGAGCCGCGCCCGGTGAAGGCGCGCTTAAGGCGCTCAATCAACCACGCGCCGAAGGTATCCAGCCGTTCAAGCTTGGCGAGGTCGATGACGACGTCGCTCGCGCCCTGGTAGCGTCGGACGGTCTGGTCGATGATTTCTTCAAGCTCGGCCGCGCGCTCGGCCGTCCAGGCGCCGGTCGCGGCGAGCGCTACGCGTTCGCCCTCGGCCGTGGCGGTCAGCGAGGCCGCGCTCAAGCTTTTATACTCCGCGCCGGGCCAGAAGCGCTTTGCGACCCTTGAGCCCGCGAGATATCCCCGGTCATATTGCCCCTTGCATGGAACTCTCCGTCCGGATCGAGCGGTGGCCGCTGGCCGGCGTCTTCGCCATCAGCCGCGGCAGCAAGACCGAAGCCGTCGTGGTGGTGGCCGAACTGAGCGATGGCACCCACCGCGGCCGCGGCGAGTCCGTCCCCTACTCACGCTACGGCGAAACTCCGGACGGCATTGTGGCAGCGATCGAAGCCGAACGCCCGGTGCTGCGGCGGGGCCTCGACCGCGGCGCCCTGCAACGCGCCATGCCCGCCGGTGCTGCCCGTAATGCACTCGACTGTGCTTACTGGGACGTTAACGCGAAGCGGGCCGGCCGGCGGGTCCACGAATTGGCCGGTCTGGGCGTACCTGGGCCGCTGACCACCGCCTATACCATCTCGCTCGGCTCGGCGGCGGCGATGGCGGCGGCGGCCGAGCAGGCCGCATGGCGGCCCTTGCTCAAGGTGAAGCTCGGCGGCGACGACGATGGCACGCGGATCGGGGCGGTGCGCCGCGCCGCGCCCCGGGCGCAACTGATCGTCGACGCCAACGAGGGCTGGAACCTGGACAATTTCAAGGCAAACCTCGCCGCCTGCGCCGATGCCGGCGTCACGCTCATCGAACAGCCTCTCCCGGAGGGCCGCGACGAGGCGCTCGCGCGCATCAAGCGCCCGGTTCCAGTCTGCGCCGACGAGAGCGTGCACGACCGCGCTTCGCTCGATGCGCTCACCGGTAAGTACGACGTCGTCAATATCAAGCTGGACAAGGCCGGCGGCCTCACCGAGGCGCTGGCGCTCGCCGCCGAGGCGGAGCGGCGCGGCTTTGCCGTCATGGTCGGCTGCATGGTCGCAACGTCGCTAGCGATGGCGCCGGCGATGCTTGTGGCGCAGCGTGCGCGTTGGGTCGATCTCGACGGTCCGTTGCTGCTCGCCTCGGATCGCGCCGACGGCTTGCGCTATGAGGGCAGCCTTGTTTATCCGCCCGACCCGGTGCTGTGGGGCTGAGCCGGCCCAATGCCGTCCGAGGGCGGCGATCCTGTGGGTATCTCCGGATCACGATACCTCGATCCGATTGCGGTCGCGGCCATTGTGCCGTTTGAATCGGCGTCAGCCGGGGCACCATGACCAACGATCCTTATTTGTCGAAAGTTGAGCGACCGGTGCGACATCGCCTGTCCTTGTAGATCCGCCGCCGCCTATGCCACGTGCCGCGCCAAACGATTCGCTCGCGGCCTTGCGCGCCCTGAGCGAGGAAGAACTCATCGCCCTCTGCAGCTAGCACTCCGCCGTTACCACCAGTGCCGGATCGGGCGTGCTCAACGCGCGCCGGCCTGCTCGCTTGTGCGCCGCGATTTTCGCATGCGTTCATACTCTGTTAACGAAAGATGTCCTCCCATTGGCGTGATTCGGTAAACGGCACGGAAGTTGCTTTCCATGAGTCGATGCGGATCAACAACAACGCGCAGGCAAGTTCGTTCTCTCCAGGTCTGCCGGACCTTCTCGTTGTCAGTCCGCATAAAGCGATCATCTGGAGGCCACGATGCACAGACTCACCGGTCCTGCTTTGGCGGTTGTGGCGTTGTGCATGAGTGCTTTTGTTCCGAGCAGCGTGTCCGCGCGCGATGACGGCCGCTATGCCAACTCACCGCTCCATGCGTGGTTCGATCAGCTCGCGAGCGGGAAAGGCTTGTGCTGTTCCTTTGCCGACGGCGTGAGTATCCAGGACGTCGACTGGGACACGCAAGAGGGCCGCTATCGGGTGCGGCTTCACGGCGAATGGATTTTTGTTCCTGAATCGGCGGTCGTGACCGAGCCGAATCGCTTCGGCCCGGCCGTGGTGTGGCCCTATATGGATGCGGAAGGGGCGACACAAATTCGCTGCTTTTTGCCGGGCGCCGGCGCCTAGAATTTGTTCCGCCGATATCGCGCGGGGCGGAACTTACGGCGGCGCGTTTTGCGATGGCTCCTTCGTCCGCTGGCGCAACGGTGGGTGAGTAGCGGCGACGATGGGAGAACCGTTCGCTAGGCGACCAGCCGCGAGAACAGTTCCGGATCGATGTTGCCGCCGGACAGCACGGCCACCGCGACCTTGCCGGTGACGTCCACCTTGCCGGTCATCAGCGCGGCGAGCGCGACGGCGCCGCCCGGCTCGACCACCAGCTTCAATTCTGAAAATGCAAAGGCGACGGCGGCAGCGACCTCCTCGTCGCTGGCGACAACGCCGGCGCCGACCAGCGATCGGTTGATGGCGAAGGTGAGCTTGCCCGGCGTGCGCGCCATGAGCGCGTCGCAGATTGTCCCGCTCAATGCCGCGTTCTGCTCGCGCTGGCCGCTGCGAAACGAGCGCGCGTGGTCGTCAAAATTCTGCGGCTCGGCGGTGTAGATCGCCGCCTTCGGCACGCGCGCCCGCACTGCCAGCGCAATGCCGGCCGTCAGCCCGCCGCCCGACGCGGTGACCACGACTACATCGGGCACCAGCCCGAGCGCGCTCAAATCCTCGACGATCTCGCGGCCGGCCGTGCCCTGGCCGGCGATGATCAGCGCGTCGTCGTAGGGTGGCACTAGAACGGCGCCGCGCCGCGCCGCGATGTCGCTGGCGATCGCCTCGCGGTCGTCGCGCGCGCGGTCGTAGAACACGAGCTCGGCGCCGAGTGCCGCAGTGCGCTCGCGTTTGCCGCGCGGCGCGTCGTGCGGCATGACGATCACGCAAGGCATGCCGAGGAGCCGCGCCGCCGCCGCCACGCCCTGCGCGTGATTGCCGGATGAGAACGCCACGACGCCGCCGGCCCGCCGCTCGGGCGGAATCGCAGCGAGCTTGTTGTAGGCTCCGCGGAACTTGAATGAGCCGGTGTGCTGTAAGGTCTCGGCCTTGAGAAAAACGCGGCCCCCGGTCATGGCGTCGAGCATTGCCGAGGTGAGCAGCGGCGTGTGCAAGGCAACCCCGGCGAGCCGACGGGCGGCCTCATCGATATCCGCGGCGGTGGGTAAGGAAACCGGGGCTTCCATGGGGCGAACGGTAACGCCGCGGTCGCTCGGCAAGCAAGACCGTCATTGTCCGTTTTCGGCGCCTGGTGCGCAAATCCAGCGGTCCGCTGCGGCAAGCTCGTCATGCGCCTGCGCGATGCGCTCGGCGCACCGCGGCGGGCGCCACACGCAACGGCGCTTACTGGTCGAACCGTCCGGCGGCGTGCGCCAGCATGGTGTAGACCTTGCCGGTGTCCGACGTGAGGTAATTGCGTACCACCGCCGCGCCGCGGTCGCCGCGCGAAACATCCTCCAGGAGCCGCTCGAATTCGTTGATGTACTGCTCGACGGTCTGCCGGAATTCGGGATCGGCGCGGTACTTGCGGCGAATTTCATCGAACGCCTTTTGACCCTGGGCCGTGTAGAGGCGACGGGTGAATTGGCCGCGTTCGCCGCGGTTATAACGCTCCCACAGTTCGGCGGCTGCTTCGTGGTCGATCATGCGGGCGACGTCGACCGCGAGCGAATCGAGCGAGTCGATCCCCTCGCGCGGCGGGCGCTCTTCACCGCGCGCAGCTTCGCGCGGGGAGGGCGGGGCAATGGGCGGGCTCTCCTCGCGCGAGGCGCGCGACAACAGATCGCTGAGCCAGCCGCCGTTGCGGCCGCTGCCGGCATTCTGAGCGGGGTTGAGCGGGGGTTGCTCAGGCCGTCGCGGTGGCGCGCCGGTAATGTCGCCACGCACCGCCGTCTGCGGGGTCGCGGTGATATCCCCGCGCATCGGCCGCGCCGGCGCGCGTCCGCCGCCGCCGGCATGGGCCGGCTCCGGCTCGCGCCGCACCGGCTCGGCGGTGTCGAGGGTGCGGCCGTGACGGGCGACAATGCGATTGAGTTCGGCCAAGGCCTCGATCTGGTCGACGATGACGCGCCGCATTTGCGCCGCGCTCTCGGCGGTCTCCTGCGGCAGTTCGAAGACGCCGCGGCGCAACTCGGCGCGCGTCGTCTCCAGCTCCTGCTGCATTTCCGCCGCCATTTGCTTCATGCCCTGCATGATCTCGGTGAAACGCGCGGCGGATTGATCGAACATCGCATGCACCTGAGTCGCGGCTTCGTCGTAGACCGCGTTCAAGGTCTCGCTGGTGCGCTTGCGCTCTTCCTCCGAGGTCGCGCGCACCAGCGCGAAGCTCTGCTCGATTGAGTTCACGCTTTCGTTGCTTGTCTCGGCGACGACACTGGCGATTTCCCGTGCCCGCATCGTCGCCGCATCGAGCGATTCGTCCAGCAGACTGGAAAAGCGCTGCAGACGCTGCCCGAAATCCTCGGTGCGCGCATCGAGCGTCGAGACCATGGTCTCGATGCTGGCACGCCGGCTGGCGACCGATTCCTCGGACCGGCGGTTGCTCTTGTCCAGAAGCTCCACCGCATCGGCCAGCGTGCGCCCGTGCGTGCTGAACTGGGTCGCCAGTTCACCGAGCTCCTGCAGCGCCTTGCCGGTCGCGGCGGTGAAATGGCCGAGGTGCTGCTCCACCGCGCCGGTGGAGGTGGCGCTCTTGGCGTTGAGGTCGCTCATGGCGGCGACGAATTCGGAAACGCGCGTCACCATCGTGCGTTCCAGCGAACTCATATTGTCGTGGGCGCCGCTAAGCACCTCTTGCAGCAGGATGTTGGCTTCGCGCAGGCGCTCGAACAGCGCCGTGGTGTCGGAGCGCAGCATGTTGTGCGTCTCCACCATCTCGGCGACGGTCGCGGCGGCTGTCTGCTTCGACTCCTCGACGACGAGCCTGGTCGCGCCTTGCAAGTCATCGAGCGTCCGGGTGATCGTCGACTTCGCTGCTTCGGTGACGCCCTGAGCGCCTTCCTGCAATTGGCCGAGAGTTCGCGTCATCGCCATGGTAGCGGTCTGGCTCGCTTCATTAATGAGCCGCGCGATCTCCTCGCTATTGTCCATCATGGCCTGGGTGAAGACGAAGCTCTTCGCCTCGATCGATTTGACGGCCTGGTCGGTAATGCGGTCCACCTCGCCGGCGAATTCCTGGCCCTTGCCGGAAAGTGCGGCGAGCAGCCCATTCGATTTCTCGTCGAGCAGGCGCGTCATGTCGCCGACGCGCTGCGATACGGCGGCCGTGATCTCACCGGCCTTGTCGGTGATGTTGCGGGCAACCTCGGTGCTGACGCCGCTGAGCATGCGTTCGGCCGCGCTGGCGCTGCGGCCGATCGCTTCGGTCGTGGCCTCGGCGCTTCGCGCCACCTCAACGCTGACGCCGCTGAGCGTGTGTTCGGCGTCGCTGGCGCTGCGCCCGATCGCCTCAGTCGCCGAGGTGGCGCTTCGCGCCACCTCGCTGCTGATGCCGCTGAGCGTGCGTTCGGCCTCGCTGGCGGTGCGCCCGATTGCCCCGCTCGTGGCGGCGGCGCTTCGCGCAAGGAGGTCGGTGGCGGTGGCAGTCGTCTTGCTGATGACGTCACTGGCGGCGGCAGCACTCTTACCGAGGGCTTCGCCGGCGGCCGCGACGCTCTTACCAATGACGTCATTGGCGGTTGCGGCGCTCTTACCGATGACTTCCTCGGCGGTTGCGGCGGTCTTGCCGATGGTGTTGCTCAGCGCGCCGGCGCTGCGATTGAGCGACACCGTCGCCTCGACCGCACTGCGGTTTAAGGCTTCGGTCGCGGCCGCGCCCGCCGCCGCGCTCTTGCCGAGCGCTTCGACCGTCCTGGCGGCAAGCTGACCGAGCGCCTGTTCGGCGTTGCCGGAATTGACCTTGATCGATTCCGAAAGTTCCTCGAGCCGGGCGTTGAGCAGGTCCGCGGCGGCGCGGCTACGCACCTCGATCTGCTGGGTGACGGCTTCGGCCCGTCCCACCAGGAGCTGTTCGAGTTGGCTGATGCGGCTGTCGAGCGTGTTAGCGACCCGCAGCGCTTGGCCGCCCAAAGTCTTGTCGATTTCGGCGGCGCGCTCGCCGATGGTTTCGGCGACTTTTGCGCCACGCGCGTCGATGACTGCGGTGACCTCGGCAATGCGCTTGTCGACCGCGGTAACGACTTCCCGGCCGCCCTCGGTGAGCGTCTTGGCAATGTCCATGACGCGATTGGACAGCGCCTCGGTGAGTGTCTGCGAGCGGCTGTCGAGTGCTTCCTGGAAGTTTGACAGACGCTGGTCGAGCGCCGTAGTGACTTCGGTAGCCTTGGCGGTGACGCGATTGTCGAAACTGTCGACATAACTGCGCATCGACTCCGAGACATCCTGGGTGCGGGCGCCGAGCCGTTCGACGAGTTCGGAGCCGTAGGTCTTTACCGTTCGGTCGAATTCGGCGAGATGCCGAGTGATGAGATTGCCGAGGGTCGACGAATCGCGCGAAATCCTTTCGCCGAGCTCGGCGCCCGAATGGTCGAACATCTCCTCGAACGCGGCCAGCCGTGTCGCCAGCATCTGCCTTATTTCGTCGCCGCGCGCGGCGACGGCCTCGGCCACCTGCTCGGCGCTCTGGCGAAGCGTATCCGTCACCGTGGTACCGCGCGACATGAGGGTCTCGGTGACCTGCTCGGCGCTCTGGCGCAGCGTGTCGGTCATGGCCGTGCCGCGCGAAATCAGGGCCTCGGTGACACGCGCTCCGGCCTGCTCGAGCTTCTGCGCCACATCGCTGCCGCGCAAATTGAGGTCGAGGATGATCGATTCGCCGGAAGCTTTGATGGTGCTGTTAACCTCGTCGGCGCGCGTGGCGATGGTCTCGGCAATCTGGCTCGACGTGTTGACGATCGCGTCGGTGAGCTCCTGCGAGCGTCCGACCATGGTGTCGACGATCGCCAGAGATTTTTCGGAAAAGTCGTCGGTGACCCGATCGAGCCGCGATGATACCATATCTTCGAGACCGCGGGCGATTTCAGCAAATTCCTCGCCGATATGGTCGGTCTTGAAGTTCAAGCCCGAGGTCAGCTGGTCGCTTGCCAAGGCGATCGCGCGCGAGGTCTCGTCGCTCGCCGCCTCCAGCCGCGCCAGCAGATCTTCGCCGCGCTCGCTGAGCTGCTGGATCATGGTGTCGCTGATCTGACCGAGCGTCAGCGTGATGTTCTCGCCCTTCTCGGCTAGCGAATGGGTGATGCGCTCGGCGGCTTCATTGACCTGCTGCCCGACGAGATCACTGATCGTTGAAAGGTCCTGCGTCAGATCGACGTGGACGTTGTTGATGGCGGAACGCACCTGCTCGGCTTGTCCCACAAGAGTGTCGCGCTGAGTGGCGAGTTCCTGCAACAGGCCGCGGATGCGCACCTCGTTGTCGCTGTAAGTGCGTTCAAGAGCTGCAACCTCATTGCGCACCAGCGTTTCGAGCTCGCTGGCGCGCGCAAGCGCGCGCTCGACGCCGTCGCCCATCGCTGCCACTTCGCGGCGTATCGCCTGTCCGACGGTAACCATGGAATCCTGCGCCATCCCCTCGGGCTCGGCGAGCCGCATGGCTACTTTCGCCATCGATTGCGCAACCAGCCGCAATTCCTGTGCGCGCCCAGCCATGTGCGCCAGGCCGAAGAAGAAGATGATCGGCAACAGCGTCGCGGCCCCGAGGCCGATCATGACGGCGGCTGGCGAGCGGCCAGGGCCAAGCGCCGCGTTGAGATCGCCCAGATAGGCCCAGGACAACGCGACGCAGCCGATCACCCAGACGAAGGAGAACACGGCGGCGACAACATAGGACGCGCGCGCGGGTCGATGCTGCAGCGCGTGCAGGATTTGTCCGATGGATTGCTGATCGTCATTGGCGGCGCGAAGGGCTTGAGCATCGCCGCTGCGGGCGGCGGTCTCGCCGGAGTCGAAGGGCACGTCGGCGGCCGGCGCCGGCGGGACGTCGGGCCAGCGGTCGGTGGCGGCGCTGCCAAGCGTCTGGGGGGTGGCTTCGGGCTCGCTATCCGGCTGGTCGTCGTCGCGGACTTTAAGCGCTTCCTGGATCGCCGACAGCGCTGCTTCGGTCGGATCCACGATCTTCTTGGGGTTATTGGCCATATCGGTCGTCGCCTCGCCTGTTACGCCGGACTGGGACGGCCCGAGGAAACTCAAGCCGCGCCACGAGCGCGTGATCGTCGCAATCACTAATCACCACACAGGGCTCCCCCGGCCCTCACGTCACATTTCCGTAGCCCATCCTATCGGTCTGGCGGATCGAAGGAAACCGGGATTGGTAACGATGTTTTAATCATCGTTAACGGTTTAGTCACCATGATCGCGCCGGCTGACCGCGCGCGATGGGCGCGTCATTCTGTGGCCAACAATGCGGCCGGTCTGGGGCCGACAACGGCCCTATGGCGGGGCGTGACCTGTTCCGGGCCGCGGGGGCAAGCACGTTCCATCCAGCACTGTAGCTTCGCAGCCGGCCGAAACCGGCGGATTGAGCGATTTGGGGTAAGAGGTTCCTTACCCATCGCCTTGAAAGAAGCCGCCTGAACCTCTTTGCGGAAGCGAGATTTACCGGCCTTTCGTCGCTCCGCGCGCATCGTGGCGCCGTTTGAAAGAAGCCGCGACGAGGAGGCCATGACTGCAGCGCGCCCGTTGGCCTTGCCTGACCAAGAGCAAGAGCTGGCCACCCTTGACGAAAATCACCTTGGGCGCATGACGCTTGGCGACCATCGCCTCGAGCATGAGGTCTTGGAGATTTTCGCGCGCCAAAACAGCCTCATTCTGAAGCGTATCGTGGGCGCGGAACCCGGCCCCATAGCCGCCGCGGCCCACACCCTCAAAGGCTCCGCCCGCGGAGTCGGCGCGTGGCGCGTGGCGCGGGCTGCTGAACGATTGGAGCAAGCCGCTACGCAAGCCGATGAAGACGCCATGAAGGCGGCGCTTGTGGAACTTGAGGCGGCGAGTATTGAGGTCTGCGCGGCGATTGTGGTGCGCTTGGGCGCTCACCCGCATAAGTCTGGATCCGAAGCGTTCCGCCACCCGGCGCGCGACTGTTGATGCGATCTCTGGCCTCTGGCGTCACGCGACGTGAGCCGTTAGAAGAGGCGAGCACGCGTCCGGCTTGTTGAATTTTGCTTCTCCCTCGCGACCGCAATCCTTCGATTCCATTCCGCCATTTCATTCCGCCATGGTCAAAATCACCTTCATCGACGCCGCGGGGACGGCTCGCACGGTCGAAGGCGAGGTCGGTTCGACCGTCATGGAGACGGCGATCAAGCACGGCGTGCCTGGCATCGAGGCGGAATGCGGCGGCGCTTGTGCCTGCTCGACCTGCCACGTCTATATCGATCAGGCCTGGCGGGAGAAGGTTGGCGAGCCGTCGCCGATGGAAGAGGATATGCTCGATTTCGCCTATGGCGTACAGCCTAACTCGCGGCTGTCATGCCAGATCAAAGTGCGCGAGAAGCTCGACGGCCTCATTCTGCGAACGCCGGAGCGCCAGGCCTAGCCGGAACGAATCCGGCGGCCTTGGCGCCAAGCGCCGCTCTTCCCCTGCCGCGGCGACCACGCTAGACACTCGCGACTTCACACCATCAGACGCCATCAATTAGGCACGAGTACGGATACGACATGGACGAACCTATCAAGACCGACGTTGTCATTATTGGTGCGGGCCCGATCGGCCTGTTTGCCGTGTTCGAGCTGGGTCTGCTCGACATGAAGGCGCACCTCATCGACATTCTCGACAAGATCGGCGGGCAGTGCGCCGAGCTTTATCCGGAGAAGCCGATCTACGACATTCCCGGCATTCCCTACACCAGCGCGCATGGCCTTGTCGACGCGCTGCTGCTGCAGATCAAGCCGTTCAACGCCCAATTCCATCTCAACGAGATGGTAGAAAAGGTGGAGAAGATCGGCGATCCGTTGTTCCGCGTGACAACGGACCAGGGTAAGCAATTCGAGAGCAAGGTCGTCGTCATCGCCGCCGGCGGCGGCTCGTTCCAGCCCAAGCGTCCGCCGATCCCCGGCATCGAGCCGTACGAAGGCACGTCGGTGTTCTATGCCGTGCGCAAGATGGAAGCATTTCGCGGCCAGCGCGTTCTCATCGTCGGCGGCGGCGACAGCGCGCTCGATTGGACGCTCAACCTCGCGCCCATCGCCAAGCACCTGACGCTCTTGCACCGGCGCAGCGAATTCCGCGCCGCGCCAGACAGCGTCAACAAGATGATGAGCTTGGTGGGCGAGGGCAAGATCGACTTCGTGCAAGGCCAAGTGACCGCACTGCAAGGCGACAAAGGTCAGATCAGCAAGGCGATGGTCAAGACCGGCGACGGCTCAACCATGGAGCTCGCCTGCGACGCGTTGCTGCCGTTCTTCGGCCTGACCATGAAGCTCGGCCCGGTCGCCAATTGGGGTTTTGAGCTCAAGAACAACGAGCTCATTCCGGTCGACACGGCGGCCTTCGAGACCAGCACGCCCGGCATCTTCGCCATCGGCGACATCAACTGGTATCCCGGCAAGCTCAAGCTAATCCTGTCCGGCTTCCACGAGGCGGCGCTGATGGCGCAGAAAGCGTACCACTACGTCTATCCGGAGAAGCGGCTGGTGTTCCAGTACACGACGTCGTCCACCAACCTGCAAAAGAAGCTCGGCGTATCGCCGCAGACGCCGCAGCGGGCTTGAACGTCTTCCGCGTGACTGCGCGCGCGGAGCAGCGGCCGCGGGAACGGTGATGCCGAAGTCGCCAATCACCACGCAGTGCTGCATCGCCGGCGGCGGGCCGGCCGGGATGATGCTCGGCTTCCTCCTCGCACGCGCCGGCGTCGATGTCGTGGTACTGGAGAAGCATGCCGATTTCTTTCGCGACTTTCGCGGCGACACCATCCATCCTTCGACGCTGGAGCTGATGTACGAGCTTGGTCTGCTCGAGGAGTTCCTCAAGCTGCCGCATCAGAAAGTCGAGCGGCTGAGCGCCCAGGTTGGCGACCAGCGGGTGCGCTTGATCGATCTGACGCATCTGCCGACCCACTGCAAATACATCGCGCTGATGCCACAGTGGGATTTTCTCAGTTTCCTCGCCGAGCACGGCAAGCGCTACGAGCCTTTCCATCTGCACATGCGGATGGAAGCGACCGATCTGGTCGAGCAAGGCGGCCGCGTCGTCGGGCTCCGCGCCAAGATGCCGGATGGCGAGCTAACGATCCGCGCCGACCTCGTCGTCGGTGCCGACGGCCGGCACTCGACGGTGCGCGACAAGGCCGGGTTCAAGGGCGACGATTACGGCGCGCCGATGGACGTGCTGTGGTTTCGGCTGCCGCGTGAGCCAACCGACGAGACCGAGACGTTCGGCCACGTCGAGGCCGGCGCGATGATGATCATGCTCAACCGTGGCGACTACTGGCAGTGCGCCTTTGTCATTCCGAAAGGCGGCATCGACCGCGTGCAAGCAGCGGGTCTCGACACATTCCGCAAGCGGGTGGTGATGATGTCGCCGTTTCTTGCCGACCGCGCCGGCGAACTAAGAAGCTGGGACGATATCAAGCTGTTGAGCGTCACCGTCGACCGGCTGCGGCAATGGTGGCGGCCGGGCCTTCTCTGCATCGGCGACGCGGCGCACGCGATGTCGCCGATCGGCGGCGTCGGCGTCAACCTTGCCGTCCAGGATGCGGTCGCCGCCGCCAACCGCCTCGCCGCTCCACTCAAGGCCGGCACGGTGAGCGATGAAGACCTGCGCGCGATCCAGGCGCGCCGTATATTCCCGGTGCGCTTTACGCAAGCGCTGCAACTCACCATGCAAAATCAGATCATTCGCCGGACGCTCGCCGGCACGCAGCGGCCGAAGCCGCCGCTGCTGTTGAAGTTGTTCGATAGAATTCCGCTGCTACGCCGCATCCCCGGCCGGCTCTTAGCCGTGGGGGTGCGGCCCGAGCACATCCATACCCCGGACGTGAAGTCCGCGCCCTAGCGATTTGGTCACGTTGCAAGCCGGTGGTGGCCGGACGCCGCGAGGTCTTGACCTGACGGCGCCCTCTCGCCATCTCGGAGCCAACAATCGTCGTAAAAAACCTAGCCAATACGCCGGGGATCCATCATGACCGTGACAGAGGAGTACCAATCGGAAAGCCGCCCGTTCGAAGCGGACGTCGCCAAGCTGCTGCACCTGATGGTGCACTCGGTCTATGCCGACAAGTCGGTGTTTCTGCGCGAGCTGATCGCCAACGCCGCCGACGCCTGCGAGCGGCTGCGTTACGAATCCATCGCCGCGCCGGCGCTGCTCGGCGATGACCCAAAGCCGCGCATCACGCTGACGATCGATGCCGACAAACGGCAGCTGACCGTGGAAGACAACGGCATCGGCATGAGCCGCGACGAGATGGTCGAGGCGCTCGGCACCATCGCGCGCTCCGGCACCAAGGCGTTTCTCGATCGCCTGGAAGCCGGGCAGGGCGGCGGCGAGGACACCGCGCTGATCGGCCGGTTCGGTGTCGGCTTCTATTCGGCGTTCATGGTCGCGGAACGCGTCGATGTGATCTCCCGCCGCGCCGGGACGGACGCCGCTTGGCTCTGGTCGTCCGACGGCAAGGGCGCCTTCGCCGTATCGCCCGCGGACCCTGCCGAGGCCCCGCGCCGGGGCACCCGCGTGGTGCTCAATCTGATGGAAGACGCCAAGTCCTACACCGAGCGCTTCACCGTCGAGCGCCTCGTCAAGGCGCAATCGGGTCACGTGCCGGTGCCGATCGCGGTCGTCGAGAACGCGGGCGCCGAACCTGCCGAAATCACCGACGGTGCGGCTTTGTGGGCGAAGCCGAAGTCCGAGATCACGGCCGCGGATTACACCGACTTTTATCGCAGCATCGCCGGCCAGTTCGACGAACCGACGCTGACGATCCATTTCCATGCCGAAGGACGGCAGGACTATACGACGCTGCTGTTTGTTCCGAGCTCGCGGCCCTTCGACCTGTTCGATCCCGACCGCAAGGGCCGCATCAAGCTTTACGTCAAGCGCGTCTTCATCACCGACGACGCGGAGATCCTGCCGCGCTATCTGCGTTTCGTTCGCGGGTTGGTCGACAGCGCCGATCTGCCGCTCAACGTCTCCCGCGAAAAAATCCAGGAAAGCCCGCTGCTAGCCGCGATCAGGAAAGGCGCCACCAGCCGCGTGCTCGGCGAGTTGGAACGGCTCGCCGACAGGGAGCCGCAAACTTATGAGAAAATCTGGCAGACCTTCGGCGCGGTGCTGAAGGAAGGGATCTATGAGGACTTCGAGCGCCGCGACGCGCTGCTGGCGCTGGCGCGCTTCAAGACCACGGCGGCCGCTGACGGCTGGCGCAGCCTCAACGATTACGTCACCGCGCTCAAGCCCAATCAAACGGCGATCTTTTATCTCGTCGGCGACGATCTCGCGCGCCTGCAGTCATCGCCGCATCTCGAAGGCTTCCGCGCCCGCGGCATCGAGGTTCTGTTGCTGCCCGACCCGGTGGACAGTTTCTGGGTCATGGCTGGCCTTGGGTTCGAGGGCAAATCTTTTAAATCGGTGACCCAAGGCGCGGCCGATCTGGCGCTCATTCCGCTGCTCGACGCGCAACAAGCGCCGGCGCCGCAATTGCAGGATGCGGTCAAGGACTTTCTGGCTTTCATGAAGGGCACGCTCGGCGACACGGTTGCCGAAGTGCGAGCCTCGGAGAGGCTCACAGATAGCGCAGTCTGCCTGGTTGCTTCGGACGCAGGCCCCGACCGGGCGCTCGAAAAAATCCTGGCGGGAGCCGGGCGGCTGAACGCGGCGTCGAAGCCGATCCTGGAGGTCAATCCGCGGCACCAGCTTGTGGTCGCGCTCGCGGCGCTCGGCGAAAACGAGCGGACGTTGAAGGAAGACGCGGCGCATCTGCTGCTCGACGAGGCGCGGGTGCTGGAGGGCGACCGGCCGGCGGATGCAAAATTGTTTTCCGATCGCCTGGCGCGCGTGCTGGGAAAGTGCGTGGGCAAAGGTGCTCAATGAAAGTCGCGGCTCTTGATAAGTGGGGAAGCCGACTCCGGATGCGGTGCGCGGGAAGGATCCGCTGAATAAAGGTCGCCGTCGCGCAGCGATGACAATTCGGCGCTGAGATCGATAAAGTTTTCCGCGACGACATGGATCACGAGGCCGGCGCGTTGCAGGCGTCCGCGCACCGCGAGGAACCGCGCCGTCATCACCACCCGACGATTTTTTTCAAAAGCCTTCGGCCAGACGATGATGTTGGCGATGTCGGTCTCGTCCTCCAGCGTCATGAAGATCACGCCTTTCGCCGTGCCCGGCCGTTGCCGCACCAGGACGAGGCCGGCGACGGTGACCATCGAATCTTGCCGCAAGCCGTCGTCGCGAAGCTCCGTGTTGCGCATGACGCCGCCCGCGGTGAGCCGGTCGCGGAAGAAACGCACCGGATGCTCTTTCAGCGACAGCCCGGTGGCCACGTAATCTTCCACGACATGCTCGCAGAGCGGCATGGCCGGAAGCGCGACGGTTTCTTCCGGGAAAAGCTCGTCGCTCAAGTGCGGCGCCAGCAGGGGAAGTGCGCCCTCGACCGTGGCGGAGGCATTTTGCCGCGCCGTGCGAATGCCGATCACGTCGAGCCGCCGCGCCGCCCATAAGGCCGCGCGCCGGTCATGCCCGAGCGAGCGGAACGCGTCGGCCTCGGCCAGCCGTTCGATGGTGAAGCGGGAAATGCCGGCAATCGCCGCCAGCCGCTCGATCGAGGAAAAGCCGTTGCCGCGCGCGGCGATGAGTTTTTTCAGCTCGTCTTCGTTTAGCCCGTGAATGAGGCGGAAGCCGAGGCGCACCGCATGCCGGCCGTCCGCGCCTGGTTCCAGCGTGCAGTCCCAATCGCTGAAGTTCACGTCCACGGCGCGGATCTCGACGCCGTGCGCCCGCGCATCGCGCACGAGCTGCGCCGGTTGATAAAAACCCATCGGCTGACTGTTGAGGATGGCGGCGCAGAAAACGTCCGGGTAGCGGCATTTGATCCACGCCGAGGCATAGACCAGCAGCGCAAAACTCGCCGCGTGGCTTTCCGGAAAGCCATATTCGCCGAACCCTTCGATCTGGCCGAAGCAATTTTCCGCGAAATCACGGTCGTAGCCGCGGGCGGTCATGCCGGTGATGAATTTGTCGCGGAACAGATGGACGTTGCCGGTATGGCGGAACGTGGCCATGGCGCGGCGCAGCCCATCCGCTTCGTCGGGCGTGAATTTTGCCGCGGTGATGGCGATCTGCATCGCTTGCTCCTGGAACAGCGGCACGCCGAGGGTTCGTTTGAGAACGTCCTTCAATTCGTCGGCCGGCCCGTGCGCCGGATGCGGGGAGGGATAATGCTCCCGGTCGATGCCGTCGCGCCGGCGCAGATAGGGATGCACCATGTCGCCCTGGATCGGCCCGGGCCGCACGATCGCGACCTCGATGACGAGATCGTAGAAGCATTGCGGTTTCAAGCGCGGCAGCATCGACATCTGGGCGCGGCTCTCGACCTGGAACACGCCGACGGAATCCGCGCGCGAAAGCATCTCGTAGACCGCGCCGTCGTCCTGCGGCAGCGTGGCGAGCGAATACGCCTTGCCGTAATACTGCTGGATGAGATCGAGCCCGCGCCGCAGGCAGCTCAGCATGCCGAGCGCGAGCACATCGACCTTCATCAGGCCGAGCGTGTCGATGTCGTCCTTGTCCCATTCGATGAAGGTGCGCTCGTCCATGGCGGCATTGCCGATGGGCACCGTCTCGTCGAGCGGCGCGCGCGTGAGCACGAAGCCGCCGACGTGCTGCGAGAGGTGGCGCGGGAAGCCGATCAGCTCGTCAGCAAGCTCGACGGCCTGTCGGATCGCCGGGTTTAAGGGATCGAGCCCGACCTGGCGAATGTGTTCATTCGGCAATCCGTCGCCATAGCCCCACACGGTCTTCGCGAGCGCGGCGGTCACGTCCTCCGTCAAGCCAAGAGCCTTGCCGACTTCGCGGATGGCGCGGCGCGAGCGGTAGTGCACGACGGTTGAGCAAATCGCCGCGCGGTCGCGCCCGTAGCGTTTATAGATGTACTGGATCACCTCCTCGCGCCGCTCGTGCTCGAAATCGACGTCGATATCCGGCGGTTCGCCGCGATTCTCGGAAATGAAGCGGGCGAACAGGAGATTGCTCTTGTCCGGATCGACCGACGTGATGCCTAGGCAATAGCAGACGGCGCTGTTCGCCGCCGAGCCGCGGCCCTGGCAGAGGATTTCCTTTTGCTGCCGGCGGGCGAAGGCCACGACATCATGGACGGTGAGGAAATAGCGCGCATAGTCGAGCTTGGCGATGAGCGTGAGCTCTTCCTGAAGCCGCTTAGCGACATCGGCAGGGATGTCGTCGGGGTATTGGTCTAGCGGGTAGCGCTCCTGCGCTCCCGCCCAGGTGAGATCCTCAAGATGCTGCTGGGCGGTTTTTCCTTCCGGCACCGGCTCGTCGGGATATTCGTATGTGAGTTCTCCGAGCGAGAAGCGGCACGCTTCGGCAATCTTGACGGTGCGGGCGATGGTCGCGGGAAAGCCGGCGAACAGCCGCGCCATCTCCGCCGCCGGCTTGAGGTGGCGTTCGGCATTGACGGCAAGTTTTAGGCCCGCTTGGGAAAGAGTGCATTTCTCGCGGATGCAAGTGAGCACGTCGGCGAGCGGCCGGCGTTCCGGCACGTGATAGGAGACGTCATTGACGGCGACGAGCGGCGCGTTCATGCGCTCGCCGAGCTCGATCAAAAATCCGAGGCGGCGCGGCTCGTCGCCGCGATGATAATGAACGCCGGCGAGGAAGGTGCGGCCTGGCGCCGCGCGCGCCAAGGCGGAGAGCCGCTCGGTGAAAACATCCGAAAGTGTTTGCGGCGGCAAGGCGATGAGTATCTGGCCTTCGCTTGCGGCGAGGATCTCCTCGAAGGTCAGATGGCATTCGCCTTTCTTGGCCTTGAGATTGCCTTGCGTCAGGAGTCGGCAGAGACGGCCATAAGCTTGGCGATCCGTGGGATAGGCGAGAACCTCGAAACCATCGATGGAGACGAGGCGCACGCCAACCAGGAGCTTGATGCTTTTTCTTTTTTTCCATTCGTCATAGGCGCGCACCACGCCGGCAAACGAGTTGCGGTCGGCAATGCCGATGGCGGCAAGGCCAAGTTTCTCGGCGGTCGCGACCATCTCCTGCGGGTGAGCCGCGCCGCGAAGGAATGAAAAATTAGTAGTTACAGCAAGTTCGGCATACGCGCTCATCTGCTTTCTCACACAAAAGCTCACGCAAACAGCCCGTGCACGAACCAGCGCGCCGCTATCGTCTCGCGCTCGTAGAGTCCTTCGCGATAGAGCCAGAAGCGGTGGCCGTCGGCGTCCTCGACGAGGTAGTAATCGCGCGTCGGCGCCCCCTTCTTATCCTCCACCGCAAGCGGGGGAGGGAAAGGGAGGGGGTCGCGCCACCATTCGCTGGCGATGCGTTCCGGGCCCTGCGAGCCGGCGACCTCATAGGTCACGCCGCGCCAGCGGAAACGCCGCGGCGGACCGTCGGGAACGAGCGCGGTGACCTCGGTCGGCTCGGCACGGGGCAACAAAAGCAGCGGGCGCGTTGTTTGCTCCGGCGCCGGCCATGCGGAAGCCTCGCCGTTTGCCGGAGACAGCGCCTCGGCGCGCTCAGGCAGGTGACTGGTTATCGCCGCGAACTGCCGCACGCTCTGCGGGCCGAGCCGCTGGCGCAGCGTATCGATCAAGGTCGCGCAACGCTCGGTTCTGTCGGCGTCGCCGATATCCTCGGCGACGGCCGCAAGTTCCGCCTGCCGCGCCGGGATGGGTTCGGCGAGCGTGACGGCAAGCCCGATCGCCTCGAAGCCGAAGCCCGCCTCCTGCGTCGCCGCCACTGCATCGAGCTTGAGATCGATGAGGCGCGCGACGTGGGCGACATTGCGCGTCGGTAACGTCAGCCCGATATCGACCGCCGCCACCGCGCCATCGACGCGGTAGAGGCAAAACCGCAGCGCGCGCGCGCCGACATCGTCGCGCTCGAGCACGCGCACGAGGGTCTGCATGAGGCGTTTGGCGTGGGCAACGACCGCCTCCTGCGTCAGGATCGGCTCGAGCAAATAACGCAGGCTGTGATAGACCGGCGGCGCAATAATGGGGACGAGCGGTTCCTCGACGCGGCCGAGCGCCTGGTCGAGACGGCGAAGCAGCTCGGCAGGGAAACGCGCGGCAAACGGCGCGCGCGGCTGGTCGAGCAGCGCACCGACGGATTTGAAGCCTAGTCGGCGCAGCGTCGTGCAGGTTTCCGGCGAAAGCCGCAACGCTTCGACGGGGAGCGGCGCCAGCGCCTCGGCTTCCCGCCCCGAGGACAGGACAGGTGAGGGGGCGGCGTGAAACCGCGCCAGCGCCCAGGCCGTGCCGGGCGTATCGGCGACGGCAAGCCGCGCCGGCAGGCCGAAATTATTTTCGAGCCGGTCAGATAGATCGGCCATGAGCCTTTCCTCGCCGCCGAACAGATGCGCGGCGCCTTCGATGTCGAGGAAAAAACCGTCGGCGCCGTTCTCGGCGTTCCAGGCCGAGGCGGTCGGCGTATAGCGCGTCGCCCACAACGCCAGACGGCGCAGCGCGGCATCATCGGCGGCGGCATCGACGGCGCTCGCCTGCAACTCGCCCGCTTTGGCGCGCGCGTCGGCCAACGGCTCGCCGAGCACAAGACCTGCGGCCTCTGCCGCCTCGTTCAAGGCGGCGAGGCGCGGCCCTCCGGCGGCGGTCATGGCAAGGACGAATGGCCGTTCAGGATCAACCGGCTTGTCTGACGAATTTTTCGCCTGTGCTGCGAGAAAACGCAGGATCGGCCAGCGCGGCAGCCAGACTGAAACGATGCGCGACATGATCGTACTCCACCATCCATTCGCCCGCTCGCCCGTTGCGGCAGCGCTCCAGCAGGAGATGCCAGCGCGCGCGCGCGAACAGGCCAAAGCGGTCGCGCGCAGCCGCCGCCGGACCGACGCGCCAGCGCGTCGCCGCCGCGCTCGATTCCAGAAGCTGCGCCGGCCGCAGCAGAAAGAGCGGCAGGCCGGCATCCGCCGCGGCGAGCTGCAGCCTTTGGCTCAATTTCAGATCGAGCTTGTCGATGACGCCGGCGACGGCGGCAGGCGCGCCCGAACGCAGCGCCTCCTCCAGCGCCCATAGGGTGTCCCGCCGGTGCGCCGTCTCGACCAAGATCAGCCGGGCCGGATCGAGACCCAGCGCGCTCAAACCATGCCCGTAAAGCCGGCCGTATTGACCGAGCCCATAGCCCGGGATGACGAAGAAGAGCGGCCGCGCCCGCGCTACGCGGGCCAGGAGCGCCACGATAAAGCCGAAGGCGGCGGCGGTGCCGCCGTCGTCGGGCACGACCTCGTGCAGGGAACCGCAGGCGAGACCGCCCTGCGGCAGATGTCGATCGATAGCGGCAAGGCCGAAGGGGAGGGTGACCGCTTGCCGGGAACCCTCCAGCCGGGGCAACAGGCGGCGCAATTCTTCCACGACTGCGGCACGGCTGCGTATGACCGGGAAAGCTGCGGGTGCGAGCATGACGACCGAGGGCGTTCTCTATACGTTCTAGATGAGCGTAGAACATAACGAGAACGACGCCAAGAGCATTTAGGATGCACCTAGAATTTAGAATAGGTTGGTGGAGAAAAGTATTTTAAAATCAATCAGATATAAGCTATCGGCATCAGTATCCAATCGGGGGGCACCGTATGAAAAAGCCAATGACGCAAGTATCCCGATATCACCCGCTGCTGGTGACGCTGCATTGGCTGCTTGCCGTGCTGATCATCGCCGCCTTGTTCGTCGGCTTTTTCCTCCTGGCGAAGATGCCCAACGCAGACCCGCACAAGATCCGCATTCTGCTGGTGCATATGTCAGTTGGAATGCTCATTCTCGCGCTGATGGTCATCCGCTTCATCGTGCGTATGCTCACGGCAAAACCGGCGGCGGCGGCGACCGGGTCGCCGCTGCTCGACCGCATGGCGCCGGTCATCCATTATGGTTTCTATCTGCTGGTCCTGTTGATGGTCGCCAGCGGCTATGCGACCGCAATCCTCGCCGGGCTTAACAAAAGCGTGTTTCAGCACTCCGGCGACCCGCTGCCGCTTAGCTTCGAAGCCTATCCAAGCTTTGCTGCACACGGTTATCTTGCGGCGCTTCTGGCCGCCTTTATTGCTCTGCACGTCGTGGCAGCGCTCTTTCACCAGTTCGTCCGTAAGGACCACCTGTTCCGGCGCATGCTGTTCGGCAAGCGTGTGGCAACTCCCGCAGCCGCGGCGGAGTGATTGCGCCTTGCCGCCCTAACGGCGATGACGCATAGGTTCGCGTGAGACGAACGAGGAGCGCCATGCCGGAAGTCGACAAGGAAGGGGAACGGTATTCGGCCGATCGGC
>Ga0181527_1001245_pt1 | contig 26767 bp, 26 predicted proteins | sample PEATcosm2014_Bin_30_FD_119762 | JGI IMG/M metagenome (GOLD analysis project Ga0181527, IMG submission 119762) | Peatland microbial communities from MTU Mesocosm Facility, Houghton, MI, USA - PEATcosm2014_Bin06_60_metaG | ecosystem: Environmental > Terrestrial > Soil > Wetlands > Peat | place...
CCAACGCCCGGCCCACTCGAAGCGGCCATCCCCCGGAACCGGCATCAGACCGTCCCAGTTCGGACGGATCGGCGCCAGTCCGCCGGCCACCCATCCGATGTTGCCCTTTACATCGGCATAGACGTGATTCAATCCAGGTGCGCCCCAGTTGCCGATCGTCTGTTTGAACTCCTGGAAGTTCTTGGCGCGGATATAGCGGATCGAGTTGTAGTACGGGGCCGTGCCGGGTTCCAGCCACGCGCTCTTTACGGCAAAGGCGCGGTTCTTGTCTTTCTCGACGTAAATCACCGGGCCGTGGCGCGTGAACTTCAGATCAACTGGCACCACTTGCTGTCCCTTAACTTTGATTTCCTCGCGTACTACACGGAAAGGTTCCCACTGGCCCTGGTACTTGTACTGCTCCGGGTTGGCGGGATTGAGTTCGTACACATAGAGGTCTTCTTGGTCGATGTAGAAGCGCGTATAGCCGAACGCAATCCAGTTGTTGTGTCCGAGCGAGATCCCCGGAAGCGCCGGTTCGTTGGCGCCAATCGCGTGCAGCGTCGGAGCATCCAGGTGCGAAATATAGCGCAAGCTGGGCTCTCCGTAAGCGCGGTGCGGGTCGTTGGCCATGACCGCGCGGCCCGTTGCCGACTTGCCTGGCGCGATCACCCAGTTGTTGCTTCCCTCGATCCTGTCGTTCGGCACGACCTCGAGGGCCAGCTCAGCGATACCAGTATTCGCCGCCTTTAATGCGTTTGGCGTAAGCCGCACGTCCTGAGTCGCCAGTGTAAACGCCTTCAAAACGTCGGCTGGCAAGCAGGGATCCAACCCCGGCGGCACCTGTGTCTGCCATTCCGGCTGCAATCTGTAACGGATCTGGTCGGTTTTGATATCGGAGGCACAGACCACCTTCGATCGCGCCACCTCATAATTGAGGTTCCCCGTCAAGCCGTGGGTGCGAATGCGCACCACATCTTCCGACACCCACTTTGCCGGCTTGTAATTCAGCTTTTGGAACTCATACGGCATTCGTTCCGGATGCTGCCCTAGCCAGTCGATATAGGCATTGATGCCGGCGACGAAGTACTTGGCGATCTGCTCTGAGTCCGGACTGTAGGCGGCCCATTCCTTCTGCATATCACCGCGGTAGAGGAACAGGCGCGTCGCCTTGTCCTGCTCGATGAACGTCGGTCCGAAGATCTCCGATAGCTGCCCCAGGCCCCGGCGCCGCCAGAGATCGATCTGAAAGAGCCGGTCGCGGGCAGCATTGAACCCTTGGGCGAAGAATAGGTCGGGTTCGTTCTTGGCGTAGATGTGTGGTACGCCCCAACGGTCGATCAGGATTTCGGCCGGCTGCAGTAGACCTTTTATGGCGATCGTTTCCGCCGCCTGCTTGGGCGCGGCCTGCGCCGGAGCAAGAATGGCCGTGAATGACAGCATCAACAATGCAAAGCATGTCAGTGGCAGATGCTTTCCAAATGCTGGTTTACGTTTATGCATGGCTTCTCCTCAGCTTGCTCCAACGCACGCAAAAGACACTCAGTTGGACGCTTGTGCGCAGAGACTTTCAGCGGAGGCAGAATAGTAGCGAGGAGAGGGATGGAACGTCAATCGAGATCTGCTGGCAAGGCATGTGCTGCGGAGTTTCAGATCAATTATCCAGCGCCAGTTCGGTTGTCTTGCGCACCGTGCGCAAAGCAAACGAAGACTGGACGCGTAGCACCCCAGGCAGACCGGTAAGTTTGTCATGGACGCGCATGTAATCCAAGTTGTCCTTAATGATCACCCGCAGCAGATAATCGAAGTCGCCTGACATGAGATAACACTCCATGACCTCCGGTACGGCGGCTACCGTCTTTTCGAACTGCTGCAGTTTCTCCTTCTGCTGCCCCTCCAGGGTAACCCTGACAAACACGTTGCCCGGTTTTCCGACGGCGGCCTGATTGATCAACATCACATATCGATCAATAATGCCGCTCTGCTCCAGCAGGCGAACACGGCGCAGGCAGGCCGATTCGGAAAGTCCGACCCGGTCGGCAAGCTGCACATTTGACACGCGGCCGTCCTTCTGCAGCACTCTCAAAATGGCTCGATCGATCTTGTCAATGTCGCAGGTTGGCATATTCTGCATATAAATCCTCTTTAATTGAAGCAATCCATCAATACCTGCGATTTTAGTCGAATATTTGCAAGATAGCATTTTGTTTTTATTGCTATGCTCTGACCGTAACTCATTACGTGTGCTGCCTGCTCCGCAAGCGCAACGCACAGTTATATGAAGGGAGTTTGAACATGATCGTCGGGATTCTGAAGGAAATCAAAGTCGAAGAGAATCGCGTCTGCATGACCCCGGCCGGAGTCGAGTTCATGACTGGCAACGGCCACAAGGTACTGGTGGAAACATCGGCAGGTGTCGGCAGCGGTTTCAGCGATGAAGCCTATCGCCAGGCCGGAGCGGAAATCGTGAGCACCCCGCGCGAGATCTATAAACGCGCCGGGCTGGTCATGCACGTCAAGGAACCCCAACCGTCCGAATACGAGATGATTCGCGAGGGGCAGATCGTGTTTACCTATTTCCATTTTGCCGCAGCGGAAGGGCTGACCAGGGCGATGATCAAACGGCGCTGCATCTGTGTCGCGTACGAGACCATCGTGGGCCCCCACAACAGCCTGCCGCTTTTGACCCCCATGAGTGAGGTGGCCGGGCGAATGGCAGTTCAGCAGGGCGCCAAGTATATTGAACGGGCCCAGGGCGGGCGTGGCATCCTGCTGGGCGGCGTCCCGGGCGTGGCACCCGCCACGGTGCTGGTCCTGGGAGGCGGGGTGGTCGGCACCCATGCTGCACAAATGGCATGTGGCCTGGGCGCCAAGGTCTATCTGTTGGATACGAACCTTGACCGTCTGCGCCATCTCTCCGAGGTCATGCCCAAAAACTGTTTCCCGATGATGTCTTCACCGGCAGCCATTCGGGAATTGGTACGGGAGGCCGATGTGGTCATCGGCGCGGTCCTTCTGCACGGAGCGAAGGCCCCCAAACTGGTAAGCCGCGACATGCTCAAGACCATGAAGAAAGGCGCCGTTTTGGTCGATGTGGCTATTGATCAGGGTGGCTGCTTTGAAACTTCGCGGCCCACCACGCATCAGGAGCCAACGTACGAGGTTGAGGGCATAGTACATTACTGCGTGGCCAATATGCCCGGAGCCGTACCGCTGACATCCACCATGGCGCTGACCAATGCGACCCTGCCGTATGCGGCGACTATCGCAAGCAAAGGTTGGAGAGAGGCTGCCTCGTCAAACCCGGGCATCAAGGCCGGCATCAACATCGCCGACGGTTTGGTGACCTACTGCGGTGTGGCCGAAGCATTTGGCCTGAAATGCACACCGGTGGATGAGGTCCTCAAGGGGGAGGCAGTTTTGGTTGCCTAGCTCCGCGGAAAACGCAGTCTCGAGCGCCGGTTCGATCATGCCGCGCGATTCATCTTCGCGGGGACCGCGCACCGGCGCATGAGGCTCCCCGTAGCCTGCACGCGCTGCCGCCCAAGTCCCTACACGGTATGGCGGCCGGCCTGGATGCCCAGCCGATCAACGGCAGCGCCCAGAACGGAATACGTCGGGCCGATTAAGATTTAAGAAGGTTAGGGGTAGGTACAGTCGCCTGATCGGCCCTATTGATCGGTCAACGCCGCAACCGCTGCCCCTTTGATCCGGTGTCGCGCAAGCGCTTCGGCCACGAACCCGGAGCGCTTCATTTCTTCAATGAAGGCGCTGAGATAAGCATGCGCCGGCTCGCGACTCTTTGGCGTTGCCATGGCTTGCCTAATCTCCATGAAGTGGCCATCCAATAAGCGCACACCCGAAATGCGTTTCGCATCCGCTTCCAACTGCTGTTTTACCCCGGCCGCGACCTCACACTTCTGCTGGATGAAGACGTCCGTCACGGTGGGAGATGTCGGTGCCCTGACGATTTCGGCGTGTTTCAGCTCACGGGTGAGATACAGATCGTAGGCGCGTGATCTTCTCACACGGTGAAGATCTGTTTGGATCGCAACCAACGCAGGGGAATATCGCCGGTGGGATAACTACCATTGAGGAGAAGGCCATAGGTACTATTATGAAGATCGGCAAATCCCCGATCATGGGCATTTTGAACACAGCTGAAGCCCCGTCGGCCCCTGGTCTTCATTTCATGAACACCTCATCTGCTGCAGCCGACTTGGTTACAGCTATGGCGGCGGCTGGTGCCGTGATGAACGTATTTGTTACGGGACGGGGAAATAATCTTGGTAATCCGATAACTCCAGTAGTAAAGATCTGCGCTAATCCTAGGTCTTGTAGACTTATTCCTGAACACATCGATGTCGACGTAAGCGGCGTCATGAGTCGGGAAACCACGTTGGAACAGGCGGGGGACAAGATTATGGACTGCCTGATTAGAACCGCTCGCGGGCGGTTTACCGCGAGTGAAGTTTTAAGGCATGATGAGTTTGCTCCGACGCGCCTGTTCCCTCAGTCATAAGCAACCGTGCTCAGATACGCCGTTTGTTGTCGGTCGCGAGATGTTTTTTGCTTGTGGCGAGAGTTGTGATCTCGATAAAGCAAATCTGCGCGCCAACGGCGACTTCTTCTCCAACATGAGCAGACTGAAGCTGAAGTGTTTTCCGCCAGCTTTCGGCAGCTTGTTGGATCGCAACCGAGCGTTGTGAGCGAGCGGGGCTGGTATAGAATCTTGCCACGTCTTAAATTGAAGACGCGGATTCCGTGGCAGCATGGAATCCTGCATTCCCTATTGGAGAACTAGGATGTCGTGTGCAGGTCGTGCCGTATTCAAATCCATAGCAACTGCTGTCGCCATCTTTACGTGCGGAGTGGCAGCACTGGCCCAACAAGCCCAATATCCAAATCCAGCCGAACTGCCTAATCCGTATCGCCTTGTGGAAGGCTGGCCAACGCTTCCCAAGACCATGAATGGAGGCCATTGGGGAGAGGTCATCAGGGTACATCTTGATCGCAAGGGCAATATATGGGTGTTCCAGCGTTGCTTCAACACCGTACCTCCTGGCCATGCTACGTGCATTAACCGGGGAGATGCGAACCCGCCAATCCTGGAGTTTGATCCCTCAGGGAAGCTCCTGACGAGCTTTGGCGCCGGGCTGTTCGCATATGCGCACGGGTTCACCGTCGATGGAGATGGAAACCTGTGGACGAGCGATGTGAATGACGAAGAGGTGGTGCTCGGCATGCCGGCCAAGAAAGCGGACGGCGTAGTCATGGGCCAGGAAGTCCTAAAACTGAGTCCGACCGGCAAGGTGCTGATGATGCTCGGCAAAGAGGGCGTAGCCGGAAATGGCCCGGATACATTCGACCGGCCGACCGGCATTGCCGTGGCACCCGATGGCACAATCTTTGTAGCAGACGGCCACTATGCAACTAAGTACGGGACTGCACGCGTGGTGAAGTTTTCCAAGGATGGCCGGTTTATCAAGGCTTGGGGACGCTTGGGAAGTGGGCCTGGCGAGTTCGACGAACCTCACGACATTTTCATTGGCGGCTCACAGAATCGTGTGTACGTCGCCGACCGCAGAAACAAACGAATCCAGGTTTTCGATCAGGACGGCAACTTTATTGTGGCATGGAAGCAATTTGGTGAGCCGAGTTCTGTCTTTGTCGGGAAAGACGACACGATCTATGTGGGCGCGTCATGCTCCGATCCGAAGGAGAAAAAAGGCCAGTTGAGGGGCATCGTGATTGGAAGCGCGAAGGACGGGTCGCTCAAGGCCTTCATTCCAGACCCCGCTGACCTCGACAAACAGGTGTGGGGGACATCGGCTTCAGGCATTGCCGCCGATGACGAGGGCAACATCTACGCAGCCGACGTCGGTGCCCACAACCTGAGGAAATACGTCAAAGTTAAATAGAGAGACTTGTGTTGCAACGGAAGACCCCGCCGAACAGCTAGGCACAAGCCCGAACCAAGTCGCCAACATCCGTGAGCGAATCAAGCCTCCAAATTAAGTCAACGACGCGACGAGCGCGGTCGGCGCTGATAGCCATTGTCGCGTTGCCGAGGAACTTCTCATTCAGCGCTTGATCGGACATCGGGTTACTGACGGTTCCGGTGGCATGCTCTATCCGAGCTTCGTATGTCGCGCCGGATTTAGTAAACACCGTTGCGACGGCTTGATCTAATCGGAAAGAAGGCACCGTCTTGATCTGAATCAGCTTCCGTAAAGCTTGCACCGTCGGATCTCTGGCGCGCTCATTGCTGAATTGGAATATCCCTGCGGCCTGGTCGATGTAGGCCACGGCGGCCGCATGATTGGAGCTGAATTTCGACATCAAGCCGGATCCCGGCGTGTCTACACCCGTAATGCGGATGACATCCGGATGGACCAGCACTTCGACGTGATCCAGTGACGCGGCAGGCCGACTTGCCTTGCGCGAGACCTCGATCATGGCATCGATCAAAGGATGCAACACCACGCCGCAGGCGTAGGGTTTGTAACCGTTCCCGGTAATCATCCAACTTTGGCCGAGTCCGGCGGTGATGGCATCGATTTGCTGCGTGCTGCTGAAGATTTTGACGAACCCCAGGCTCCCTTCCAGGATTTCCGGCGAACTGTTGAAGCCGTTGGATGCCAACATGGCTGCCAACACGCCGTGGTAGGCTGAGTTGCCTGCGTGCAAGGACTTGCAGTCGCTGCCGCGGTTTTGTTGCATGCCGGCAGCTTGGGTGCAGCCGATCCCTAAGGCATAGGTGGTCTGTTTATCATCGAGTCCGATGAGCCGGGCCGATCCGGCGGTGGCGGCAATCGTGCCCAGGGTGCCGGTTAGATGCCAGCCCCCATAATGGTGGCGCGGAGCAGCCTGCCCCACGCGGATACCGGCTTCAAAAGCCGCGGCTAACGCGACGATCAAGTCTCGACCTGAAGACTTGCGTCTTTCGCCCAAGGCAAACAACGCAGGCAGAGTGGCGGTACTGGTGTGAAGAATCACCCCGCCGAGGTGCGTGTCGTCGAAGTCCAGTACATGCCCCATTTGGCCGTTCGCCACTGGGGCATCCAGAAGGCTAAGCTTGAGGCCGCCGCGACCCAATACCGTGGCGACAGGTAGCGAGCCAATCTCCGCGAAGGTGGCGCGCAGTTTTTCCGCGGTTGGGTGCCGGCTGCCGGCCAGCGCGCATCCGATCCAGTCAAGCACTGCCCGCTTCGCCTCGTGAGTCGCAGCAGGCGAAAGCTGGTCGAATTGGATTCCGGACAGGAAGCGGGCAAAGGTGCTTGTAATGCCCAAGCCCAGCGCCGCTGCGCCATAGGCGGGAGATCGTCCGCCAGCATCATCGCCTGGCTTGGTGTTCTGCGCGATTGCGTTCTGAGCGTGTGTCGTCACCAGCAAAGCTAAGCCTGAGCCCAGTAACTCACGTCGGTTCAGTTTCAGGTTGAGTTCCATCTTGTCTCCCAGGGGCGTGTTTGCAGGGTTGTAGACCCGGTTTAGCAGGATTCTATTCAGTCCTGAATCGCTCGAATTGTACTTCTCGTGAGCGGTTTTACAAGGCCCAAAGCTTCATTTGCGAACGAGGAATGATTTCGCCCCATGTTGGGCGTTGCGGCGGCGAACGGGTAGCAGCACCGGCAGGAATCGGCCACACCCTTGCCATCAGCTCTTACAATAGAGGCAAATAGATGATGTGAATAGCTGTTGTATTAGCCGTACTCGCATGCGAAGCTCGCTGTGAAACGTGCGCTCTCGTGCATGGAGAGTACGAGAGAAAGCGGTCAAAGCTTTCGAGTTTAAGAAAGGCTGGAGATACTCATGATTCGCCCTAAATTTATGTTGGCTGTTTCGATCGCTACGCTGTCTCTTGTCGCTTCACTTTTCGCCCAGGCGCCGCCAGTCATCGCCGTGCGAGCCGGAAGACTGTTCGACAGCAAGTCCGGCCAGTTGTTGACCAATCAGGTCATCGTCATCCAAGGCGAGCGCATCAGCGATGCCGGCCCAGCCGCCCAAGTCAAAATTCCGGCCGGCGCGCAGGTGATCGACTTCAGCCAGGCCACCGTGCTTCCGGGTCTGATTGACGGGCACACCCATGTATACGACAGCCTCACGCCCGCCGGCCGCGTGGAGACATCCCGTGAAGCCTGGACGCTACTCGCGCTCAAGGAAGCACAGACTGATCTGCGCGCCGGCTTCACCACGATGCGCGATGTCGGCACGCACGGCGAAGGATACGGCGACGTTGACATCCGCGACGCCATTACCCGCGGCATGTTCGACGGTCCGCGCATGCAGGTCTCGACCCGCGGACTCAACACCGGCCCCGCTAGCATCGGCACGCCGGACGTCACCATTCCCGCCGGCGCGCAGACGGTCGCCGGAGCCGAGCAGGCTCGCGCCGCCGTGCGCGATCAGATTCGTTATGGCGCCGATTGGATTAAACTCTTCGCGGTGAGAGAGTACTCGTTCAGCCCCACGGGCGAGCTGCTGGCTGATCCCACCTTCACCTTGGACGAAGTGCAGGCCATCGTCGACGAAGCCCATCGCCATCATCGCGGTGTCGCCTGCCATGCCTTCGGCGGCGAAGGTTTGCGCAACTGCATCATGGCCGGCGCAGACTCCATCGAGCACGGCGAGGGCCTTGACGAATCCGAGATCGCCATGATGGTGCAAAAGGGCCTCTACTACGTGCCCACCGGCTTTCGCTACTCGATGCCCGACGTGGTCGAGCACGATCGCGTCACCTCCGGCGGCAAGTACAGCTTCCCCGCTCTCGGAGACAAGGTTTTCCGCATGGCCCTGGCCCGCGGCGTGAAAATCGCCTTCGGCAGCGGCGCCGACGGTCATCCTTATCTGCATGGCACGCAGGTCAACGAGTTCGCATGGATGGTCCACCATGGCATGACCCCGGCCCAGGCCATCCAATCCGCCACGACCGTCGCCGCGCAAATGATGGGCTGGCAGGATCAGATCGGCTCAATCGAGAAGGGAAAGTACGCCGATCTCGTCGCGGTCTCCGGCGATCCGCTGAAAGACATTACCGAGCTCGGGCGTATCAAATTTGTCATGAAGGGCGGCAAGATCATCCGCAACGACCTTGACGCCGCCAGGACACCGAGCACCGCGCGGTGATGGCAATCGTGCCGACAACTCGCTCGTAAGCGGCCTGCGTGACTGCTGCCGCAGGCTCCAAGCCGAGGCTCAGCTTTTGTCCCGCAGAGCCTGAAAGCTGGTGATGTAACCTGCCAGCGCGCTGGCCGCGACGGTGTATGGGCTGCCAAGCCAAACCTTGCCCGGCCCGGAGCGCCCAGGAAAGTTTCGGTTGATCGAGCTGATCGTGACCTGATCTTCGTTCGTTGACTGGCCAGGACCGCAGTTGGCACACGCGCCGCAGCCTGGCGAGACCACTTCGGCGCCTACTACCTTGAACGTCTCCAGGTATCCCTTCGAGATGCAATAGTCCCTGACCCCGAGGGTGCCGAATTGCAGCACGAGCTGTGTGCCCTTGGCGACGCGCATGCCGCGGTCAAGTCCCCACTTGAGCACCTCGTGATAGAAGTCGAAGTCCCGGCGCTTTGCCCCCGTGCAGGAACCGCCCAGCGCGATGTCAATCCTGATCTGTTCCTTGATTTCGGCCAGCGGCAACGAGTCTCCGGGATCGCCCGGGCGGGCTACCATCGGCGACAGCCGGGCGCAGTCGATGCGGATCGTATGCTTGTAAGGAGCCCCCGGGTCCGAATGCATCCAATCTTCGATCTGGAAGTCAATGCCGCGGCGTTCGCGCAGGAAGGCCACCGTCGTCTCGTCGGGCTCGATGATCCCGGTAAACCCGCCCATCTCCGCGACCATGTTGGTCAGTGTCGCCCGTTCGTCCATCAGCATCGCCTTGACCACCGGCCCCGTGTATTCGAAGACCGCGCCGATTGCGTTTCCTTTGTGGACCAACTCGGTTTGCAGGAGATATTGCACGATGTCTCTTGCCAACACGCCGGGGCGCAGTTTTCCCGCGAGTTCCACGCGCAGGACTTCCGGCATCTTGCAGCGTATGAGCCCGGTGACCCAACTATTGGCAATATCCGTTGCCCCGCCACCGAAGGCCAGGCATCCCAGCGACCCGGAATGTGGGGTGTGCGAATCAGTGCCGACAACCACCTGCCCCGGCAAGGCATATTGCTCCGCCATCATCTGGTGACAGATTCCTTCCGATCCCGTTTCATCGCGTAGTTCGCCATGGGCACGCACCCGATAAGTTGATACGAACCGCTGGTGCGCACCGTGTAAATCGTTGACGGCCGCAATCAGATTGTCCTTCACGTGAGGGAAGCTCTGGCTGGCCAGGATCAGATGGTCTTTGAAGGCGATGATCCCCTCCGGTCGCTCCAGAGTAATCTCGGACCCGAACGCATCGTGCATGAAGTGGGCGGCCATGCCGGTGAAGTAATCGTGGCTGAAGCGCCAGTCCGCTGAGAGAAACATGCCTTCGCCCGGTTTCACCTCGCCGGCGGGCATCACTTTCCGGCGAACGATTATCTTCTCAGCCAGCGTCAGTGGCACGGCCCCCGATCCACTCTCGTAGGTCCGCTCAACTTGTTTACGTGGCAGATGCGCTTTACTGTATGGCAGTAGGCCGCCGCAACGGATGACATCCTGCGTCACTTCGTCGCGGCCTTCCAAGAACTTCTCCAGCGGAATCGCCTCTTCGGCCGCAATGCGGTTAATGATCGAGAAATCGGTAGTAGTCAGGATGCCGAGATTGTCGCAGTTCTGGCGATAGATACGCTCGAAGCTGCGGGCGACGATCAACCGGATGCCCGCCGATTTCTCCGCCAACGGGCTGTGCTCGCGCGATGAACCTTTGCCATAGCGCTCACCCGCAACGATTACCTCGAAGCCGCCGTTCTTGACCGCATCAACACCGATCGGCAGTTCACCGCCGACCTTCAATCCAACGTGAGCATAACGTCCCAAACGCGCGTCGTAGATCAGCATCACGGTGACGGGCGTGATCTCGTCGGTCGAGACGTTATCACGCAGCGGGCACTGCTGGAGGGTAAGGTCGGTTCCGTTGAGCTGCGCGCGTATGTCCTCGACGCGCGAGGAAAGAAACAGTACGCGCCCGGTGAATCGAATTACGTTGTCCATGGTCAGCACCTAATGCGAAAGTTTCTCAAGCGCGACGTCCCTGGTGCGCGGGCCCATTAGTCCGATGGCCAGCATCACCACCAGCATCGCCGCCGCAATGAAGACAAACACGCCGGTCACGCCGAAACGGCGCAGGAAGAACGCGATAATGAAGGCGGTGAAGATCGCCGAGAAGCGGCTCCAGGAGTACACAAAGCCAACGGCTCGGGCGCGGATCCCGGTTGGAAACAGCTCAGTCTGATAGGCGTGATAGCTGTAGGAAATGATGTTGCCGGCCAGCGTCAGGCAGATGCCGATGACGATCAGCGATACCTTGGCCGTCACTTGGCTGAAGATAAGCCCGCAGACGACGTTCACCCCGGCCATGGTCACAATCACCGTCTTGCGCTCGAACTTGTCGGCGATGAACAAGCCGATGATCGGCCCGAATGGCGCGGCAATCGCGATAATTGTCGTGTACAGCAAGCTTTGCGTCACCGTGATGCCCTGCTTGATCAAAAGCGTCGGCACCCAATTGGCGAATCCGTAGAAACCCACGGTCTGAAACACGTTGAAGATGATCATCATGATCGCCCGCTTGCGAAAGGGCGGCATCCACATCTCGCGGAACTTGCTGTGCGCCACGACCGGCTCCGGGGCCGCGGGAGACGGCAGCGGGCGGCCATACTCGGACTGGACACGGCTCTCAAGCCGCGTCATGATGCGGTCCGCTTCCTCGATCCTCCCTTTCTGCGCAAGCCATCGCGGGCTTTCCGGGAGCTCTCTCCGGATCCACCAAACGAAGAGAGCGCCGTGCGCTCCGATCAACACCACCCAACGCCAACCATCAAGACCAAACGGCGCTCTTGGCACCAGCAGGTACGACAAGTAGGCCACGACCGGAACCGCCGTAAAGCCGAAAACCTGTTCGCAAGCGAAAGCGCGGCCGCGGATATGCTTGGGCACGAGTTCGGAGATGTAGGTGCCGATGGTTACTAACTCGACGCCGATACCAAGGCCGGAAATGAATCGCCAGAGATTGACTCCGAAGGCGTTGTGCTGAAACGCCATGACCACGTTCGCGCCGCAATACCAAAGCAGGGAATAGGTAAAGATAGCCCGCCGTCCAAATCGGTCGGCGAGAAAGCCGCAGGCGAGTGTGCCGATGAACAATCCGGAAAACAGCGCGGCAATGAAGCTGGCAACACCGGAGGTGCCGAACAGCCCGGGTGTTGTCGGCGTGAGAATCCCGCTCTTGACGAGTCCCGGCGCTACGTATCCGGTGTACAGCAGATCATAGAGTTCGAAGAAGAAACCCAAGCTCAGCAATATGACCAGCTTCCAGACCGAGCGCGTGGGGGGCAGTCTGTCCAGCCTTGCGGAGATAGCACCCGCATCTAACGCGGCGTTCTCCCACCCAACGCTTCTGGTTGGAGAGGCGGAGACTGACTTCTCCGAATTCAAATCACTTTCCTCCGTAATCCGATGTACGACGAGACTGTCGCGCAATCGATTCTCGCAAGCCAAGCGGGCAGTCCCGAAAGCGCCGGCTAAGCCGAGACGGGGCCTCGACCGTCCCGTCCATAAGCAAGCGTATCATCTCCCGCACGGTGGTTTATCATCTACTCAGCCGGCTCTGGATTCCAAACAGCCGCTTAGTTGACCTATAAGCAGAAGGAGGAAATATGAGGGATGTTCACGAGGCTTTCACAAGATTCAAAGCGGAGTTTCCTAAAGTGTACGCAGATTATGAAGCCCTGGGAAAGGAGATCCACGAAAAATCCGGCCCCCTTCCCGAAAAGGTCCGATGGCTGCTGAAGATCGCCATTTCCGGCGCCAGCGGGCATAAGAAAGCTCTCGAGACGCATATTTACAAAGGGAGAGAGTCCGGATTGACTGATGACGAAATCGGACACGCCCTGCTGCTATTGATACAGACCAAAGGATTTCCGACATTCATGAGAGCCTACGAAGTTTTCAGAAATATGAAATAGAAAAAAGAGGCAGGCGGCCACGCTAAAGGGATGAGTTCACCCGGACGATCTCAACCGCCTTAACCGGATCGTTTCACCGTAGCGCAGGCCGAAGTCGTAGCTGAAACTCGTTGAATTGGAAGCAGTGCACGTCACCATAAACGAAGCCGAGCACGGAGTCCGGTTGGGCTGGATTCCAGCCGAATAGCGCCTACTTTGCCGCAACGGAGGGTTCGCGCCAGGTCCCCAAGGTGAGCTTTCCGAATCCCGGCACGCCGACTCCGCAACCCACTACTCAGCCCGCGCCCGCAAAGTAGTGGGCTATGGATGAGAATTCCAGATACGAGATGCGCTCGGGTTAAAAGCAACTGAGGGGGCAACCAGGAGCCGCGACCGTGATGAAAGATCTACCTCTGTCGAAAGTCTATCAGTTGCTTGAACCGGGTCCGGTGGTCCTGCTGACGACCGCCCGCAAGGGCCTCGCCAACGTCATGGCCATGTCTTGGCATATGATGGTCGAGTTTGAACCGCCGCTGGTCGCCTGTGTCGTCAGCAACGCCAATCACAGCTTTGGCGCATTGCGGGCGACAAAAGAGTGCGTGATCGCCGTTCCGGCGTTGGAACTGGCTCCTAAGGTCGTGCAAGTCGGCAACTGTTCGGGCCGGGACGTGGACAAGTTCAAGAGAATTGGTCTGACGCCGGTGCCAGCCGAGCGCGTGGCGCCGCCCCTAGTGGCCGAGTGTTTCGCCAATCTCGAATGCAAGGTGGCAGATACCCGCCTCGTCAACAAGTACAATCTCTTCGTCCTTGAGGTGCTCAAGGCTTGGACCGATCCGGCGCAGAAGAATCCGAAGACCATCCACCATCACGGATACGGCAGGTTCGCCGTGGATGGCGAGATGATCAAGCTGAAGTCGAGAATGCCGTGATCGGCAAACGTCAACAACGCTGAGCTGCTCATCTCCTGGGCGTGCGCGCCGCCGAACGCAGCTGTCGTTACGCCAGGTGCTTCTTTAGAAAACGCAGCGACCGTTCCCGCGCCTCATGCGCCGCCTCTCCGTTGTAGCTCGCGCGGGCATCGCAGTAAAGGCGAGATGATCGATCTGCTCAAAATTGATACCCACTTGACCGATAACGCTGATGAATGGGGGCAGTTCGGGTACTTGCAGGTACGAAATGGCAAGACTGAATACCGCAAGGAGTCTCCCGATTACCGCTCGGGCAAAGGAGATTCTTAGCGCGTGGATGGCAAAGTCGAAGTGCGGCCACGTTTTTACGCGTGAAGATGGGGTGAGTCCTGTTTCGGCGTTTACCCTGGTCCAGCAACAGGAGCGCATGCGCTCCCTGCTGGACCTGCCGTGGGATGCTTGTGCACACAGTGCCCGTCATACAGCGCTGATGAATCTCGGTCTAACCGGAATGGATCCATTCACGCTCCAGAGAGCTGCTGGCCATTCCAGCATCACAACAACGAGGAAGTACGTTCACCCGACGCCGGAGTCAATGAAGGATGCGTTCAAGAAGAAGACCTCAACCGAGCGTTCTAACAGCCGCAAGGCCACACGCAAGCGGTCCGCCAAGGCTGCTGTAATGGGACGGCTCCGGAGCAGCAGGCGACGGTTGCCGGACTTGGGGACCTTAGGGCATAAAACTTGGGGGATTCTCGGGGACTCAGGGTTGCTGAGCGTTACTTTTCGTTACCGGATTTAAATGAGGCGAAGAACCCGAGAAGGCCTCAAGCCTGCGGAAATACAGGGTTTGCAAGGGGTTAAGATGGTGAGCGCGGAAGGAATCGAACCTTCAACCTACTGATTAAGAGTCCTATTACCCCGACTGAAAACAAAGCAGATCAACAAGATAGCTCGGCAGAATCCGGCAAAATACGGCAGGATCCGCAACCTGGGCGCAACCAGAAACGGCGCCGTAAGACTGGACCCGGCGAATGAGCAGAGTTGCCGAGCTCGTCACCTCCAGGCAATCGACCCCGACCCATTGCTTCAAAAGCTGCGTCAATAGCCTGTTGTTCTCCGCGGATCAAGACGTCATTGGCTCTCGAGGCTGCTCCCATTGTCCTAGTGAAACTCGCCGTGGTCGATCAGTGTTAGAGAAGCGGATCTCAGTCCCGAAACATTTTTCCCTCCGAAATACCCGAATATGCTCCTTTCTCCGCCCGAAAACCCATTTTCCCTGCGTCACTATGGCTGCGTCGGGCAATACGGATCTGAAGTTTCCACGGTCCGCCTTGCCGCAGCTGAGGACCAGAGGAAATGGCACTGGAAACCGACATCAGTTTTTGCGACTCTACCACAAATCTGGAGATGGGCTGTGATGGGTGCGAACTCTGGAACGCTCGTGATCGCCGCGAATGCTACGCCGGAAATCTGACTACTCGGTATGCGGGCCGCCCCGGCTGGCCTGCTGCGTTCGGCCAACCCAAGCTATTCTTGGAACGACTGGATGCGGCGCTTCATTGGCCTGACCTGCGCGGTAAGGTCCGCTCCGACAAGCCGTGGTTAGATGGCCTTCCCCGCGTCATCTTCCTCTGTGATATGGGAGATGCTTTTACCGAATCCCTGCCTATTGATTGGTTGGCTCCGGTCTGGTACCGCATCGCCGATTCCTGTCATATCTGGTTATTGCTTACAAAACGCGCTGGCCGCATGCGCGAGTTTCTGGCGCAGTACGGATGTCCGCCCAATGTCTGGCCGGGAACTTCAATCACCAGCATGGCCAACATTGGTCGGCTCGATGACCTATTTAAGATTGATTCCCCCCATCTCTGGGTATCGGCTGAGCCGCTGCGCGGCCCTCTTAACGTGTTGCGCTTTGATCCTGGCGTGTTGCGCTGGCTAGTCGCCGGCGGTGAGAGTGGCAAAGCTGCGCGCGAATCCGACCTCCAATGGTTCCGGGACCTGCGCGACCATTGCTGCACCAATGGAATTGCGTTTTTCATGAAGCAATTAGGATCGGTATACGGGCCCCACAAAGGCATTGACGCTATCCCGCCTGATTTGTTGATCCGCGAAGTTCCCGGCGCAAATCCGGCACCGCAAGCACTACATCGTCCGGAAGCACCAAGAAAATTAGTCAGCATAGCAGGTTCTGCGGCCAAACACAATGGCGAAACCGAACACAACCGCGAAACGGTTTCGCTATTTCCCCCTGCAGCAGGCACTTTTGATCTCGTTAGGCGGATGACCGAGCAGCAGAAAATCGAGTACGCTCACTCGCTGCTTACGCAAGGCGACCGAGCGGCAATCGACGCCGCTGTTCCAATCTTTCGTGCCGGGCGCACATTCGCAGCCGTATTCGAGGTCTATGAGCCCATCATCCTCGTCATGAAGCTCCACTTCGATCGACCGGGACGGCCCATCTCTGGGCAGATCTCGTGGGGTGAGATCGTGCGCCAGCATTTCGGCGTGAGCCTTAGGCGCATACAGCAATTACTGCAAGAGCGCCGAGAACCCAAACGGCGGGGCGGCAAACGGCAGCGCGATTTCCGTCTGCTTGCCATCGCGGCGATCAAGCTTGCGCGTGCAGTTGTAGCGGGCAATGGAGCAGAGGCACGCAAGATAGCGGACAAAATATTGGAGCTTGCGGACGGGCTCCCAAGGATGAATTCGGTTGCATAGCGTAGTGGATGGAGTGAATAGGTCGAGCAAGATGTCGATCTGATGAGGACATATAAAAAGGAGAATGCCGTGAATAACCCGATCGAAATACACGCAGAAAACATTATCGAAGCAATGAAAACAGCTGAGCGCCAACGACTGCTGGCACTCGCGCTCACAGAGACTGGGGAAAGGGGGATGGAAGTAACTGGAGAGCTCCATGACGCATTGGAAGAGAGGATCTCGCTGCTCTTTCCCGCCCTTATTTTGGGGCCCACTGGCGGCCCTAAGTGACACCGCCAGGATCACCCGGGACAGCGATACCCGGGCCGAAGCGAGCACTGAAGATTCAATCACAAATGCGGTCTAACCGCAGGAGGATAAACACAATGGCTACTTACAAGATGGACGATGGCACGGTCGTCAAATCCGAAAACGCAAGCGCACGCTATGGCGAAGGTCGGGACTGGAACGGCTCCAACCACATTGGGCGTAGTTCTTGCTCGCAATGGCACGACCAAACGCTTTACCGCTCCAAGAATGGCCGTTATTGGCTAGAGCACTCCTCTCGCGTCCAGGGCGAGGGCGACTGGGCCGAGTGGCTCAGCCCCGAGCAGGCCGCAGCGTGGTTGCTGCACAACGATCACGAGATCCCCGACGAGCTGAAAGAGGCCGCGAGCCACATCGAGGAGTAACCGCGCTACACGGGGCCGCGCGTGGTACATGCGGCCCCGCGTCAGAAGCCGTTGGTGGTCGGGAGGATAGCTTCAGATGTGAGGCCATTCTCAAACCATGAACCGTTTACGAGGATTTATGAGAACTAGTCACACGCTCTTTAAAGGGGACTTATATACTTCACTCCCTAACCCCCTTTCAGGACTGTAGTAACCGGCCCTTGCCCCCGCCACACGACGATGCAAGAGTCACACGACCCTGTAAACTTCCCCCGAGATCCATCGGGCCGAATAAATCTCACCCTTTTACGACAACAACGAACTTCAGAGGCTCTTCCGATTACGCTCTCGTGCCACCATGCCGCCCGGCATCGAAACGGAATCAACGCAACGATCAACTTCCCTTTATCCGCCTCGTTCGCAGCCCGCCGCACGAACGGTTCTAGCTTTCTCCCATACGGGGGATTCATCCATATCCTCGTTCCGGGCCAATCAGCCGGACTCAGGGCATCGCAAAGTAGCGTGGAACTCGCCTAGTCTCGCCGTCTGCTGCCGCGTCAAGATCAAACGAGAACTCAATCATGAGCGGATCAAAAATCTCAGGCGGCGTTATCCATCTTTCAGTTGAGGGAGTCATCTATATAATTCCCCTTTAAAGGGCTCACTAAATACGGCAACTACACGCCAGAGACCTTGCCGGCGCGCGGAATATATCACATCGACAAAGATGGCACCATCCGTACCGTCCGGGCATTGAGCATTCCATACGTGGAGATCGTCGATGTCGTAAATCCGTATGGCGATCATTATTTTCCGCAAGTCGTTGGCTATGTCATCAGGATGCGGGACCGGCGAAAACTTCTTTCAGGTCTTGTTAAAAAAGAACAAATAAAAAAGGACCGCACTCCAGCGCCGCATTCCGACTTGATTCTGTGCATCCGGGAAGCTAGCCGGGCGGCGCATCGCGAGCGTGATGCGGCCCAAAGAGCTTATCAAGCCAGCAGGCAGACCCTGGCAGGCAACTCGCGTAGGCGCAAAGACCACTGGTACGAGCTGAAAGATCGCGGCATATGTGCCGCTCACGTTCGGGGTCTGCTGCATTATTTAGGAGCTAGCCCTCAAGGCATGGCTGTCTACACCTACGGCAGTGGGGGAATGAGTTGTTTTCACTCCACGATCCATCCCTCAGGCGCCATCCGTACGCAAATCGAAGAGCATCCGGAAGTGCTGGAAGTACCGGCCAAAGATAAGGCGAAAGGGCTGTCGCTGCGGCGAGTCGAAGCGACTCTCACTGCACTGCCCGAAGTTGATACCACCCTGTATGAGCGCAGCGCAGCACCCCGCAAGGTGACACTCCGCGAGTGCTGGATATGCGGCGAGATGGTGGAAAACTTGGTTTCGCACAAAATGCGGCAACAACACCGTGATCAGGCCCAGGAGGTATCGGCGTGGCAGCAGCAACTCCCAACACTATAGTAATGCATGTTCAGAAGAGAACGGATTAAAAGCAACTACCAAACCTGAAGAGAAAACCAAAACCAACGGCGCATGCGTTCTGGTTAGAGAGCCTAAGCCAAGAGCTGCCAAGGATGGCACCCCTTGGCCGGAAGACTTTAATAGCTGGCCGAATACCAAACGGGTTGAGTGGCTGCTAGCTCATGATCCTGCTGCTAAGCCACCACCTGTTAAGCCAAGAGGTGTTAACTCTGATCCAAAGCCACCAATAATTCCCTATGGTCGCTCACCCGAGGCGCATAGCGCCTCGGCACCCCCCAGTTCCGCCGACCCACCTCCAGCTAAACCTCGTTTCGAGGATATACCTGACGAGCGCCTACCTCCGGTGCAACGGTTGATCAGAGCGAGAAGACTATCCGAGCCTGAGCCTGAACCTGAGCCTAAGTTTAATGAGTGTGAATCAGAAGAGTTATGCACCAGCTTCAACACTAAGGAATATACCAACACCAGAGGCTTTAAAGTCTCGCTATGCCCTAAGCATGCTGGTGAAGCTGAAGCCTAAGCAAAGTAAACCCCAATCGCCACCTGCTGCGGCCCCGGATTTGGTCGGGAGCCGATTCAGCCCACCGCGACGGTCGTCTGGTAATACGACCCATCCAATGACATCGCCCCTCCAACCATTTACCCGGCGAGTCGCCCCACGCCACTGGAGTGGGGCGACTCGCGGAAGACCAAGATATCGAACCCCAATATCGCCCTCGTTTCCGCGCCCCATCCGCACCCCCCGACATTGCGATGGGTGTTTTGAGGGGCGCGTGGCGAGCACCACCGCCTTTTTCGTTTCCTCGGGGACTCAAGCCACGTCTTCCGGGCTAGATGCCGGACGGCGGCACCGGAGCCGAACAAACGGCGTGACAGGTTCAATATCGCGCAATAAAACCTCACAATCGAGCCCGCCGCCCCGGTGTTTGCCTGTTACTCGATTACCGGTAGCGACCACCCGAAAATCACAAAACGCACAGGAGACGATTACAGGGGTCGGCGGGCTGGGGTGGAGCGGTTGGGTCGTCAAGGATGGTTCGCAAGTTCTGCGGGGTTTATTGACCACCCTCCCGGCACCTTCCCCCACGACGACAGCGACGGCGAGTCAACCTGCTCGTCACACGCGCTAGCCCGACAATTCTACAGGGGACAAAATGCCGAGCAGCTTACCATAAACGCCGATCATTCGTGCCTCGAGTGTTGACAACCACCACAGGACGCTGTAGATTGCGGCTCACCAGCGACGTTGAAGAACAACCGGGGCTTCTCTTGCATTCGTGCCCAGGCTGTAAGTGCGTGAATGCTGGAATTCCGACATCAACCGTACCATTTCATTTCAAAGGGAGCCTTCGATGGACCAGATGTCTGAAAGACGAGATGGAGCCGGTGGCTTGTCCCAGCAGCGCGAGAGCTTGGTAATGCAAGATGGTGACGTAAGCCGCCGAAACTTTCTCAAAGTTGCTGGGCTGGCCGGAGCAGGTATGGCAACTGGTTTAAACCTAACTGTCAATGCGGCTGCATCGAAACCCGAAGTTTGCTTCATGTCAGTGCCTGAACTGGGTCAACGTATTCAGGGCCGCGAAATCTCACCCGTAGAAGTAACAGAGGCGTTCCTGGCGCGGATCACGGAACACAATGCCCAGGTCAAAGCGTTTATTTACGTCGACCGTGACGGCGCCTTACAGCAGGCTCGCGAGGCAGAAACGGAAATTCAAAAGGGCCATTATCGCGGTGCCTTGCACGGAATACCCGTAGCTTATAAAGACATCTTTGATGTCCGAGGCCTGCCAACAACAGCCGCTTCGAAAATATTGGCCGGAAATATCGCCGCGGAGGATTCGGCTGTCGTCACCCGGCTCCGCGACGCAGGAACGATTTGCATTGGCAAGCTGAACCTTTGGGAGTTTGCTTCAGGTTCGATGGAAGTCTTTGGCGACGCGCGCAATCCTTGGAACACGGAGATGATCACCGGAGGTTCCAGTGCAGGTTCAGGCGCAGCGCTGGCGGCAAACCTGGTTCCGCTGGCGACTGGAACCGACACGGGAGGTTCAGTCCGTGGCCCAGCACACAATTGCGGAGTTGTCGGGCTGCGCCCAAGCCGTGGACGAGTCAGCCGGGTGGGAATCATCCCTCTGTCCTGGAGTTTGGACGAAGCCGGGCCAATGGCCCGCACCGTCAGCGATGTTGCCGTGCTTTTCAAGGCAATGGCTGGGTTCGATGCCCGCGATGTGACCGTCAGCGAGCCGGCGGCCGAATTCAACTTTTCGCCTATCGATGGACTGAAGGGTAAGCGCATCGGCTTGCCGCGCCCGAGTTACTTCACGGGCGTGGACCCCGAGGTGGCGCTAGCCCTTCAAAATGCCGTCCAGCAGATGGAAAAGTTGGGAGCCTCGGTACAGGAACTGGATCTGTCGCCATCGGGGTACGGCGCGGCCGCCTCCTGGACAATCGCCTACAGTGAAGCTTTTGCGTTCCATCGCCCATGCTTTGGCAAGCGATGGACGGACTACACTCCGGCATTTCGTCGGCGAATCACCAGCGCCGCCATGCTTACCGCCGAAGAATGTGGCTTGGCACAGCGCATACGCCAGGTGATCACGATGGAATTCCTGCGGAATCTTACTCAGGTGGACATTATTGTTACGCCCACGCAATCGCACCCGGCCTCTCCCATCGGTAAACCCTCGCCACTGTCAGACATGTTGAACTTTTTGCGACCGGTAAGCTTGACTGGTCTGCCGGGACTCAGTGTCCCTTGCGGCTTCACGCAGGCTGGTTTGCCAATCGGGATGCAACTGATTGGACGCTTTTGGGATGAGGCGACAGTACTAGGAGTTGGGCACGCTTACGAACAATCTGCCGGCTGGTACAGGCGCCACGCTCCTATCGCGCCCGGACCGTTACCTCCGCCATTGCAAAAAGGCACCGACAAACCGAAGAAGGTCGCCGCTGGGTGGGTAATGGACATAGCCAAGAGCCAGGGATTCGACTTCATAACTCCGGCCGATGCCGAAGCCATCGCGCCAATCACCGATCCGGTGCGCGCCCTGCTGTTGAAGGCGCGTCCATGGTTGGAGACGGTAGCGCCAACGCCTTGGCCTGTATTAGCAGGATGATGAGCAGGCGCTGAACTTGGGCCCATGATGCTGTCTGGATGGTCACGGGGCAGAGTACGGAAAATTTCAACGGCGTGCCAAGGAGTAGACGTTCAGCTCGGCTATGAACCTCAGAGATAGGACTCAGGGTCACAAGAGCAATCGCAAGCGGTGCTGGTCTGAGTGCAATTTTATGTTCGACGCAATGAAGGAGAAATAATGGGCGCAACAGAAGCTGCGACTCGCAAGCTCACCATGCAGGACATCCGCAATGCTGCGGAGCGTTTGAAGAACTGGGGACGCTGGGGCGCGGATGACGAAATCGGCACGCTCAACTTCACGCAACCAGAAGATGTAGTCGCTGCGGCGCGACTGGTGCAAGCCGGCAAAGTCATTTCGCTGGCCCTTCCTTACGATAACAATGGACCCCAAGGCGCCAAAAACAACTATCCGGTAATGGGCCGCTTCAATCCGATCCATGTCATGTTACGGGCAGGCACCGACGCTTATTCAGGTGTTCTTGACAGCCGTAAGATCCGCGGCGCTGACGATCTCGTCATTATGCCCCTGCAGTGCGGTACGCAGTGGGACGGGCTAGGACATGTTTTTTATGGCGATCATATGTGGAACGGCTATGATTGCCGGACCGTAACTTCTTTTGGCGCGCAGAAGTGTGGGATCGAGAAAACTAGGGAAAAGATGGTCGGACGAGGTGTGCTTCTCGACATTCCCAAGATGCTGGGCATGGAGTTTCTGCCTGACGGATTTGTGATTACCAACGACATGTTGGACAAAGCGGAGTACCACTTCCGTGTCCAAGTACGGCGTGGTGACTTTCTTTTGGTACGTACCGGCCAGATGGAAGCAATGCTGGCTGCGCATACGTGGGATGGCTACTCCGGCGGAGATGCTCCTGGGCTGGGATTCGAGACCCTGGATTGGTTGCATGCCAAACAGGTAGCGGGAATTGTGACCGACACTTGGGGTGCCGAAGTGCGGCCCAACAATTGCGACGATGCCACTCAGCCCTGGCACTGGATTGCGATTCCGATCATGGGCCTCACGGTTGGCGAAATCTTTTATCTTGGCGAATTGGCCAAGGAATGTGCCAGCGATCAGCGCTACGAATTCCTGTTTGTCGGACCGGCATTACCGATCACCGGAGCTGTCGGCTCGCCGGTCAATCCACTGGCTATCAAGTAATGAAGATTGCGCTCGCGATCAGTAAATTCGAGCGCACAAATTAGAAGAGATATTCCTGCTGCGAACCAGGAGAAAAATCATGCCGTCTATCTCGAGCATTCGAGATTCATTCCGCAAGCGGCTTGCACAGAAAGAAATCATAGTTGTGCCGGGTACTGGTGATGCTATGGGTGCGCGTTTGACACAGGCCGCGGGCTTTGAGGCGGTCTATATGTCGGGATATGCAGTCGAGGGTAGTTTCGGCAAACCGGATGTGGGTCTCGTTACGCTGACTGAAATGGCGCAGCGTGCGGCGCAGATTGTCGATGTGGTCGAAATCCCGGTAATAGCCGATGCGGATACGGGATACGGCGATGTGACGAATGTCATGCGTACGGTACGGGAGCTTGAACGTGCTGGCGTAACGGCGCTGCAGATTGAGGATCAAGCGCTTCCCAAGAAATGTGGATCGATGCCGGGAAAGGAACTGGTCACGACCGCCGAGATGGTCGGAAAGATTAGGGCTGCTCTCGATGCACGTATCGATCCGAATCTGCTAATCATCGGCCGCACGGATGTTGCAGCATCGAAAGGGGTCGATGCTGCACTCGAGCGTCTGGCTGCCTTTTCGGAGGCAGGAGCGGATATTGTAATGGCGACGGGACCGTACAGCCGCGAAGGTGCGGAACGACTGATCAAGAATTCTCCAGGGCCGCTACTCTACCTAAATTCTGAAACGTTCACTATGCCGATGATTCCGGTTCCAGAACTTGAGCAACTCGGTGCGAAGCTGGCAGTTTTCTGTCTTTCGCTGGTGCTAGCGGCAGCCTACGGGATGCGCAACGCCTTGCAGCAAATCAAAACAGCAGGAAGTACGATTGAGTTTCACAAGCACTCGATGATACCTACACCCGAATTTAACCAGCTCATGGGGCTGGACGAAATCGAACGGCAACGGTCCTGCTTCGGCCAAGAGGGCAAGCAGTGAACAGATCGACAGCATATTTGGCTCTGCCAGAAGAATGAGGAAATCCATGGCCACATCTCTTAGCAAGGACGTGAGTTCAAACAGACAGGAAGCAATGTGGAGGGCCATCGTGGCGGGCGCGGTGGGCAACATTTTGGAGTGGTACGACTTTACCGTTTATGCGTACCTTGCTGTGTTCATCGGCCGACATTTCTTCCCCAGTCAGGATGAGACCGTCCGGCTGCTCTCTACTTTTGCTGTGTTTGGTGTCGGGTTTGTCGCCAGGCCGGTTGGTGGCTTTGTGATCGGGCTATACGGTGACAAGCACGGGCGCAAGCCGGCGCTGCTGCTGACAGTAATGATAATGGCGGTGGGCACAGCTGTGATCGGTATTCTTCCCACTTATGCGACTATTGGTGTGGCTGCGCCCATCCTGCTCGTGATTGCACGTTTATTACAAGGATTTTCGGGAGGCGGCGAATGGGGTGGCGCCGCATCCTATATCGTCGAGTGGGCGCCCGCAGGGCGGCGCGGTTTTTACGGAGGGTTCCAGACATCGAGCATCTTTATTGGCTTCATTGTCGGGTCTGGTGTTACCGCGCTGCTCAGCAGCGTGCTCGGGCCTGCTGGAATGAGCAACTGGGGATGGCGTGTGCCCTTTTTGCTTGGCTCACTAATTGGCCCACTGGGGGTGCTCGCGCGTCGCAAGATCGATGAGACGCCAGTCTTTGAAAACGCAGTCGTGCACCATAAGACAATCGATGTGCCAAAGATCAACACTCCACTCTGGCAAATAATGGTGCACATCTTCTTCTTTAACGGAATGCAATTTGTTGCCACGTATCTCTTCGCAAGTTACTTTCCGACGTACAGTCAAAAGTATTTAGGGCTCTCGCAGAGTCAGGCGCTCTGGTCCACTACACTTGCAGTTCTTGGGATTTCCGCCACGTGCGTCATTTCAGGACGTCTGTCGGACACCTTCGGCCGGAAGCGGGTCATGTTGGCAAGTTGCGCCGGGCTTCTGCTGTTGACCTATCCGCTTTTGGCATGGGCATTAAACAGCAAATCATTTGGTGTCGTGGTGTTCGTGCAGTTCGCATTGTGCGTGATAGATGGACTTTTTCTTGGCACCATGCCCGCGACACTTGTGGAAGCGTTTCCAACGGTCAGACGGTACATGGGCCTGAGTACCTCTTTTAATCTGTCGTCCATGGTGTTTGGTGGATTTGCACCCTTTATTGGCACCTGGCTGATTGCGCGGACTGGTGCGCCGATCTCGCTCGCATTTTTCATGATAGTGATCGCAGCTATCACCACTCTTACGGTTGTTCTACTCCGGGAAACCGCTTTCGATAAGCGCTTGCGCTAAGCCACTAATTCTCGGGGAGATCCCCCGGCATAGCCAGGGGGTCTCCTTTGTTACTCTAGAAAGACGCAAATTCCTACCCCTGCCCATTTTCGGCTGGTTTTCTATATTGCCGACAATGTATCTTGTTTCGCAGTGTTAGAAAGGAAACGATAGATGGATACAACAAGACTGGTAAGAGACCTACGGGGCGAAAGGGGACGAATTGAGCGGGCGATTGCTGCGCTTGAGGCATTGGGCAGCGACAGTGCGGGATCCTGGACTACGCGGACTGCAGGTGCAAATAAGGCTGGTCGGCGCAAGATGAGCCCCGCAGCCCGGAAGCGCATCTCGATGATGATGAAGAAAAGGTGGGCCGCCAGAAGAAAGGCAGCGAAGAAGGCTTAAGTGGCCGAGATTGGCCCTGTAGCTCAATCGGATAGAGCATCAGACTTCGGACCTGAGGGGTCGGGGGGCGAGTCCCTCCGTGGGTCGCCATTCCGGGGAAACAATGGCAAAGGTGTCGTCCAATCTCGGCGTGTTGGGTGTCCCCCTTTTTCCGACATCACAGATCCATGCGCAGCCGAACGGCATGGTTGGCGAGACTGTTGGCTTCGCTATTGCACTCGCGGCGAATGTGAGTGATTGAGAACTTCAGGGTGTGTGCTAATTTGCGGCAAACCCAGTTCAGAGAATAGAGGTGCGGGCTCTGGCAGGTGTACTCTCCTGTCATCTGTTTGACGACCACCTCGGAGTCCGAGTAGACGCAAAGTGACTTCGCCTTCACCTCTACGGCGTGTTGCAGCGCTTCCAGCAGGGCTGCGTACTCGGCAACGTTGTTGTCGTGGTGGCCAATCCACTTGGCAATCCTGACGGTTTCCCCGAAAGTGTCTTCGATAACCACTCCAATACCGGACGGCCCCGGATTACCGTGAGAGCCGCCGTCTACGTAAGCCACCAAGTCCGACATTTGCCTCCACCGTGACCACAATGCTGCAGAAACTCAACCGCGTCAAGATATCCTTTAGTTCGATAATGCCGGATATCTCTTACGCTTCTGTGAATAACGTGTGAGTATTCCCTGAACAAAGGCGCGAGTGCCCACGAAAACGGCCTGCTGTGAGTCGTTTACCTTGCAGATTGCGAGCTGCGCAATTAATTGCAGTTTGCACCTTTCTTGGGCATTGACAGGTGCAAGTTCTATCCCTAGTATCGCGAATGTCGACGGTCGAAAAGGGTTGGCTTCTTAATACGTCGCTGATCTGAAGTAGACTGAGTGATCCGTTCATCGGGGCGACCCGCCGAACGACCAGACCTGAAAAAACCGAC
>Ga0181527_1001246_pt1 | contig 26759 bp, 25 predicted proteins | sample PEATcosm2014_Bin_30_FD_119762 | JGI IMG/M metagenome (GOLD analysis project Ga0181527, IMG submission 119762) | Peatland microbial communities from MTU Mesocosm Facility, Houghton, MI, USA - PEATcosm2014_Bin06_60_metaG | ecosystem: Environmental > Terrestrial > Soil > Wetlands > Peat | place...
ACGCTGCAAACCGAACGCCTCACCCGCTACTACGTCAAGCGTCTCGAAGCACTCGGCCATAAGGTTACCCTCCAAACCGGCGTCGCCGCGTGAACGAAATTTTCGGAGCAGGTCCGCGCTACAAGGGCTTTCCCCAGCGACATTTGGTAGCCTCTAATCGTGGTGGATTTCTCTTGACATCAATAGCGTAGACTGATACACTAAAGGGGTATAACTGTGGGGTGCTGCCATGTCCGCGCGCGATTCTCCTTCCTCTGTCCATCCCAACCCGTCTAAAGTGCTGATTGACCATTGACCGTTTGCAATTCAGGAGCAGGAAGGCAGGATCGACGATTTGCGATTGAGAAGGAAGAAGGCGGGGGCGGGCGAAGATGAGACACCAGGAGCGGCATATGGAAGGATTTGAAAAAACCGCGGCTTTCCACGATGTATTAGAAACAAAAGGTGTTAGTTGTTTAGCGCCAAAATGTCTTAAAGCTTTATCTCATTCAAATAAGGAGAGTTAGGTTGAAATGCAAGAGCCGGGGCAAAAAAAGGGGGGCGCGGCTTTCCACGATGTACTAGAAATAAAAGGGGTTAGCAGCGGAATGGCGAAAACCTTGCCACGACTCATGTCATTGAAATTAAGTGGCTTAGCTTATTCTTGGGTAGCGCGGGGCACCAAAAAAATCCCCCCAAAAAAATCGGCGAGCGAGGCTTGAATGTTATTGAAAACAAACAGAGAGAAAATATCGGTTTTCCGGCTTTCCAGGATGTTGTTGAAAAACAATGAGTTATTGTCGTCTTTCCAGGATGTTGATGAAAATAAATATAGTTAGCAGACTTCACGCTTTCCGCTTGGAGGAGGGTAAGTTAGATGTCGAGGCGGCGGAACCTGTCCCGGCTCTATCGGGACGCCGCCAATTGGAGAGCTAAACTCGCTGCCACAATTTCAAAATGGAAGAGGGATTGCTGTGGATTTCTTTGGGAACCATCAGGGTCCAATTCGCTCGCTTTAGGAGGAAGAAGCGCAGTGTCAACATTCAGCGAAGTGTTTCGAGTCTCGGGCGCCCGTATCGAGTCACTTGTGGGGCTGCCGGAGCCCGTGCGTCCCATGGAGGCCATTCTCGAGGTGGCAGAGAGGAACCCCGGCCTCGAGGTGGAGGACGCAGCTTCGCTGATCGCCTGGGCACGCGAGCCCGAGCGGCGCGCGGAAATCCACACGGCGGCGCAGCGGGTTCGCGAGCGGGTGGCTCCGCACACGGTGGAGTTTGTCATTCCGGTTTATCTCACGAGCTTTTGCGAGAACGAATGCCTTTACTGCGGCTATCGCCAGAGCAACGCGCTGGCCGAACGCGTGCGCCTGAGCCTGGACGAATTCAGCCGTGAGCTCGACCTGATTCTCTCCTGGGGCCATCGGCAGATTGAACTGGTGCTTTCGGAGGACCCCGAGTTTGGCCCGGAGGTGCTGTCGCGCTACGTGGAGTTGACGCGCCGCAAGCTCGAGCGCTTGGGTGGCGGCGTCGTGGGACTCTGCTCGCCGGTTTATGAGCATGAGGACTACGTGCGCCTACGCGGGGCGGGACTGGAATGGGTGGTGGAGTGGCAGGAGACCTATCACCAACCCCACTTTGACCGCTGGCACGTGACCGGCTCGCCCAAGCGGGATTTCGAATATCGCTTGGATTTGTGGGACCGGGTCATCGCGGCGGGCATCACGAAAATCGCCCTGGGCGCGCTGCTGGGACTCTACGACTGGCGTTATGACGTGCTGGCCACGATCGAGCACGGCAACTACCTGCGCCGCGCCTATGGTTTGGAACCGCACGCCATCGGCATTCCGCGCCTCAAGCCCGCGCGCGGCGTGCTGGCATCGCAAAAGCCATCGCGCTTCACGGTCTCGGACGACGACTACCGTTTGATCCTGAGCCTCTACCATCTTGCCTTCCCGCGCTCGCGCCTGTTCTTCAACACCCGCGAGAATTACGAAATGAATATTTCCATGGTGGCGGCGGGCGACCTCTTTACGGTGGACTGCGACACCTTTCCTGGTGGGTACCTTCGTAATGACACGCCCGGGCAGTTTTCGACCCATGGATTCCCTTCACGGCGAGCGGTTGCCGAGACGCTCGCTGCGCGCGGGCTCAAGAGCTTGTTTCTGGAGGCCGAAACGCCGCTGCCTACTTCCGAACCGCCCTCCCGCGTTGTGCCGCCTGACGTGGTGAAATGGCGGGAAGAACATGCGCGGATTCGGGCGGCCTTGCAGGACTGGCAGGCCATTCTCGCGGGGCTGGTTCTGCTCCCGGGTGAAAATCCTACCGACCGGCAAGCGGCGCTCGCGGCGCTACGCATGACGATGCACTTCTTCAAGACCTACGCCATGGACCATTGCCGCTGGGAAGAAAACGCCCTTTTCCCTACCTTCGCGCCGAGCACCAACGCGACGGCGAAGCTCCAGGCATTTCGCGACGGGCACGAGCGCTTGGGGATCGACCTGGACAAGTTTGAAAGGCAAATGGCCTCCTACCAACTCTCGGGCGATCCCAGCGTGCTGCTGACTCTGGGAGAACGCGCCATTCGCGAACTTGGCGAGCACTTCGCCGCAGAAGAGGAGTTTGCGGCAAGGCAGTCTGTCGCCCGTGATTCGGCGTCAGGCTCCCTATGATTTTATCGAGCCCTCATCCGGTGGTAGTGGGTTAGTTTGAAAGCCATCAAAGCAGCGCAACCCTGGACGAAGCTGAGGGGGCGCTCACGAAGCGTGGACGTTATAAATGGCAGGTTGAAGAATGAGCGTACATTGCTGTGATCGAATGGACCACGATCTGAACCAAAGGTGTGATGTGCACGAGACCCGGTATGCCTGCCCCGATGCTCTGATCAACGTCGTTCGGGGTGGATACGGCCTGATCGTCCATGACGGCGGATCGTCTGTCATCGAAATAAGCTTTTGTCCGTGGTGCGGATCAAAGCTTCCGAAAATCGGCGATCTCTCCGAATTCTCGATCTGACCCACTATCCATCGTGTGGTCGGCTGGACGGGTTCAGACCTTTGTGATACAAGATTGAAAGTGTACTGCCGGGCGGCGAGCCGCTTTGAGAAATTGAATCATGTGGACTTCCAAGCATGTGGTGATCGTGGGCGGATGTGGACACGTGGGGCTCCCCCTGGGCCTGCTTTTCGCCTCCCGCGGTGTGAAAGTAACCTTACTGGATATCGACAAAGGCAAAGTCGAAAAAGTGAACCGTGGCGAAATGCCATTTATGGAACAGGGCGCTCCGGAGTTGCTCCGGCAAGTCGTGGGGAAAGGCTTGGAGGCGACGTTGGACGATGCCTGTCTGGCGCGCGCCGATGCGGCGATCGCGGTGGTAGGCACCCCCGTAGACAAATACTTGAATCCGACTCTCCGCAATCTCTGCCGGAGCGTCGATGAATTGGTAAATCATCTCCCTGATGATGCGCTGCTGGTTTTGCGCAGCACCGTCTATCCGGGGGTCACCAAGATCGTGTACGACCGGGTCCGGGCTCTGGGGCGGAAGGTGCACGTCGCCTTTTGTCCGGAGCGGATCACGGAAGGGAAAGCGCTCGAAGAGTTAGCGCGGCTACCCCAGATTGTCGCGGCGTTTGAGCCGGAAGCGATGGGAAGGGCCCGCAACCTCTTTTCTATACTCTCTAAAGATATTATTGAATTAATGCCGGCAGAGGCGGAACTCGCCAAGCTCTTCACCAACAGTTGGCGTTACCTTAATTTTGCCATTTCCAACCAGTTCTACGTCCTCGCGCAAAGCTACGGGCTCGACTTCTACCGCATCTATGAGGCGGTCACTCGCGACTATCCGCGCATGGCCAGCTTTTCGCGGGCGGGTTTTGCCGCCGGCCCCTGCTTGTTGAAGGACACGTTGCAGCTTGCGGCGTTCACAGGGAACAGCTTTTTCCTGGGACACGCCGCGATGCTGGTCAACGAGGGGCTGCCGAATTACCTCGTCGCGCAATTGCGTCCCTCCGGGCTCGCCACGAAGAGCGTGGCGATCCTGGGCATGGCCTTCAAGGGTGATTCCGACGATGTGCGCGATAGCCTTTCCTACAAGCTCCGCAAACTATTGGAAGTCGAGGCCCGCGAAGTTCTGTGCACCGACCCTTACGTGCAGGACCCTTCGCTGGTCCCCCTGGAGCAGGCCCTGGCGCGCGCAGATATTTTCATACTGGGTGCTCCCCATTCCGTTTACCAAACGCTTTCCTTTCCTCCTGACAAGCAGGTCGTCGACGTCTGGAATTTCTGGCCTAAGTCCAAAGAGAATTTACTTTCTGGGCAGGAGCGTATTTCGGTCGATAAGGTCCGATAGGTCAGGTTGCCACTGATGTCGAATCGCGAAGCGAGTGTACTTACCGGCATAAACGTTGAGGACATTCACGGCGAGCGACTTTGAGCGGATGGGGACGAAAAACAAGAAAAAGACGATGTTGGAAATAAGGCATGAGACAAGCAGTAGCGTTCTGAGCCGAGGGGCTGCGGAATCCAGTTGTTTCAGGGCCAGAAGCAGCACCGCCGCGGTCAAGAAAGTTATATAGGGCGCGTCCGACATGTAAAACAACAGCAGGAAAACTGCCCCGGGGGCGATCCAGATCCACAACAGTTTCACCGGTTCGTCGCGTAGCTTTGTGAGGGTCCGAAAGACGGACGGCAGCAAAGGCCAGAAGGCAACCGTGAGCGGAACTACAAACCGGGCCACACTCGCCATGGAGCGAAGGCTGATTCCCTGAAAGAGTGGTGAGACTTGAGTGACAACCCTGCCGGAATAAGCGACCGCAGAACCTGTACCCGACTGCACGGCAAACGCCTCCAAGGTTGGGACGAGCCACATTAGACACAAGAGGGTGGCCACGAAGAAACTGAGAAGCGCCGGCCGGAGAGGCGCGCGGCGGACGAGATAGTACAAAAACATCGGCCCAAGGAAAAGACCATCGGTGGGGCGAAATCCGGCTCCGATGGCGTAGGCGATCGCGGCCCCGAGGAGGTAAACAAGACGCGGTCGTTGGCTGTGGAGCTGCAAGAAGAGGAATACCAGAACTGGGAACAGCAACTGCGAGGCGTATGTGCTGTGGACTCCTCCGACGAACCAGGCATAGAAAAGCGCAGCGTAGACTGCCGCTCCCAACTGCGCAACCCGCTGCTGAACCAGCAGGCGTGCCGCGTAGTAGAAGGCCACGACTCCCAGAACGGAGAACGTCCAATTCAAGAATACGATGCCCCTTGCGGGGTCGGGGAAGAGGGCAATCGTCCGGTTGAAGAGCCAATATCCAGGAGGCTGAGCAATGTATGTTCGGGTAAGAGCCGCCTCGACATGTTCGGGGCCATCGGCGAAATAGAGGGGGCCCGTCGTCAGCACGCGACTGATCAACACGACGATGGCCAGCAGCCAGGGGTAAACCTCAAATTGAACGCGCGGTTCTGCACTGGGGTTGGGAGTCACCGGGTCTTCGCCTCCTTATTTCTCGCGAGGAAGAGCGCCATTGGGCCAAAGAGGCTGCCGAGCAAGAATGGAATTCGTGGGACCTTGAGTTTCGCTGCGGTCGAAGCTTCGGGCGCGGATCGCGGCCGCAGACGCGAGGCGGCGTAGCGAAGGATCTGGCCCCGCAGGGAGGGTTCCTGAAGGAAGTATTTCGTGAGGATGGCGGTGTGCGCGCAGCCGGCTTGGAAAATGGCGCGGTGGTAAGCACGCGCGTCGGTAGGGAAACTATGAAGGACCACTGCTGCCGGTTCGATAATAACTTTGCCTCCACCGAGCATTACGGCCAGGAAGCGCTCCGTTTCTTCACCGGAACCGATGCGTGTGCCCCGCCCAAAGCGTGCGTCGAACAGACCGAAGCGCTCGAGGGCCACGCGTCGGAAGGCCATGTTTAGGCCCAACCCACACATGGCCGCGCGCAGCGGAAAAGGGCAGGTGGCTTTGGGCGCCGGTAAGGACATCCGCGTCGCCGGGCAATGGGCACGGTAGAACTGCTCGAAGAGCCCGCTGACCGGATCACTGGGCGAGTCTGTCAGGGCGCTGCCGGCAACGGCAAGAACGTCAGGGTCTTCGAAAGGCTGCACAAGATGGAGCAACCACTCGGGCATGGCCCACGCGTCGTCATCGAGGAAAACGAGAAGGGGCCTGCACCCCATTCGGATGCCGCAGTTGCGAGCCGCCCCAAGTCCGCGCCTCGGTTCGTCGACAACCCTTGCGGCGTGGCGGTCCGCGATGCCCTGAACCTCGGCGTGGTGCTGCCCGTTGTTGACAACGATGACTTCAGCGCCACCTGCCTGGAAAGGCTCGAGCGAGTGAAGGCACCTCTCTAATTCCTTGAAGCGAGCAACCGTGCAAACGATGATGCTCACCTTTTTCAACAACTCGTCCGGGGCCTCCAACACTTTCTCCTTTTTCCCGTACGCGACCCGTATCCGGCGCCTCGTGCCGCCTGAGAGCGTGTTTCGGGCTGCCCGAAGGGCAGGTGTTTCAAAATTGGTTACGCCCGCAGGGCGGGGTTCAGGTCCTTGTTTCACCCAGGAGTTCTTCGTAGAGCTGGGCGAAATTTTCCATCATTTGCGCGGCACTGAAATGATCCCGCACACGAGCCTGCGCTGCTGCTCCCATGCTCCGCCGCTGCTCCGGGTTGCGCAGCAAAAGACGGAGCCGGGAAACCAAGGTTTCGACATCAGCGGGCGGGACGAGCCAGCCCGTCTCACCGTCCATGACCAACTCCGGGATACCGCCTATCGAAGAAGCGATGACGGGAAGCCCCGCGGCCATGGCATCCAGAGCGGCAATGGGGAATCCCTCCTCCAGGGAGGGCATCACAAAAACATCCCAACGCGGCAGGATCAGGTTGATATCGTCAACCCAGCCCAGGAATTCAACTCGTCCCGCAAGGCCGAGCTGGGCGGCGGTGTCCTCCAGCTTTTTGCGTTGTGGTCCCGCGCCCGCGATCTCGACGCGAAGGCCGGGAAATTCCGGTTGAAGCGCCGCCGCCGCGCGCAACAGGTACTCGATTCCCTTGAGGGCAATGAGCCGCCCTGCCGTACCCAGGATTATCTCCGAATCTGCACCATGAGGTGGGGCGGAGAAGCCAGTGGATGGAGGGTCTATCCCCGCATAGATCACTCGCGCGTGGCCATCCCCAACGCAACGGGCAACGGCCTGCGAGACGGCGACCACAGCGTCCGCGCCACGAGCCGAAAAGGACGCGGGGCTCGGTCCCTGCGGCTCCAGAATTCGACTGTGCAAATGCATGACGATCTTGGCGCCTGTCGCCGCGCGCGCCAGTCCGCGCACAGACTTTCCACCAAAATGGATGTGCACGATGTCGATGCGCAAACGACGCAGGCGGCGCCAGAATTTCCATGCCCCCACGGGGTCGCGCGCCCCGCGCCACCAGTCGAGGACGCCAGTTTGCACTCCGGCGCGCTCGAGAACACCCACCAGGGGGCCGTTCCCCGCCAGAAACCAAGCGTGGATGCGGTAGCGAGTGGGGCTGAGTCCGCGCGCCAGCGCGCACACTACGCGGGCAATACTCGAACTCTCAGGCTGCGCACTGCCCAGAATGTGCAAAACCTCGTGGGCCATTACTTTTCTCAACGGGAGGGCATTTCATCAGCCCGCGCCTTCGTAAGTCTACAGGATGTTTGTTATAGGTATGAGCAAAACTTCGAAGGGTCCACGGCGAATTCGAGCTATCATGGCGGTTGCCCGGATAATGCTCCCATAAACGGCGAGAAAGTTTAAGGACGAATACTGGAACCACGAGGGGGGAGTGATTCTCACTGCCGGTGGAGGGAGGGATTAAGAAGTGAACGAGGCCAAGGAAATTGCGCCGGAAAGTCGAATGACCAGGGTTCACACCGGCGCTTTCTTAGCTGGACTCTTCCTGCTCAGTCTTCTCTCGCGTTTGCCGCTGATTTTCTCTCCCCCGACGGACTACTACTACAATCTCGATGAACTCTCCGTCACGTACGCCGCTCTGGACCGATTTCTGGGGTTGCCTTCCACACTCCTCATGTTGCCCTCCAGCTTCCTTCAATTCTTCTTCTTGCCGCTGTTTCTGGCCGACATGGTTATACGGCGAGGGCTGCCGCTGGGCTCCACTGCTTTTCTTTCAGAATTGTCGTTACAGCTATCGCACGCTTACGTTGATCCTCATCACACGGTTTTGTTGATGCGTTGCCTGGCGGCGGTCCTTTCCAGCGCGGCGCCGGTCTTGGCGTACTGCGTGCTGGATGCTTTAGGCGCGTCGAGATGGGCTGCCATCCTCGGCGCTGCCTTGGTTTTGTTCAACCCTGTGTTTCTTCAGCACTCGGTGATGGCGGGGGCCGATGCCGTTGCCCCAACCCTCGCCTTGGCTTCGGTGTTTTGCCTGCTCAAGACGAAAGGGGGCGGCAAATTTCAGTACGCGGGATTCCTGCTCGCTGCCGGAATGGCCAGCAGGATCACCGTTGCCAGTTTTGCTTCAATTCCCATTATCTTCTTGTTGGTTGGGGATGGAGCAACAACATGGAGCGAACGGGGAAAGGCCCTGGCGTTTTTTGGTATGGGGCTGGTCTTCGGGTTTCTGTTTTGGTGTCCCTATGTATGGATAGATCCCATTCGCATGGCCAAGGCAGTGTATGGCAACGTAAACCGGCCGGAGTCTTACTTTGATATGAGAGCTTTTGCCGAGGGATGGTGGCAGGGGATGGGGGCAGGTTTCACGGTGGCATGGATTGTGTTGTTTGTCGCCGGCTGTTGGATGGTATTTCGGTACCGGTCCGCCCTGGGCCTGGCGACCCTAGGTGGATCTCTCCTGATCAGTGTACCCCTCGCCTTGCGAGCCTCGACCGTCATGCCGCGGTATTTCCTGCCTCTCTTGCCGTGCTTGGTGCTCCTGCTGGGGGTGGTGGCGAGTGAGATCTCGCGCCGTTCCCTGTTGCGGCCGGCGATGAAGAAATCCCTATTTATTTTGCTCGCCGTGACGGCGGTGCTCATGGCAGCCGAATGCGTGGAGCGCGAGCGCGAGTTCCGGGGACCCGACGACCTGAATGAGGCGCTGAAGATCATCCCGTCATTGCCTAGTGGAACGGTCCTCTACTTGCCCAATTGGCTGGTGAGTGAAGACCGCATCCTGCTTCCCCGTGAAGCTTGCGAGCGCCTTCATGCCAAGTTAGCGGATATGACCGGTGTGATCCAGTTTGCGGAGAGCCGGGGAATCCCCAAGAATGCGGCTGAGATCCTGGTGACAGACCTTAACGAGAAAGAGCAGGCGGAAGCCGCGCACTTGGCCATTGCTTGCCGGAGTGCTCCGGAAGATTCTCTGAAGATGTATCTGTATTACCAGCCGGGGGATTATGCAATTGAACGATCATTGGCGGACATGAGTTTGGAGGACGCTTTAGAGCGCGTGCGAACGCAGAAGAGTTCCGCGATCTTCGTCGAAGGCTTGCATATTCCCTGGGCAACCCCATTCTGGAAGGGAAAAGGAGACCGGTTCTGGTACAAAGGCCCGGAGTCTCATCCCTCATCGCGATAGATCATCATCAGCGGCCGCCATCACCCTGCGCGCGGCAGGTCGCGGTCTTCCGCCGAGCCAAAAAATGCCTTGATGATCAAGCGTCGAACCTGCAAGTGAAGGCGCGCGACAGGGTCAAATCCGACGCGAGACCTCCACCCGAGCGTCACTCGGGAATCTCCCGGCAGGACCCATGCCCGGCGCTGAACATGCGGATTCGTCCCCAACGTGTTCACGCCCTCCTCCGTGGTGAAGGAGAGGTCAAAGACTCTCCCTGCCGCTTCCTTTGCCGCCTCATCGAAGGGTCCATAAGGGTAGGCGAAGGAGGTGATATGTGTATGCAGAAGCTCCTCCAGGTCTTTAGAGCTCCCGGCGATCTCTTCCTCTAATCTTTGGGAGGAGAGACGGGTGAGGTCAGGATGACTACGCGTGTGGGCTCCGAATTCGATGCCTTGCTGGGCCCAAAAGCGGATTTGTTCCGCCGTCATCATGGCGAGAGAGGGATACCCGGCCGCTTCATCCCACTGGTTGGTTTGGCCCATCAGGCCGGTGACCACAAACACCAGTGCGGTAAACCCGTAACGCTGCAAGACCGGCAGGGCGTAGCGGGCGATGTCGGCATAGGCATCATCGAAGGTGAGCAGGATGGGCTTATCGGGAAGGGGTTTGCCGGTGCGGATCCATGCCAGCCAGTCTGTCGACCGAATGGACTGGTAGCCGCGGCGTGCGAGCCAACGAATCTGTCGTTCAAAAACCACGGGCGGAATGGACAGGCCCGGAACCCATCCCGGCGGAGTCTCTCCGATGTGGTGATACATAAAAACCGGCAGCCGGAGGCCAAACTCACGTCGCAAGTTACTCCACGAGCCGGCTTCCCGGGCAGCCGAGCGGATCGCCAAGGCGCTCGATTGGTATCGGAACAGCTTTACGCCCCACCGTCGAAAAAGCCCGACGCCGCGCAACAGCTCGAAAGGCTGGAGGGTTGCCAGGAACAGACGAGCCGGCGAGATGGGCAGGGTGGCAACCAATCGGCGCAAAGCCCGCATCCACCAGGGGCCCTCCGCGATGCGCGCCGCAACAGAATAGGGCCGATACTCAGGTACTTTGCGAGCGAGAAGTAAATCATTCTTGCCAAACAGCGGCGCGTCCCGGCCCATCGCGTCCCAAGTCTTTTTGACCACCACGTGATGGGTGACCGCCGTGGGGAGAAAACGAAAGGGCACGCCCCTCTTCCAGAAGCGCATGCCAATTTCCGAGTCTTCCCTCTGGTAAGGGATTGATTCATCAAAAGCCCCATAGTCGCGAAAGATCGTCCGGTGAAGTGAAGTGTTGGGGTCAATGGCGGCGTGGTAAGGCCACTGAAGCGGCGCGCCAGGGGCAAGGCTGGCCATCCAGGCATCCTCAGCTTCGCGGTACCAGTCGGTTGCCAGGGTGGCATAACTTTCAGTTGAAACCATGACGGGGCCGAAAACGATCTGGGGGGGAGAGTTCTGGTGCGCGGCGAGATGTTGGCGCAGCACATCCGGCTCGCAGAATATGTCATCGTCGAGGATGAGGATAATCTGGCCACGCGCCGCGCGAATGCCGTCATTTCTTGCCGGCGAAATTCCTCCGTTGGGACGTTCGAGCACACGCCATCCACAGCAGGGATGAAGCTCGCGTAACGCCTCCGCCGTGCCATCGGTCGAACCATCCACGACCACAATGACCTCATAGGCTTCTGCCGCGAGATCCTGTGCGAACACGGTCGGCAGAGTACGGGCCAAAACGTCTCGCTGGTTGTACGTCGCGATGACAACCGAGAGCTCAATTGCACTCATCGACTTATCCGGAAGAGAACATCCACTCTGCGCCTCGCGATATCTATGCCCTGAGGCGTCCGAAATTGTCTTTAGACGAGACAACAAATATAAGTGATCTCCCATTTCCGCAGGCTGGCTTTCCAGTTGGCAAGGTGCTGTCTAAGAGCGGCCAACATTCAACGCTTTTTTCAACTCCGTTCAGTGACTGGCTTGCGGAAGTAGACGACGGTGTCGTCGACGGTGATGAGCTGCACGTCCAGGTTGCGGCGCGCCAGGAAATCATCAACTGCGGCCTTGCATCCGGGAAAGAAACCATAGTCGTCGATGACGATGAACCCGCCCTTCGCGACATTGTTGTACAGCCCTTCCAGACATACCCTCGTCGATTCGTACCAGTCGGCATCAATATGAAGGATAGCCACCGGGCCGACCTCGGCGCGCGACGCTTCGACAGTGTGCTGAAACCATCCCTTCCGAAAGACTACGGTGGTTGGTCGTAACCCGAATCGGTGATGAAGCAGCTCCTTCACATCTTCCAAAGACGCGACGTTGGTGCCGACGGGAATCAAACGCCCATCTTTGCGCCCGCAGGCGAGTTCGTCGGCTTCCTTACCGATATCACGTGTGGTAGCCTCGGGCATGCCTTCGAAGGAATCGAAGAGCCAAAGCCGTCGGCCGGACGCCTCGGCAAAGCGACCCATGATGCCTGCGCATCCCCCGCGCCAGACCCCACACTCCACGAAAGCTCCCTCGATCGCCTCCTTATCCGCGAGGCGGGCCAGCGTTCGTATATTAACGAGGCCGGCCATAGTCAGGTATGTGTGGCCGTGCACACGCCAACTGAGCAGCAGGTTTGAGGGATGCAACAAATCCCACCAGGGCAAATACCTCCGCGATTTCCGCACCACCTGTAGGAAACGGAAAACCACGAGGAGCTTGGCCTTAATCCGCATGCTTTCTCCAATGCACTCAGTCGAGGATCTGGGCGGCCCCTTCGCCGTGCAGGCGCTGCTATGGTGTTAACTCAGCCTGCGGCTTAGCAGCTCGCAGGGCAATCAGACTCTGGTAGGCCGGATCGTGATAATCCAGATCCTCGCGCCACAGATCTTCCAGGGCATATCCATAAAGAAACGCCGTGGCCGCCAAAACGTTTCCGTAGGCCCTCACCTCCAGGCGGTCCTTGGGGAAGACCTCCTCAAACAGCCGGCGCAGGGAAAGCGTGGTAAAGCGCCAGTTGTCACCCCCGCCCTCCACCCCCGCGAGATCGGCCCTTTGGATGCCCGGCGCAGTAACCAGCAACGTGCCGCCGGCCTTCAAGATGCGGCACAACGTGCGGATGGCGGCGTGTAGATCGTAAACATACTGGAGGACCTGGGTGCAAATAATGCAGTCAAAGGTGTCAGAGGGAATTTGCTCGCCCTGGGCCAGTTCCGCCACGAGGGTGGCCTGCGGGTTTCCTTCCTGGCGATCGAGTACATCGACGCGGGTCACTTTGGCGCCGCCAAATTTGCGCGCGTAGGAATCGTCGGCGAATTCCAGCACGTGTCCTCGCACGTCGTTGGCATGCTCCGCCAAGAACTTCTCAATATAGTAGCGGTCAACAGGCTGTCCTCTGTCCCATCCCCAGTCGGCGCTGACCGGAGTTGTCCGTCGTAAGCTGCCAATGTTGGTGCGACTACGGAACCGGCGAAATAGACGCCCGAGGCGCAATTGCTGTGCCCTCAGCCAGCGGCGGGCGGGAAAAGGTATGATTCTCTTCAAGAGGTCTTTAACCATCATTGCTCATGAGCACAAATCTTCGGCACCGTGTGCAAGCGTGCTGGGCAGGAACGTCTCCTGACCCTAATCCGGGAATTGGTTCTTGGCCGGAGTTCCGCGCTCAAGGCATATTTTGACGAACGCTCCGCTTCTCGTCAACAGAAGGAGCGCATCCTTCGGGGCGGCATGGTATTCTTCCGCAGGATGGGTAGGACAATCGCCGGCGTGGATTAGCCGATGAGTGACGTGATCATCCGAGTCGAAAACCTGGGCAAACGTTATCGCATCGGGGAGCGCGAGCCTTACCTCGCCTTGCGTGATGTGCTTGCCCGCGCTATTGCCGCGCCGTTTCGCATCTTCGGACCCCGCAAACTTTCTCTCGCCAAGGGTGAGGACCAACACATCTGGGCGCTCAAGGATGTCTCATTTGAAGTCCGTCAGGGCGAGGTTGTAGGCATCATCGGCCGCAACGGCGCGGGCAAGAGCACCCTGCTGAAGATCCTGGCCCGCGTCACCAAGCCCACTCTAGGGTCCGCCCTGATACGCGGTCGTCTGGGGAGCCTGCTGGACGTCGGCACGGGGTTTCACCCCGAGCTCACCGGCCGGGAGAATACTTATCTGAACGGCGCCATCCTGGGAATGAGCAAGCGAGAGATTGAGCGCAAGTTTGATGAGATTGTCGCCTTCGCGGAAATTGAAAAGTTCATCGACACCCCGATAAAGTATTACTCGAGCGGCATGTATGTTCGCTTGGCGTTTTCCGTGGCCGCCCACCTCGAACCGGAAATACTTTTGGTCGACGAGGTCCTGGCCGTGGGGGATGTGGCTTTCCAGAGAAAGTGCCTGGGAAGAATGGGGGACGTAGCCAAGCACGGCCGCACGATTTTGTTTGTGAGCCACAGCATGGCCGCAATTGCTGCACTGTGCAAGACCGCGATCGTTCTGGATGGGGGGCGAATCAGGCGTATCGGCCCAACCCAAGATGCAATCGCGGATTATTTGCATGTGTCTATGGACCGCCACACGGGAGTATACAATGTGGAAGGACTTCCGCGTGTCGTTCCAGAGTTGACCATGCAGGTAGAGTTCCTGACCCTGGAACTCGAAGGTTTTCCTGGAAAGCTGGTTCCGGCCGAAGCTGACCTCTGCTTGCGGATGACCGTCCGTGGAAACAAGGCGGTCAACAGCTTCCGTTTTTCTCTGACCATTTACGCAGTCGATGGGACGCCTGTAGGTAGCTGCGCTGGGCCGCAGATTCACTCGATTGAGGAGGGTGAGGTGGCAACCTACCGATTGCAGCTCCCCCATCCTTCATTAGCTCCGGGCCTTTACCGGTTTGGGCTGGGAGTGGGGACGGGCAATGAACGAGAGGGATATCGCGAATTCGACATCGCAGAAGATGTTCTACATTTTGAGGTTGTGCTCCCGCCGGGACAAGACGGAACCAAGTCCGAATGGGAGAGGAGTTGGGGTCCCATACGTTTTCGCGAGCCGGTGACGACAAAGTGTGGTTAAATTCCGGCGCCCTGAACCCTTCCTGTCATCTGGAACCTAAGTTCGTTGAGTAGGTGAGCTCTGATGGCTCGCATCCCCATGGTCAGCGTTTGCATTCCCTCCTATAACCACGCCCGTTTCCTACCCGCAACTTTGGAATCGATTCTGGGCCAGACCTTCCGCGACTTCGAAATCATAGTGGTTGATGACGGCTCGACCGATAATAGCCTGGAAATTTTGCAGAGCTATGTCCGCAAATATCCCGAGATCATGCGCGTATTCACGCATCCCGGGCGGCAGAACCAAGGGATTTCGGCAACAGACAATCTGATGATCAAGGAAGCTCGGGGCGTGTATTGGTGCGGTCACGCTTCGGATGATGTTTCCTACCCAGACCGGTTCGAGCGCCAAGTGGCCTTCCTGGAAAGTCATCCCGATATAGGGTGGGTTTATGGTGTCGCCGACTACATAGACAAGAACGGCACACGGCTGGATGGACAATTTGGCTGTGACCTGTCCGCAATCCCTGATTTGGTTGAAGAGCTCATCCTGGAAAACAGGATCGCAGGCGCCACCGCGATGATTCGAATGAAGTGCATGTTCGAGGTTGGGCTGTTCGAACCTGGATTGATGTATGGCGATTGGGAATTCTTGGTTCGGCTGGCCGCACGCTATCCGGGGACATTCCTGCCGAGGGCAGTGGCAGGGTATCGCTGTCATGATTACAACACCTCCATGAGTTTTCCCCAGATTGAAAGTCTTGAACGCTGTCTTGAGAATTTCAGGTACTCACTTGATGTTATCACCACGCTGCGTAGGAAGGCAGATGCGGTGGAGGGCCAACTCGGCCGGCCACGAATGAAGGCGCTACTTGACTTGAGGAGGGCGGCGTTTCTTCTTTTGCTAAAGGACATTGAGTCAGCCTCTCTCGCGGCTGCGGATGTGTTCCGGAGCGACCCTTCGTTTCGCAAGGACTTGAAGCAACTGGCACATTGTTTAAACCGCTTCAAAAGTCTGCGTCTGGCCTTCATGATGATCCGGGATCTCGGGTACCCTCCAAGCTGGCTGGCGGATATGGATTTCATGTCCGTCTTGCTTCGGATTGGCGCACGTCGAATTTGGTACCGCTCCTGATACGCAGAGGCAAAATGCAACGGACCTTCCCGAAATCGTTGGATTAACATAGCGAAAGAAATTGCGTGGTATTCTCACCAAGCTGTAGTATTAACTTAATGGGTAGAGCGGTTGCGACGTGACCGCAAGGAATACTTATCGTCCCTGGGGACCTGCATGAGTCCGGCTGACGACGTTTATCGACGTTTTGCCAACCTAACTTTCGATGATTTGCGGAGGACGGCTCTAGACGAATCCTTGAGCCGATACGAGAAGATCGGGTGTCCCGATTCGTACCGGGAGGGCAAGGAGGGGCTCATTTTTCAGAGCATCGTCGCCAACCTGCCGTTGTTGAATGAGAGGGGAAAGTTGGTGCTCGATGTCGGTCCCGGCTGTAGTGAACTTCCCCAGATGATGGTTAACCTCTGCCGCGAACGAGGTCATAAGCTTTTGCTGGTGGATTCGGAAGAGATGCTTGCGCATCTACCCGACTACGATTTCATTCAAAAGTTTCCGGCCTTTTACCCTCAGTGCGAACCTCTTTTCAAAGATTACACCTCGAAAGTGGACGTGCTGCTTACTTACAGCGTGCTGCCGATGGTCTTCGCCGAAGGGAACGTTTGGGATTTTCTGGACCGGTCGCTGGAACTGCTGGCCGAGGGCGGGGAGATGCTGATTGGGGACCTCCCCAACATCTCAAAACGCCGGCGGTTCTTCAGTAGCGCCAATGGCGTCAGATTCCACCAGCAATTCACCAATACCCAGACCCTGCCGGAGGTGCATTTCAACCGCCTGGAACGGCACCAGATGGATGATTCCGTGATCCTGGCTTTGATCAGCCGGGCGAGAAATCAGGGGTTTGACGCCTATGTGTTGCCCCAGCCGCCTGGCTTGCCCTTTGCGAATCGCCGCGAGGACGTGTTAATCAGGCGGCCGTGAGCGGAATACACTTATATTCACTACTGTCACTGCTGCGAACGCATCTGGACCATAACCAGAAGGAGGCCCTTCTGGTCATCGGCGTTACGGCGGCCGCTTGGGCGTTTCCGCGATGGGGCTCAAACTGGTTCCACAAGACTGAGCTCGGGTGGAGCAAGCTGGCACGAAGCCGCCGTCTCGCGGTGCTGGCCGTCGGGTTACTGGCGCTGGCGGCGCGCGCCGCGATTCTGCCCATCCAGCCGATTCCTCAGCCGATGGTCGAGGACGAGTTCAGTTACCTGCTCGCGGCCGACACCTATGCTCACGGGCGCCTGACCAATCGCACCCACCCGATGTGGACCCACTTTGAAGCCTACAATATCCTGCAGAAACCCACCTACATGTCAAAGTACTACCCGGCCCAAGGGCTGATCATGGCTGTAGGGCAAGTAGTTGCGGGGCATCCTTTCTGGGGTGTGTGGGTCAGCATGGGGCTGATGTGCGCCGCTCTCTGCTGGATGCTGCAAGGATGGATGCCGCCGGTATGGGCCCTGCTCGGGGGGCTGCTCGCGGTGATTCGGTTGGCAACTTTCAGCTACTGGGGGAACAGCTACTATGGAGGGGGCGTCGCGGCCATCGGCGGGGCCTTGGTGCTGGGAGCGTTACCGCGGCTTAGGCGGACCCCACAGGTGCGTAACACTCTCCTGCTGGGCCTCGGCTTGGCCATCCTGGCCAACAGCAGGCCGTACGAAGGCATCTTTCTCGGCTTGGGCTTGGCCGTTGTGGCATCTGTGTGGCTTTTGGGGAAGAAGCGGCCGCCGTTGAGGGTGATCGTCAGGCGCGTCATGATGCCCCTTCTCCTGGTGCTGGTTCCGACGATCTGCGCCATGGGCTACTACTTCTGGCGTGTTACAGGTAGTCCTTTTCGTACCCCCTACGCCGTCTGCAAAAAGAACTACGAGCCAACGCCGGATTTCCCCTGGCAATCGATGGAAGCCGCCACGGAGCTTTCACCCCCCCAGTTAAAGGCGGGTTACTTTGAACAAGCACCCCTCTATAAGTTTGCGCACGAACATACTGTCCAATGGGCCTGGCAGAAGGCCAAGAGCCTCGTAAGCTTTTTCCTGGGCCCGTTATTGATGATGCCCGTGGTTGCATTGCTGCTTGCCCATCGCGGGAAATTCTTCCGCAGTTTGACCCAACCCAGTAAACCGCGCCTGTTGTTGTTCCTTTGCGCCCTCCCTCTTATCGGGATGACGTTGCCCATATGGTTCCTTCCGCATTATGCGGCGCCTTTGACCGCAGCGTTTTACGCACTGGTGATGCTGGCCATGCGTCACTTGCGGTTGTGGCAGTACCGCAATCAACCCGTCGGCAAGCAGATGGTGCGTGTGATCCCGGTGCTGGCGGTGGCAGTTTTGGTCTGGCAGGCGAGGATCTTGGTGCTGCAACGCGGGCCTTCTGCCCCAAGTGAGGACTTGGGCCGATTTTCGGTCCTCGCTCAGCTCACGGGGTACTCCGGTGGCCAACTTGTGGTGGTTCGGCACAAACCGGACAACATTGCGGACCTCGACTGGGTTTACAACGATGCCGACATCGATGCCGCTAAGGTGGTTTGGGCACGGGACATGGGAACTTCCGCGAACGAGGAGTTAATCCGGTATTTCAAGGACCGCCGGGTTTGGTTGCTGGAGGCGGACGAGTCGCCTCCGAAACTGCTCCCCTATAAATCTATACAGAGCAAGCGCAATCACTGATGGCGCTCTATTACCGGGCTTCGCAACCTGTGCGGAGATTGGGGCACGGCAATTATCAGGAAGGCCTTGTAACGGCGCGGTTGAAACCCCGCCCTTCCGGCAGTTCCGTCCGAGCGTGGTGAGAAATGCGGGCTGGATCAGGAGTCATGTTATGCTGGAGCCGAAATTATGCACAACCCGGCACCTCCGAAACTTAACGCATTAACAACAGCTTTTCATCCGTAACCGATGATGAGTTGCGAAAACCCAGTCCGGGTGGAGCTTTACGAGCCAAAGTACGAGGCTTGTTGGGATGAGTTCGTTCGTCAATCCAAGAATGGCGTATTCATCTTCCATAGGAATTACCTGGAGTATCATGCCGACAGGTTTAGTGACTTCTCCCTCATGTTCTTTCAGGGTGGTCAACTTCTCGCTCTTATGCCGTCGAACCGAGTTGATGACACGGTAGTGTCGCATGGGGGGCTCACGTTCGGCGGAATCATTTCCGGCCAGAGGATGACGACGATTCTGATGTTGGAGGTTTTTTCGGCGCTGATTAACGAGTTGCGCTCGCGGGGCGTCAAGAAGCTGATTTATAAGGCGATTCCCCACATATATCACATCCTTCCCGCGGAGGAAGACCTCTACGGGCTATTCCTACACAACGCCAAGCTGTTCCGGCGAGATGTTTCTTCAACCGTCGTCGCAGGTCAGAGGCTGCCACTCGCGAGAAATCGGAGGCGGGCCCTTCAGCGCGGTAAATCTCAGGGGCTGAAGGTGGCGCGGACGCAGGAGTATTGCCAGTTCATGGCTATTGCGGAGACAAACCTTCATGCACGCCACGGCGTGCGGCCGGTGCACAACGCGGCTGAAATGCAACTTCTGGCTGACCGATTTCCCGAGAATATCAAGCTCTTCACGGCGCACCTCCAGGGCGAAATGCTGGGGGGGGTTATTATCTATGAGAGCGGAAATGTCGCTCACGGGCAGTACCGTCACGCCACCGAGAAAGGCATGAGCCTCGGGGCATTGGACTGCATCATGGATGTCCTCCTGAATGAAGTGTACCCGGACAAGCCTTATATTGATTTTGGCATCTCCACCTTGGAAGATGGACGCACGTTGAACGCTGACCTGATCCAAAACAAGGAAAGTTACGGCGCACGCGCGACGGTGTATGATTTCTATGAGTTGAGCCTGGAGACATGATCACATCTCGAGTACAGGCGGCAGGCGCTCCGGGCACCGAGGCGCTTAATTCGACGTTCGCGAGTTGTCGGACCGTGCAGTTGCCGAGGATCGAAGACGTGCGCGGAAACCTTTCTTTTGTTGAGGAGAGACGCCACATTCCCTTCGCCATACGCCGTGTCTACTGGGTCTACGATGTTCCGGGAGGGGCCACGCGGGAGGGACACGCCTACCGCACCCTGGAAGAATTCATCATTGCCGTTTCCGGTAGCTTCGATGTGGCGATAGACGATGGCAAGGAACGGCAGGTCGTGCAACTGAACCGATCTTATGTGGGGCTGTACGTGCCGCCTATGGTTTGGCGCCGCCTCGAAAACTTTTCCAGTAACTCGGTGGCGCTGATCCTGGCGTCCCAGCCGTTTTCGGAAAAGGATTACTTGCGCGAATATCAAGATTTCACGCGTCAGGGGAAGAGGAAATGACTTCGGTTGACGACTGCCGTTTGCTGGACCTGCCGCGGATCGTGCAGCCTGGGCACGGCAGCATCACGCCGGTCGAAGGTGGGAAGGATGTTCCTTTTGACATCGCCCGCGTGTACTACCTCTATGACGTCCCGGGGGGAGAGTCACGTGGAGGCCACGCGCATAGGGAACTAGAACAGGTGCTTGTTGCCGCTCTGGGGTCTTTTGAGGTGGAGGTCGACGATGGTGCAAACAAAAAGACCTTCACTCTGAACCGGAGCTACCATGGTTTTTATCTGCCTTGCCTGATCTGGCGAGAACTGAAGAACTTTTCTTCCGGGGCAATCTGCCTGGTGCTGGCATCTCAGGCCTACCGGGAAGAAGAATACCTCCGTGATTATGCGGAGTTCATCCGATATCGGAATTCTTTGCCGTAGCGTGCGACAGCCTTGACGAGTTCTCCGTGCGTTAACTCGTTTGGAGTGAAGACGTGCTGAACGAAGGGTCAACAGGCACGGAGGCCGTCGATGCTTCTTTCCGATCTCGAATCTGTGCCGTCATTGTCACCTACAACATTGGGGCGGCGATTCATCGTTGCTTCGATTCCATCCAGGCCCAAGTCGGCCACGTAATCATTGTGGACAATGGCTCGGACGAAGTTACCCGCCGGGAACTGAAGAGACTGGCAGCTTCCGATTCGGTAACCTTCATCCTCAATGAACGAAATGAGGGCCTTGCGCGCGCTTTCAACCAAGCCGTGCAATGGGCGCGGGGCAAGGGATTCCAGTGGATCCTGACATTGGATCATGACAGCGAAGCTACTCCCGGCATGGCCGACAAACTCGTGCGGGCGTACGAAACCCTCGCGCGGCAGGGAATACAGAATGTGGGTGTGGTGGGCGCCAATCCCTTCGACCAAAACACCCAACGCTTCACCACGGAACGTTGCCCGAGAGAGGGCGGAGGAATGCCTTGCGAAGAGGTAGACGTCATATCCTCCGGGAGTTTGATCCCGCTTCGAGTGTTCGACGTTATAGGTTTATATAACGAGGATCTCTTTATTTATTACGTCGACGATGATTTTTGCCTGCGCCTGGGACGGGGCGGATTCCGGGTCTTTCTGTGTCCCGAGGCCGTATTGTTTCACAAAGAGGGGTCGAAAGAGGCCAGAAGGTTCTTTTGGCGACATGCGTTCTACGACCATTGCGGAAAACACGCGCGGTACTACCTTATGCGCAATACGATCTACATGATGAAAAAGCATGATCTGAGCCCCAGTTACAAATACCTGATGGTTCGCAGACTTGCCAAAGACCACGTGAAAATTCTCCTGTACGACCGAGAGCGATTTTCGGTCTTGTGGTTCAGCCTGAAAGGCTTGATGGATGGTTTTAGAGGCAGGTTTGGTGAATTAAGCTCCGTGAACGCGACGGCCCGGCGAGACGGTTGATGCCGCAGGTGGCGTCACCATGGCAGTGTTGCTGCCGCGGGCGCTTGGCTCCGACTCCCGAAATGGCAGGTTAAAAGCTCCTTTCTTTATTTGGGGATTAGGTGGAAGAGACACATGCTGAGCGTAGTGAAAAGACTTATTCCCTCCCCGGCTAAACAACAGATCAAAAAATATCTCGCCAACAGAAAGAAGGCGCGTTTATTCGGGGCCCTGGCTCCACTTGTCCCTGGGGTCGAAGACATGTTCGACGGCTCGCACACTTTGGACGATTTCAAGTGCGTCGGCCAGGAATTCCTTAAGGTTTATAAAGAAATATGTGGCCTCCAAACTGACGAGAAGATCCTCGATGTCGGCTGCGGAATCGGGAGAATGGCATTACCCTTGACTCAGTATGTCAATGAGGGAGCAGTGTACGAGGGCATTGACACAACAAAAGCGGGGATCGATTGGTGTCGTGAAAAGATCACCCCTCGGTTCCCTAATTTTCACTTCCAGTGGATCGATGTTTACAATAAGGAATACAACCCGCGGGGAAAGTATCAGGCCTCGGAATATAGATTTCCTTTTGCTGACGAATCATTGAGCTTCGTGACCCTGGCCTCTGTCTTCACCCACATGCTGCCTGAGGGCTTGGAGAATTATCTGTCGGAAATTTACCGCGTATTAAAGAGAGGCGGACGGTGCTTGATCACTTATTTTCTGCTTAACGAAGAATCATTGCGGCTCATTGAGGCTGGCGACAGTACACTCGATTTCAACCATGTGTTTGATCAGTATCGCACGATTTCTCGTGAGGTACCCGAGAAGGCGGTAGCCTTTGACGAGGGCTGGATTAGAAATCTGTACCGGAAGCTGGGACTAAAGGTGGCGCGTCTCGATTACGGGTCATGGTGCGGACGAGAGAACTATTTGAGCTACCAGGACCTGGTTTTAGGGGTGAAGGAATAAGGCGTATGCAATGTTAAATGGCAATCTCAGTTTACAGACAACACTTTGATGGAGACCTATCCCCCACCTCCGAGAATCGCCCCCTTGCCGGTTACACGCCCCCGGCCACGCTGGTCGGTGATGATTCCGACCTACAACCGAGCGACCTATCTGGAAAGGGCACTCACGAGCGTGCTGTCACAGGATCCCGGTCCGGAAGAGATGCAAATTGAAGTAGTTGACGACGCTTCCACAGTGGACGACCCGGAGGCGTTAGTGCGGCAAGTGGGGGGTGATCGGGTGAGTTTTTTTCGCCAGCCGCGGAACCTCGGCCTGGTCGGCAGTTGGAATAGCTGCATCGAGCGGTCGGTGGGCGAGTGGGTGCACGTTCTGCACAGCGACGATGTGGTGTTTCCCGGCTTCTATGCGACTGTTAAGTCGGCGCTCGAAGGAAGGGACGACATTGGGGCCGCTTTCTGCCGATGGGTGATGATCGACGAGAAGGAAGCGAGGGTCTGGACTTCTGATCTGGAGAGGCCCACCCCAGGGGTTCTAGCTGATTTCATGGACAAAATCGGCGTTTCTCAGAGGATATCGACTCCCTCCATTGTGGTTCGGCGCAGTGTCTACGAGAAGTTGGGGGGATTCCGGAGTGAACTATCCTCCACGGCAGACTGGGAAATGTGGGCGCGCCTTGCCGCACGTTGTCCCATCTGGTACGAACCCCAAATCCTGGCAGCATGGCGTGTACACTCCCACTCCAAAACGGCCTTGGTGGTGAAATCGGCCGAAAACGTCGCGGATGACCTGCGTTGCCTCGCTGTGATTCGTCCCCTCTTGCCTGCCGAGCGGGCGGAGAGCATGTCGCGAAAAGCCCGAGAACTTGTTTCGCTGCGTGCTCTGAACGAAGCTTCTTGGGCCTGGGGCGAGGGTGACTTTGCAATCGCCCTTCGACAGGTGCGGGAAGCCCTGCGGTGCCACATTTCGCTTCGGGTGATGAAGTCCCTGCTGTTGCTGCCGGTTAGGATCGCCCAAGACGCCGCGCGTCGGGCTCGGGCAAGGAGAAAGAAATAAAGGCCCCAGGAAAAAGCTGGTCACGCTGAGCGCCTTGGCTTAACACCGGCGGTCAGGGCAGGATTCAACTTCCGTGTCCCTGGGAATACTGCTGCGCCAGCGAGGTTTGAAGTGCCTCTTCAGATTGTTGATGGGGCCCTCGAAAGCCCACCACGAAAACTTGCCAACCCCAAAGAAGAACAGGCAAGGAGCCAGAATATGGACGATGACTAGGGTAAGCAGGATTGCGCCGCCCAGTATGCTCGGATGATGGAACCAGTCCCACAGAGGAGGGCGATGGATATATCTCATAAGGTAGGGTTGGACGATATCCCGATAAGGTCCTGCTATAAGAGGGTAATGGATGACGTACATGGCGTAGCTGTATTTACCACAGGAGCGCAGCCAACCCACTTGCAGGAACTGCTGCAATCGTGATCTCGACCCTGTGGTGGCAACGGCGCGAAGCAGAAGTCCGGTGAAGAAAATAGCCAGCGGTAAAGCGCCGAAGACAAACGCCGGGCCGTCGCTGCTAAAAGACCTATTAGCCACGCCCAAGAGGCAGAATATGACCAGGCCCGGATAGATCAAGTAATTCAGGCGGGGGATCAAAAGGCGCACCCAATTCTCATCGCGAGCGATCAACGCTGCAAGCGCACCCAGGCCCAGGGCGTCGAGATGAGAGGTTGTGAAAATGAATCCATCTACTCCTTTTATGTAAAGCAGGATCCGAAGGATTGGCGCAACCAGGGCTAAGGCAATGCAGATCTTTGCCAGAGTGCGCCGGCTGGTCATAAAAATAACGCACGGCCAGACGAGATAGAACTGTTCTTCCACGGCGAGCGACCAGAAGTGATAGAAATATCCAATATCCTGCCCGCGAAGCCAGGCCCAGTTTCCGAGATAGAACCAGTACCAGAGCTGAGCGGTGGAGAATTCCTTGGGCAAAAATGGCAGGCCCAGTTTCCCCAGAAGGGGGCAGAGAATGAACCCGACAAAAAGCGCGGCGTAAGACAAGGGCAAAATCCGCAGGGCACGCCGCAAATAAAACGAAGAAAAGTAGTTCTCCGCCCCTTTGCTGTCCAGAAGAATTCCCGTGATCAGAAATCCCGACAGCACAAAAAATAACTCCACCCCCGTCCATCCACTGCCCGTGATACCGAAAAGAAGTCTCTGTGACAGGCCTGCGAAAACACCCGGAGCCCAAGAAAAATGGAAAATCAAGACGAGCAGGATAGCGATCCCGCGGAGGCCGTCCAGCGCCGGCATGTGACCGGAGACAACGCGGCGAATCTCGGCGGAGGGCATTACCCCCGGCGCGTTGCCCTTATTGGATTCAAATTGCACCCGCATGTCCGTGAGTCCAGCTTAGTACCTGGCAACAGGAAGTGTCACGCGCCGGCGCGCTGGCGCTGATCGCGGTGGGATGGAATTATAGACGCCTGAAAGCAATTTTGCCTCAGGAAATCACAGATTCCTAGAAAGGGTCCTAGGAATGGCTTTGGCTCCCTAGTTCTATTTTGACAGGTTTTGGCTGTATGATACCTCCGATTGCATTGTTCCCGCGCGTCTTTGCTTCGTTCCTCCCCTGTCTCCAGAGGAGGCTTCCTGGAGGAGAGCCCGTGTGCGTCGAGAAGTTATGTTGCATGGTTTGGGGTGGGGATGGCTTCTCAGTCCTTCGTCCGGGGATGAACGAGGCCGCAACCGGCTAACATTCACGGCGTCTGATAGTCCGAACTGGAGGATAAGGCGACTTGATAGGTGCAGCGGAGACTTTAGCAGGAGGCTTGCTCGGCCTGCTTGCCGCCGTCGGCGTGGGCTGGGGATTCATCCGTCTGTTGGGACCCATTCCCAGTCGCTGGCGTTTCGCGGTGTCGCTGCTGAGCGGTGTGGCCATCATTGATTTGGCCGTGATGCTGGTTCTATCTCTTGGCGGTGGCGTTGGGGGAGTGAAGGTAGTAGGGATTGGCGCGGTCGTGGTCGGGTGCGTTGCCCTGCTTGCGTCCTGGAAGAAAATGTCCTTCATTTCCAAGCTTAAAATAGCGAGCCATCCTGACCGCTGGTTCGTTGCCGTGATCGTGGCTGTTTGTGCCCTCAACCTCCTCATCGCCCTTGCGCCCTCCACCAAGATCGACGAACTGCACTACCACATGCTGATACCCAAACGCATCTTGCAAGATGGCGGCCTCCATCTTTACCGTCAACCGTTTGAAGCGGCGATCTTCCCGCAAACCGCCTTTCAATTGGGGCTCACGGCCGAACACGCAGCCGGATTCCCCGAGGCTGGCAACGTGGTGAGCTGGGGTCTGGGTATCACGCTGATTCTTCTGGTGGCAGGAGTGACCACAGACTTGACTGGGAGCGCGACGGCCGGATGGATGACGGGCGCCATCTCGGCGGTTGGGCTCTATCCAGCGGTGTGGCACGTCACGAGTGGACCTCACGCGTTGGGAGATCTTGCCACCGTCACCGCCTGTCTCCTCGCCCTGCTTCCCGATACCCAGACCGGTGAACTGAAGCCGGAGGCGAAACTGATTCTCCTGTGCCTTGGCGCTTATACGGCGGCTTCGACCAAGATCGCGAATCTGCCCGTGGCAGCAACGGTTACTCTGGTCGGCGTCCACCGCGCAGCAGCTCAACTTGGCTGGAGGAAGTCCACGGGAATTGCCCTGAGTGTCTGGGGCGCATTCTACGGTCCTGTCCTATTGTGGACCACGCTGCAATGTGGATCACCGTTGGGGTTGGCAACGGCTACGTTGTTTCACTCCCGCTACTTCGGGCCGGAAACTGTGGCGCGAATGGATTTGGCAAGAACAGTCGGACCTGAGGGCTGGAGGGCGCACCTGAGCTGGCTGGCCCCGTCAGTCTCGGTGGGAGTCGTTGCCGCCTTTGGCGTTGTGGCAATTGCAGCTTTGCGGCGCGGGAGCGCCTTCAGAATCGTTGTCGGGCTCGTCTGCGGGCAGGCTCTGCTTATTTACTGGCTTTTGCCCCACGAGTTTCGATTTCTGGGCGGACTTCAATACGTGGTCCTCATCTTGGGCGCGGGGGAATTCTGGCCGTCCCGGCTCGGGGCTCACCTCATCCGAGGATGGTGGATCGTCCTCTTCGCGCTGTGCCTCCCCTGGCTCGCTTTGCAGGTCTACTATGCAAGGCCCTTCATCATGGTGGATGCGGGGATCAAAAGCCGAGAATCCTTTCTGAATGAGTACGTCGCCTTTACCGAGGACTTTCGCGCTCTCGACCGCATTTTACCCGCGGATGCCGTGCTCTATGTGGTGAATTCACGTCTGCCCTCCTACTACGCGCCGCGACCCGTGATTTTGACTTTGGAAGACCTGCGAGGGCGGCGGACGTTGTATCGATTCG
>Ga0181527_1001247_pt1 | contig 26736 bp, 17 predicted proteins | sample PEATcosm2014_Bin_30_FD_119762 | JGI IMG/M metagenome (GOLD analysis project Ga0181527, IMG submission 119762) | Peatland microbial communities from MTU Mesocosm Facility, Houghton, MI, USA - PEATcosm2014_Bin06_60_metaG | ecosystem: Environmental > Terrestrial > Soil > Wetlands > Peat | place...
AAAAGGTCGATTCTCGCAAAGCCGGCTCCTCTAAGATTAGCTCCTTGCAGCTTCGCTTCCTGAAGCTTTGTTCCCTCAAGGGTGAGGCCATTAAGGTCGGGTTTGACGCTTGGGTTTTCCTCTCTCCATTTATTCCACTTTTCCACTCCGGATTTTAGTATGTCAATTTGATTTTGCGACGCAACGCTTATCGCAAGCATCAACAGAACAACACCTGCGCTTTTGAAGCCGATCATGATGCCTCCAGCGGGTATATGTAGTTCCAATATTTCCAAGAAATACACCCATTTACCATTAAATCATAGCTGTCCATTGAGATATTCGGAATCATAAAAATGGTGTTCCCCCAGCGCTGCTCCTCAAAAATACAGGGGCGTTCGGTTGAACGCCCTTGCTTTTACAGAGTACCAGTGTCTAGATCTAATTCAGGTTCCCGTAGCTGCGTGAAAAGGAACGACGCGTTGAGGCCACGGGTTTCATCGTGAGCATGTTGGTGGTGATTCTGCAGTCCGAATTCACGGAATGGCGTTCGCAGTAGAAGAAGTCGAAATTATAGGTCCCGTTGTTCACCATGGTGTCTCCGGGAACCAATGTTCCCCCGCTGCCCGTATGTTTGAAACAGGTGTCAATGAGGACCGTCATGCTTGAGCTACTCTGAGGGCCTCCGAGATCCATCACGAGCCTGTTGTTGAGGAACAGCCATATATCATCGTCACCGGTAAACATAAACGTATCATTCGGCGTCTTCACAAAGGTGCGGTTCATACACATAGTCCACGAGAAATTATGGGGCCACACTCCAGGAGCAAGGTGGGTCACACTGGTGTCCGGTTCACAGGCTGTGTCGTTCGTTTTTTGATAGCCGGCTGTCCACTCGGCCCCGAAACCCCTGCCATCCATAACCCACCAACCAGTCTTGTTGAATTGGTATGTTCCTGTTGTGTGGTTTATGCAGACGAATTGCAGACTATCCTGAATCGTGACATTCTTGTAAGCCGTGTCGTTTAAAGGACTCAGCGGATACGTACGTTCAAAGACGGCGTTCTGTTCGTCCGCAACTCCCACTATTTCACTGGCGTTTGCGTTTCCCCATTGCCCATAACAGCCCGGAACATTCGCCGGAGTGCAGCCCCAAGGGGCGATGGGAGCGCAACGTCTCCACCGCCTGAGGGTTTTTGTACAGGCCTGGCTGTCTACTGTTGTGTATTGCAAAGTTGTATAATGATAAATCGGTATCATCGAATCTGCCGAATCTCCCGCGGGATGGGAACGCCACCATTTCGCGATATTGTAGTCTTCACAAGGACTCGGTCCTAAAACCGGTCTGCGGCTCGCATCAAGGAACGTCCCCACCATACCTTTTTCGCCGGGTGGAGTATATCCGGATGCATTCAAACACGGCTGTTCAAATTCCGGATTTGTCCTGTTGGAATGATAATCGTAAAAAGTCACCTGTGCGTAGACCGAGTCTGCGGCGGTGAGGAGCGAGTCGTGCCCGAGCTCGATGTACTGGTTGAGCGGAGTCTTAAAAGTCAACCCCCATTTCTGGAGTGAATCCCATGCCATTGTCTGCATCTTGAACTTGGTGGACCCCAGTATATTTATGGTCCATTGCACCGTATAGTTGCCGAATTGCGTCCTGTTTGTGATGTTCTTGTAGGCGTAAAGGGACATTTCATCAATCCGGTATCCGTGTCCACTCCCGTTTCTGGCGGTCGGCGCCATACGAATGTAGTTATACGATCCGCTCAGGTTGCTTAACGTATCACGGCGGTGAGTGGGTGTACTCGTGTTATTTGAAACCGACGAAAGAGTGGTCCAGTTCGTGGCGTCGGTTGAACCTTGAATGTTATATGTATTTCCGGCCCCGACGCCGTCCCAGACAATGACGACCTTACTGACATTAATACTGCCAACCAAGGCGGCTTTCAGCCAGGCAGTATCCTTGTTAGCATTGTTGGTGTAATCGTTTTCCCAATAGGTGGTGGTATCGCCGTCGTTCGCCCTCGTTGCCACGTTGCCTGAGGTATTTGTTAGCGACGTCATTGTGAACGACGTCCGGGGATAAAGGGTGTCGAGGTTATGGCCCAGCCAGTTGGTGTCGAGCGAGTCTATCACCGACTGAGAAAGCACGGTCATCTGCCCATCCGCGGCATAAAACGCCTGGATCTTGCTTCTATAGTTTTTGGCGATGGTCGAGCTCATTGCCGCACTGGTGATCATTCCTATTCCAATCGCAGCTACGGCCAGCATGATGAGCATGGCCACCACCATGACCACGCCCTGGGAATTTCTCATGGTTTTCAATAAGGATTTCATCGGCACCCTCCCCACGTTGGAAATGTCAAAACCTGTTCCTGAACCGCAAATTCATGTTAAGCGCAAGCCTGTGATACCCGTCGCCAAAGCCGGGGCACTTGTACTTCGGGTCCTGGGACGCGGTTCGTGCGCATACGTAAAGTGAACAGGAACTCATGTTTGTCCAATTGGCCGTTACCGCGTGCGTGGAGTCGAAAAAGGTCATTGCGAGCGTTTCTATGTTTTCGGCCTGCACGTTTGCGGCAGAATCTACGCAGAAATTGGTTCCGCTCAAAAAATATTGGTGCGTGGTGGCACAAAATGCCACATTGAAGGCGTTGAAAGTCGTACTTGCTCCCAGCACAACGGTGTCGGTAGGCAAACCCGTCACCACGCCGGTGATCTTCACGCTGGATGCCCACCCGCCTGTGTCAACGAGCAGGGAATCTGCGCTGAGGAACGCCATTCCCACCGAGTCCGGCGTTACCGGGATTTTGTTAGATGAGAGATAACTGGCAAATGTCCATTTTCCCCCGTTCGAATTGACCCGCATCGTGATGTTGCTCGTCGTGGAGCTTGGCGTCATGATAACGGGGTAATAGAACGTGGGCAAGTCTGCGCCGGCCTGTTCCAAAATCTCACTCAATCGTCTGATGGTGTATGTTGCGTTCTGGTACATATCGGTCATTTGTTCCTGTAAATTGTAGCTCCATAGACTCTGGGTAAGCAGACGGTACACCCCCAGAATCACGACAGCGCCGGCGGCAATGGTGATGAGGATCTCCACCATCGTAAGTCCGCTTGTTCCCTGTTTTTCCTTTTGCACTGCATCTCTCCCGCCGTTGTGCGCCGGTCTTTTCTGAGATCAAAAATTCTGTGCAATCCGGGTTTCCACCTGCAAACTGTCGGTGACCTTGCACCCGGTCCACCATGCAGTCAGATTTACCTTGAGCACGTCAGTGATCACATGCCCGTTTGGATCATGAAGAGTGTCGTACCCATGCCATCTCACCGATACGGGCGGAGTTACGCTACTGTCGGTCATAACCACATCATGATTATCAAAAGTCGTCTTGAATGTCTGGAAATTCGTTACCGGATTCTGGGCAATAACCATCCTCTGCTTCTCTATTTGTTTTTCAACAATTTGACCCGCCACCATGAGCCTGTTGGTGCTTGTCGTTTGAGACCAGGAGGTCTTTTGCCACATGAGAACCGCAACAGCGCTTGTCGCAATAATGATCCCCGCAAGCATCACCTCGATCATGGTGAAGCCCTGCGCGTTTTTTCCAACGAGATCCGGTTTCTTCATCATTTTGTCCACTCCTATTGAACTTTTACCCTGCCTGTGCTGGCCAGTACGCTTATGGTGCGGATCGCACCGTACTTGTTCTTCACTATTATCGCTCCCCCGTTTTTTGCCGACCCGTCGCCCCGGAACACTACAACGTTGTTGGTAATTCCTCCTGCGGACGTTGACGGAATGCTGTCCCAAATATTGGTGGGCAACGTGTACACCGCGGTGTACGTTGGATCGTTCGCGTAATACTGGTACGGAGTTGCCGTGTTGGTGTCAAAAAACACCAAAGATGTGTTGGCGCTTGCGTTGATATATACGCCGACATGAGTGTTGGGGTCTGCAAGCGCTCTCGTCCGGGCAACGATCATCTGCCGCTTGATGCTGCCGGCTGCGGTACGCAGTTTTATCTGTCCCACCATGGGATTCATGTACGGAACCGCCACTGCGGCCAGGATGCCGACTATCACGATGGCGACAACCATTTCAACAAGGCTGAAGCCGGAAGTTCGGTCGATATGTTTCATGCGGCACCGCCTGTCACCAGACACGAAGGACGTAGTCATCCATTGTGATTATACCACGCTGTGAGACAATAATCAATAAGATTAGCTCAAAATCTTACCACGAAAGGCCTCCAGCGTTTGGAGCAAAATATTTACGATAATCACCTTTTTTTTCAGTATATTAATCTTAGCTGAAAGGTGCTGGAGACAGTGAATTTGAACCGCTTAACTTTTTGGCAGATTTCTTGTTCTCTAATATCTAATCTCTTGAAAAAGAAATTTCACCGTTTAAGCGATAAACAAAAAGTAACTTTTCCAAGCCCAGGGAAGGAACCCTCTCTATGCGGATCAACTCACGGTATGTGCTTGCGTGCTGTGTAATCATTGCCATTGCAAATGCTCCTACATCCGCTCAGACCCAGGTGGGCAAGGGATCATATGCGACTTCGGGTAATTTCTCGGTCCCTCCCACCAATCCCTACATCACCCCCGATTTCAGCCAGAAGGTGATATCCGACAAGTGGTGGGTTACCCTCATGACTCAGCAGTTTTCGTCGGGCATGTGGGCGCATCCGCTTGACTACCAGACAACCGCCACCGGCCTTCAGATGGGGTATCCCGGCGCCGCATCGGTGCAGGGTGACGGGTTCTATTCCTCATATGTCAACGATCTTACGGTTGGGATAGACGGCTTGAACGCGCCGTCGACGGCCGTGGCGTCCTATTCCCATTTTGGCGTCACCGCCCGGTGGACCTCGGGCGCGATGGTCATGGAAGCCACTCTGTGCCAGGGAATACCGTTCGCCTATTTCAAGATCACGGGTGGCAACGCCAAGATCGCCTTCAACGGCAACCCGACCATCTGGTACAATCAGGGCGGCGTTGTGGGCGCAACAGTGGGCGGCCACAATTACGGCATATTCGCGCCAACAGGCGCGTCATGGAGCGGCACGGCATCCATGACGTCGTCGCTTGGAGGCAAAAACTACCTTTCCGTGGCGCTCCTTCCCGACAACACGGCCCAGACCCTTTCGTTCTTCCAGCAATACGCTTATTCATTCGTCACGGATACCCGCGCCAGCTGGACCTATAATGAGCAGACCGCCATCCTCACAGACCTTTTTAGCGTTGTTACCGAGGCCAAGGAAGGAAGCCAGACCGGCACCATTTTCGCCGCATTCCGTCACCAGTGGAAAGAGATGCCCGGGCCGTTCCTTCAGTACACCTATCAAAGCGCGCGCGGCGTGATGAAGGTGGTTGCGGGACAGAGTTTCACCGTCCCCATGAAGTTCAACGGCATCCTCACCACCATGCCGGACACCGGGGTGGACATGAATACTCTGAACGGGCTTGTTCAAGGCGAAAACGTGCCCGGTTCCATAGGCTCCGGCTCATGCAGCTATAACAAGGATATGGGAAGGTTTGCCCAGTTGTGCGAAGAGGCTAACCTTGCGGGCAACACCACCAAACGCGGGGCAATACTCGCCGGCCTCGAGGCAGGCCTTCAAAACTGGTTTACCGCCGACGGCACCCCGGAGTTCTATTACCACAAGCCATGGAACAGGCTCATCGGATATCCGCCTTGCTATTACTCGGACACGCGCCTCACCGACCACCATTTCCACTACGGTTATTACCTCCGCGCGGCGTCGGTGGTTGCGGAATACGACACGACCTGGGCAAAACTCCAGAACTGGGGCGGCATGGTCCAGATGCTCATCCGGGACGTCAACTCGTGGGACGACAATGACTCACTGTTCGGAAGGTTCGCCTACTTTGAGCCCTACGAAGGCCACGGCTGGGCCGACGGCATGGGCTTCGCGAACGGCACCAACCAGGAATCATCGTCCGAGTCGATGAACTTCAACGCCGGCCTCATCCTTTGGGGGGTAATGACGGGGAACAAGACGCTTCGCGACGAGGGGATCTTCATGTACGTCAATGAAGCGCGCGCCATCGAACAATATTGGTGGGACGTTGACCACGTCACGTTTCCGTCCGGATTTACTCATACCTGCGTCGGCCAGGCATGGAGCAACGGCGGCGCCTACGGCACGTGGTTCTCGGGTGCCGCATCCGCCATCCACGGCATAAACTTCCTGCCGAACACCGCCGGTCACATGTACTACGGACGCTGCCCGGACTACATTCCGTCAAACTACAACGAAGGCTTCGACGGCGGCTGGTCCGATCTTTTCTACGAATTCCTCGCCTATTCGGACGCCGCGACCGCGATGTCGAAGTACAACGGAGGCACGAGCATCGAGGCCGGCAATACCCACGCGGCATGTTACAACGAGATTTCGTCTCTCAACGCGGTGGGCAGGCTCGATACGATGATCACCGCGAGCACGCCCACGTTCGGCGTGTTCGACAAGGGCGCGGTGAGGACCTATTGCGTTTACAACCCGGATTATTCCGACCAGACGTTTACCTTCAACGACGGGTTCAGCATGGTGGTGCCGGCCAGGAAACAGCAATGCACCTCCGGTCCCGTGCGACCGGTGGCCGTAAGCAGACTTCTTCAAAGCAGGACGTTCACGCTCGCCGCACCGTCACGGTTCTTTGTTACGGGCGGCAGTTTCCGGATCCCGGGACTCGACCCCGGTACGCGGACCGTGGTTTTGTACAACGTCAACGGAAACAAAGTGTGGGAATCGCGGGTATGTCCGGGTCAGGCCATCTTCTCCGCACCGTCGCTTGCAAAAGGAATATACCTGCTCAGGCAATCGAAGTGATCAGGCGCGCCCGTAGGCCGTGGTGACCAACACTATGCCGCAATCTCCACGGCCGACTTTCTCAAGTCCCTCTTGAGGAAGTGCAGTCTGCGTCGTAGGTGCTTGAGCGCTTCGTGATTTCCGGCCTTCACCGCGTCGTCGCGTTTTACCTTGAGGGCCTTTATCTTCTCCTTGATCTTCACCTTGACATCACCGGCCGCAACCTTATGGTGGGCCTGCATGGCAATATTGAGCGCCTTGCACAACTGGACAAGCAGATGTTCCTTGTTGAGCTGCGAATATCCCTGGAGCGCTTCGTGCTCAATGCCTGCCGCAATCTCCCGGAGTTCGGCAACGGTCTTCTTCTTGAGTTCCTCGTACGTGTGAGCCATAGGCGATTCTCCTCCTTGATTTGTGTGCGCCTGCTGCGGCAGATCCCAATTCCACATAAAAGTAAGATTTGCAACCGAAAGAAACAACAGCATCCGGTCTTGGAACAAAAAAAAACAAAGACCGGCGCCGCCGGTTGCTGCGGCCCGGCGCCGGTCCCAAACTAACACCATTGCAAGGGTTTTTGTCCCTTCACCATCAAGTATAACCTCATCCGCCGGCTGCGGCAACAAGCTTGACACAAAAGTGTTTTCTGCCAGAAAACTGCTTTGCAGGAGAGGAATAATGTGCGCAGGGGCAAAAGGCCGGAGGGTGGCCCGAAAATCAACGCGTCAGCAGGATCGACTGGCATTGGGAATCGCCGTCGGAAAAGAAGTACCTGGCATAGACGATGCCGGCGGACCCTATGCGGGGAACCGAAAGAAGCGATTGATTTCCAACGGAGAGCCGTGCCAGGGTTTGACCGGAAACGGTGTAAAGCTCGATGCGGGTAAGTTTCCGAGCATAGCCCTGCTGCACGGAAAAAAACAATGTCTGCCCGGCAAGTTTGTGGGTAATGCAACCCTGCCCCTCACCCGAGAACCTGAAAACCGAAGCCGCGACCGTGCCCATGGCATTGTTGACAATCCGCAACCTGTCGGAACCGGCAGTGAGCTTCAGCGTATCGTTTCGAGCCCAGGTGTGGCTGGCGACAAAAGGATACGCCACACGGGTACATTTGAATGTGGGACAGGACAGATCTCTTATGCCAAGGTCGCAGACCGCGGAAACCTGCACCGAAGAAGGGCCCAGCCCGATGGTAATCACGCCTGACGTAAGCCTCAGGGAATCGACCATGCATTGTGAATCCGGCGGGATGGAGCCTATGGTGTACGTGCCGTTGTTTTTCATGTTGACGTTTACGCCACTGTTCGTAAGAACAAGGCTGAAATCGGAGTAGCTTGCGTCCGGGTCGTTCATGGTAACAGTACAGGAAAAGGGATTGCCCATAGAATAGGGATTTCTGTTGACTGAATCCTTGAGTGCCGGAGGCACGGTGGAACCGATGGAAGAAGGATTGAGCCTGTACGTTACGGCGGTCCTTGTCCACTGATTGTCAAGGAGTTCCACTCCAAAACCGTCCCACCGGTTGATGAAGTTGCCGAACCGGTAGTTTGCCGTCCCCATGGGACGGTATGTCCAGGACGTTCCGTTGTAATCCAAAAAGGTGCCTGCGCTGCCCACTGCGCCACGAGAGGATATGTATTGAATTGCATGGGCTCCCACTTGTTGATTGTCGAAGACATATTTTGGACCGGAGTTCCGGTAAATGGCCCCTGTCGACGTTCCGGCATAGCCGTTGTTTACGCAGAAGACGGTATCGGTAATCCCGGGGCCGAGATCGAAATTGGTTTCGGTCCACGGGCCGCCGATAACAACGGGAAAATACCGCATGAGGCCGTTTGACCCGAGCAGCCAGACCGCGGTGTCCACCTGGGCAGCGGAATCGCGTGCGCCCTGGATGCGGAACACTTCCTGGCCGGTTTGCAGCCCGTTGGTGACGAGCGTATCGACGTGGAGCACGGCAAGCGTGCTGGTGGAAAGGCTGACAGCCAACACCTTCTTCTGGCTGTTCTTGCAAAGGAGCTTGACGCTGTCGCCTCCGTAAACGGGGTTCTTCACAAGATAGAGCGGCGAACCCTGAGCGAGCGTCACGCCGTTCAGCGTCACCTTTGCAGGGTCGAGATAGTCGAGGAAGCAGCTCGTGCACAGCGGCTTGGGCAGCGGGCACTGGTACTGGGTATTCATGAGGTACAAATCGTTTGCCGCGGTCGAATACACGGCCACCGCGCTCGCCGCGGGCCCGCAGATATCGTAGTTCAGCGGCTTTGACGCGCACACGGCGTCGGGAATGGTGATGGTGACGCTGTCGTACGCCGCCTTGCCCCAATTCCTGTTTGCAAACGCAGGATGGAGGTAGACATACCCGTTGCTGTCCGGATCGCACTGAGGAAACGACGGGAATGCGCACCACAGCAGGCCGCATGCGGCGGCACAAAACCGCCGCATTAGGGCCTGATTGATAAACCGCATTCTCTTCATTTCAGATTCTCCGCAGGAAAGCGACAGACCGCCTCTCCCGCCAGGCACTAAGGATAAAACACGAGCACCGAGTTGGTTTCCGTTCCGCCTTCAACGCCGCCGATCACGTAGATGCGGTCCCCCGAGGATACCGCGGCGCAGCCGTAACGCGGTTTCGGCAGCTTCTGACGATACGTCGACGTGTTCTGAACCGGATCCAATTCTTCCACCGAAGAAACGGCCGTATCATTCTGATCGAGCCCGCCGATTGCGTAGATCTTGCCGTTGGCCGCCGCTGCGCCGAACGACAACCGGGCCGTCGTGAGCGAAGGGCCGGGAACTACAAAGTTGGTTGACGGATCATATACTTCAACGCTTGTCTGCGGCGCGCAGTCACCCTGGGTCGGCGATCCGCCCAATCCTCCGATGATGTAAATCTTTCCGTTGAGCGCAACGGCCTGATGGTCGCTGCGTTCAATCATCATCGACGCTCGCATCGAAAGCGTTCCGGTCGACGGGTCCCATGCGTCTATTTCGTTGGTGACGGTAAAACCCTGGCTCGGGCCCGAATAAACCAGACCCCCGATCAGATATATGGTGTCGCCCACGGCGCACGCGGCGGCATTGTACCGGTATACCGGCAGCTGGCCTGCCGAGTCCCACCGGCCGCCGGAGATTCCAAACGAATCTACGACCTGAAAATATCCCCGCTCGCTCACGCCCCCGAACGAATAGATCGCGTTATTTGCGGGTGCAATTGCGTTCCAGTAGCGGGCGCTCGGAAGCGACGCGGCAAGCGTTGTCCAGGGTCCGTTTGATGCCGCAACGTATGTTTCCACGGTGCTGAGGGGGACAAGCGTGGCGCCGGCTCCCGGATTGATGGTTGCCGCGCCCCCGATGGCATAGATAATGCCGTTTACCATCACAGCCGAAGGGAGTCTTCGCGCCCTTGATAGCGAATCCACGTACGCCCAAACGTTCGTCGGCACGACGGTAACCTTCCAGCTCAGCGTGCCCATGCCGCCGAACCCGTCGCTCACCTGCACGCTTATGGCATGCGCGCCCGTGTCGAGCACTGTGGGCGTCCAGGAGAGCGTGCTGTCGGAAATCGACAATCCGGTAATCTGCGAGAGCTGGCTGAATCTCAGGCTGTCTTTGTTGACGTCCACGACCGAAAGCTTCACCACGTACGTTGTTCCCACGTTGGCAGTTTTGGGGATTGTTGAGGTGTCGGTGAGGAAACGCGGCGGCGTGTTGACAATTGCGCCGATCGCGGCTTTGCCGGGGTTGGAAACAAGGCCGTTTAGGGCAACGACAAGTACCGTATATTTTTTCGGTCCGTTTTTCCATGTTACCATCGTAAAGGCGGTGTCCTGCATGCTCGTGATGGAATCCGCGACAATGGTCGCTGCAGCGGCTGCCGTGTCGGCCACAAGGAGCCGGTATTTCGCAAACGCAGGTTCAGCCGAAGCCCGCCACAGTACGGTGCAGGAACTGTCGGTGGACCTGACCGTCACCACGTCCACGGCCCTGGGCCGGACAACAAGGTGAATACTGTCGAGCCACACCATGCCGCGTTCGTCAAGGGCCTGAATGTACACTTCCTTTGGGCCCGACGCAGTCCACGCATACGACAGCGTGTCGTACCCCTGCTTTGCGCCAAACGCCGTTCTTCTCAGGAGCACGGAGCCCGGCGCCCCGGTGAACCAGGTGACCGTATCCGTCTTGGTGAGAACGCTGGAAAACCTGGCGGCAATCCTCACCGTGTCACCCGCGTTTGCCGTGTCGCTTGCAAGACCCTGCATGGTGAGCCAGAACACGGTCCGGACATACCACGGCGGCACCGTGCGAACCGAAACCAGATTTGAAAAAGCGCTCGCATTGGTTTCGACGTCGAACGCCTTTACTACATAGGAATAATCGTGAACGAGAGAATCTTGGCTGTTCTTATAGACTGTGTCGACGAAAAACGTGTCTGTACCGGGCGCGGACGAACCGACAACGGAGTAGCCGGTGTCCGTCGAATCCTTCCGGTATACTCTGTACCCGACCAGATCGGAAACCCTCACGGAATCCCACGACAGCCGCACGATCCCGTTGGCGGTGTCCACGGTTGCGGAAAGACCGGCGGGCGGAGGAGGCGCGCCGGTCGGGTCCAGGCTCATCACCTTGACCCCCAAAGATGTTATTTGCCCGGTAACTACGATCACCTGGGAATCAACGGCAACAAGGTACCCAGGGAAATAGAAATAGATCTTGTAAACGCCCTTCGGAACGTTGTAAATGGTGAATCCGCCCGTGTCGTTGCTCATTGCTATGAACGACGTGCCCGGCACATAGCAGAACACGCCCGCATCGGGACCACCGCTCAAAACGACTTTCCCGCTTATGCTCCCCGGCGGATACATGGTGTCCACACCCAGGTCCGTATCAAACGTGACGACCTTGACATCAGGTATCAAGGCGACAAGCGCGCCTTTGTTGTAACTGCATCTGATATTGTATACGCCTCCCGTGGTGTCCAGATGATGCAGAACGAATCTTCCGGTTGCGTCGGAAAGGGTGTCTGCGCGATGGAGGCCCGCGGTGTCCAGAATCGACGTGGAATCTTTTTGAACCTGCGCCGTATCCGCCACCACGGTCGCGCCCGCGACCCGATTCCCCTTTCCGTCAACCAGAAAGCCCACGACCTCGGAACCCGAACCGCCGCCGGCGGTCTGCGTGGGGCTGCACCGCACCAGCAGGGCCGCGGCGGCGCATGCAAGAAGAAGCAGGGAACGGCGGTGGATCATGGCGTTTCCGTCACGGCTTCGGGGCCGGGGTTGACATTGGGAAAACATGGAAATTTATGTGATACACCCTGTCGACATCCTTGTCCGACCGCACCAGTTCGAGGATTTCGCGCCTGAACCGTTTGAGACGCTCGTCGATCTGCGCATACCCTTCGGCCGAACAACTGAACGTGAGCGTCGACATGCTTCGGCGGTCGCGCGGAAACCTGTCGATTGCCTGCCGCGCGAGCTCGGTGGTTGCCGTCAGGTAATTGTTGATGGCCAGCGATTGTGCATCGTATCCGGTGGTGATGATGTCGTCGACCAGCCGATAGTAGCCCAGCTCGCTTTTCTTGATGAAGCCGAGCTGCTCCAGGAGCGCCACCGCTTTTTTCGCCTCTGCCGGCGTTATGGCCGGCGATACCTTCTTGGCAAGCTCGGCGTAGTTGCCGTCGAACTTGTAAAAGTTAAGCACTTCGCGCACCGCCGTGTAATACCACTTGCTGTAGAACTCATAGTGCTGCGCCTCGGTGACTTTTATCTTCGACTTCTTTGAAGCAAGAATTTTCTCGAAGTAGTACTTCTTCTGCTCGTGCTGCTTTGCCTGATCGAACAGGACAAGCAGTTCAAAATATTCCGTCTCTGCGCGCTTGAGCTTGAAAACCTGCGCAAACTTGAATATAAATTCCGACGAGATGTTACGCTTTCTTTGTACGACGTTCACAAAGAAACCGGCCGAGCTGTACCCCACTTTCTGGGCAATGTAGCGGAACGAGAAGAAGGGGAATTCCTTTTTCCTGTCTTCGTACAAGTCCCTGAGCAGCTTCCTGTAGTCGATATACTCGTAAATGTCGATCATGAGTGAATGGTATCCCTCTAGAGACTGCTTGTCCCCTGGCCTAAAATATACCGGATATGGAAGGAATGTTCAAGAGGTTTAACTACAAAGCGTTTTCTTGAAGAAAACTTTATTGGATGATAAGATGCGCAAGTCGTTGGTTTATATGTGTAATAATGGTAATTTGTGGAACGATATTCTGAAGATAGTGATGACATTCTTCAGGCGATTAAGCATAGCAGCCTCTAGGAATCAGATTTTCTTCTCCTCATTTCTTGCGTCGCCCCCTAAATCCCCCGGAGGGGGACTTATTGGAAAAAGCTTTCACATGTAGAATCAACACAATGTAAGTCCCCCTTCGGGGGATTTAGGGGGCGCACGAGACAAGAAACATGACAGGTACTCCAGTTGAGCTTTTCCCCTGACACCACCGATTGCGCATGTTTATCCGCGCTGTCCATAACAGAAAAGCCCCGCGCAGGCGCGCGGGGCTTTTTACTCGAAAGAACTAAAGAACCGAGGCGTCCGTTACTTTGCCTTTACCTTTGCCACCGAGACACGCTTCTTTGCAACACCTGCCGCGGGCAGGGACCAGTAGACGTTGTCCAATGTCAACGTCTCTCCCATGACATACGGCGCCATGCTCACGCCAAGGAAGTAATCGACACCAGTGAGGTCGCATGTTGCCGCCCATGCGGAAAGCGGTATTGCGAGATTATGCCAGTTTCCATCCGGCAAGAACCCAACTGTCGAAGCGGCTATCCACGTCTGGCCTGTGTGGACATTGTTCTCGACCAGCATGCTGAAATCCTGCGCGGTCGTGCTTTTCGCAGATACATAAAGCGTACAGGCCGCATAGGCCGACATATCGACGGCGCCCAATACCCCGCCTGGGAAATCGGCCCAACCGAAGCCTGCCCAGGCTCCGATCCCTGTGATTGCCACAGCATGTCCCCCGTTTTCTCCAATTGAATCAACAGTATCGATCGTGCAGGTATTGGTCCATGAAAGAAGGGAGATAACAACACTTGTGTCAAGGGAAGATGCTGCGGTATAGTTTGGCGAGAAAATCCCGAACGCAGCCTTCTGCGTCGAGTACCAGTTCACCGTCGCACTCGCCGTCATGCTCTGGACACTGTCGAAGTAAGAGACCATAACCATGTCACTGTCCTGAACGCCGACTGCGGTTGCAGTCTTGATGAGGCTGAAACCTACACTGCCCGTGAATATCCAGGGAGTGGCAGTTACCGCGGTAAGGGTGACAGGAATGGTGTCACCTGCCTTTGCACTGCTCACATTCACAACAAGCGAAGTTGCCGCAGTGTGGTCGTCCGTAAGGGTAATCATCATTTTCTCAAACCCGTTATATGCTGCCGAGTCCGTTGTAATCGCAACGGCAGCCCCCTGCCACTTCGCCTGTGCCGTAGCGATGGACGCTGGAACAACCAAATCCGAATAAGTCACGGTAACCGCGTCGTTGTTGCGCACGTGAACCGTGTCTGCACCTGTAAGCGTGTTGCCCACATTGAAGTACACCTTGCCCGTGTACATGCCGAAGGTGCCGGCAGAGCTCAGAACAACGGGAACCGGTGTGGTAAAAGTAGTTGTGGAAACATTTACGGTCACGGTTGCGCTGGATATGTTTGTGTCTGTCACCGTAATCGTCATGGGAGCGGCAATGCCCGTGTACGTGGCGGCGTCAAGAGCGACACCCACTGCGCCGCCTTTCCAGATGAGAGTGGCTGTCCGCAAACCGGCCGGCTTCGCATCTTTATAGGTGACTGTTACCATGGTGTTGTTATTGACCATAATAGTGTCGAGGCCCGAGGCGACAGTGGAAAAATAAAGTTGGCCCGTGTAGACGCCGTTTTTCCCCGTAAGAATAAGCATGGTGCCCACCTCGTCTGCGCCGCTGGTTACCTTCAGGGTGTCAGCCAGATTTGTTAGGTCAGCGTCCTTGAGGGTAACGGTTACCGGGTCTTTAGTGCCCATGGAAACGCCGGCCGCGGAGTCGCTTAAGAGAACCTTGCCCTCTGTCCCTTTTGGTTCTGTTCCGCACCCTGTCATGCACAACGCGGCGAGCGCTGCGCTCACGCCAAGAATTGAGAGTAGTACTTTTTTCATCTTCCCCCCTTAGGAAAGGATTGTTAAGTTGAATGAAGGATAGTGGAGTATTTGGATTTTCGCCAGCCTGTTAATATATGTGGATTAAATTGGTTTAAGCAAGGAAAAAAACCTTCCCTTGGGGAAGTATCCATGGTAATCCAAAATCCGGTCTCGCGAGAATTCCGGCAATCGGAATGGATTGGAAGGCTCCGCTTCCAGCTACAATAAGATATGAGATTTCGCGTTGCGCCGTAAAGGCTCTGTGGTACGCCTGCGCCGGGACGAGTTGAAGAAATCCGTATACAGGACGTATACACATTTTTTGGCGTCCGCCGCGAATGCATGCGGGTTCGCGCGGCGTGCTACAAAGAATGCATAATTCGCTATGCAGCCCGATTTTTTTTGTATATTATAGGAATGCATGAGCGATCACGTAATTTTCAGGAGAGAAATCCGCAAACAATACATTCAAGGAGGGGTCTGTCTATGAGGAGTATCAAGAACGTTTCCCTGTTCATAAGCGCACTGGCGGCATGCGCCGCCGTGTTCGGACAAAGCGGCGATTTCCAGACAAAAGGGGAAGTGGTGAACGCCAGCGGCGTCGGCATACCCATGGCCACGGCCACGTACACCAGTGTTGCAATGCGGCTGTCGTGGGATTTCTCCCTGTCGGACGGGACTTTCGGCGGCAAGACCGTGTCCATCAAAGAGCCTTCCTGGCAGAATCCCAAGGTGATAATGCCGTCGGAAGGCCCGGTCACCATCGATATCTTTGATATCGGCGGCAAGAGGGTGGAAACGGTCAACGGGAAACTTGATAAAGGAACATATTTCCTGCAGCCCCTTTCCACAAAGCTCGCCCAGAGCATGTATGTGCTCAAGATCAGGGCGGGTGACAATGTGACGTTTCAAAAAATGCTGAATGCCGGTATCAGGTCGCCGGGATACACCATTGCTCTTCCTTCGTCGAACGAACCGGTGGTGATGGCAAAGAAGCTTGCGGCGATTGACACCGTGCGTGTTGGAAAGACAGGGTATACCCCGGTATTTGTCCCAATCACTGCGTATGACGCCGATGTCGGCATCGTGACATTGCAGGCGGTCAACATCGAAGCCAGAGTTGACTCGATTTTCGCCCTGATGACCCAGCTCCAGAAATGCGGCCAGCTTTGCATGCCGCCGTGGACTTCTGCACCAACAATAACCCCGGCTGTCGTGGCAAACAACGCGTGCGGAAGTATTTTTGGCGGCGGCGGCTGTTTTAACGGCGGGAATACGCCTTCATCGTGCGCTGACCTGTTTGACAGTTACCAACAAGCAGCAACGACCACCGGATTAAAAATTCCGCTCCTCGCAGCATACGACGCGGTCCATGGCGCCAGCGCCGTTCCGCAGGCGACCATGCTGCCGCACAACCTGGCAATGGGTGCAATCCAAGATACACTTTTGCTTCAAAAGGCATTTCGCGTGGCCGCGTTGGAAGTGCGCGGTTCCGGAGCAACCTGGGGCTACGGACCCTGCATTGCCGTGATCCGTGACGATCGATGGGGACGCTCGTACGAAGGTTTTTGCGAAACCCCGGAGCGCACCCAGATAATGGCACGGCACGCGGTCCTCGGCATTCAGACCACCGATCTGTCTTTGCCGCGGGCCTATCTTGCCACTTGCAAACATTTTGCCGGTGACGGCAACACAGTGAACGGCGTCAACCAGGGTGAGACCGTCGGCCCTGATGCCACGGCCCGCGCAATCAATCTGCCAGGTTACGCCTCTGCCGTTGCCGCAGGCGTCGGATGCATCATGCCATCATTTTCAAGCTGGTGTGACGGCACACCCATGCATCAGAACAAGACGCTTATGACCGGCTGGTTGAAATCCAACGCAGCCGGCAATCCGAACTTCCAGGGATTCGTCGTGGGCGACTGGGAAGCGGGCTGGCCACTTCCAGTCTGCGAGGATGCAGGTCTCGACGTGCCAATGGCACCCGGCACCAACGGCGGCAACCCCCCTGGCATAATATCTACCAATGACCCGAATAATAACAATAACTTTACGAAGCTGTATGCCATGGGTGGAACGTATCCGGCGCGGGTGGATGATGCGGTCAAACGCGTGCTTCGCGTAAAATGCTGGATGAACCTGTTCGACCCGAGTCAGCAATTGACAGACCGGTCGCTCACCGCGCTTGTCGGATGCGCAGCGCACCGTGATGTGGCCCGCGCATGCGTGAGAGCGTCGTGCGTTCTTCTCAAGAACGCCGGTCCGGTTATCCCAATTCCCAAGACCGCGAATGTCGCAATATGGGGACAGGCTGGAAACGATATAGGTATCCAGTGCGGCGGATGGACGGTGAGCTGGCAGGGTCAAGCCGGGGCAATACCCGGCGGCGGCGGCACATCCATCTTGACAGGCGTCCAGTCGCTTTGCACCGGCACGGTCACCTCTGCCGCGACGCCCACGGGGGCGGGGACTTCCGATTATGTCATTGCAGTCTTCAGCGAGAATCCTTATGCGGAAACGAGTTTCCCCAATGTCGCCCTCACGGGCAATGATGCGACCGGCACCAACCAGGCCGTCATTACCCAGGTCGCGGCCGCGCACGCTGCCGGCAAGAAGGTCATCGGCATCCTCATTGCCGGAAGAGTGCTTGACATATCGGGAGTGCTTCCCAGTTGCGACGCGTTCATCTGGGCATGCCTGCCCGGCACCGAAGGTGGGTTGGGCATAGCGCAATTGCTGTTCAAAGATCAGGGGTATGCATTCTCCGGCAAGCTGCCGGTTACCTGGCCTACCTGCGCCACCTGTGAACCTATCAATTCCGGTGACGGACAAACAGGTTTGTTCGCCTACGGTTTCGGCCTCACCGACTAGTTTTGTTTTTATTCCCGCCGTTTTTTGCAGCCGCGGAATCATCTCCGCGGCTGTTCTTTTTGTTCTTGCACGGGTCGTTGAGTCGAAGAAAATAAGTGGAATAATCCGTGCGATCGGCTCGTAAAATCTTTATTTTATTATATTGTCTGATTTCTTTCGTATATTATGTGCTGGTATGATGCGCGGGCACAATCTCATCATCGATCCTCACTACATGAGAAAGGCCGTGCGTAAAACGCGGACCAGGTTATTTCCCAGAGAGAAAATCCGAAAAACAACAAACATATAAGGAGGCCCTGTTTATGAGAAGTATCAAGAAAGTTTCGATGTTCATAACCGCGCTGGCGGTATGTGCAAGCGTCTTCGGGCAAAGCGGAGATTTCCAGACAACCGGGCATGTCCAGGCTAACGGCGCAGCGTTGCAAAGCGCAACGGTGACCTATACCAGCGTCGCACAACGTTTGTCGTGGGATTTCTCCAGGGCGGATGGATCATTCGGCCTCAGTACTGCCGTCCTTCCACAGGCGCCGGACCAGCGGATCACGCTTCCGGCAGACGGACCGGTTACGGTCGATATTTTCGACGTCGGCGGAAAGAGGATAACCACGGTGAGCGGCAAACTTGACAAAGGAACATACCTTCTGCAGCCGTTCTCGGCCAAGCTCGCCCAGAGCATGTATGTGCTCAAAATAAGGGCGGGTGACAAAGTGACGTATCAAAAAATGCTGAGTGCCGGCATCAAAGGCCCCGGATACACCATTGCTCTTTCTTCGTCGAATGAGCCTGCGGTGATGGCAAAGAAGCTTGCCGCGGTCGATACGGTCCGCGTCGGCAAGACCGGCTTCACGCCGGTATTCATTCCCATCGCAGCTTATGCGAGCGACGTGGGCACCGTTACCCTGGACAGTATCGACATCGAAGGCTTGGTCAATACGGTGTTTAACCAGATGACCCCGGCTCAGAAATATGGAGCTTGCGCGATGCCGGATTTTCAGAACGACAACCCGGCGCAATGTGCAGCAGATTTCTGTGGCCTCACCTTTGGCGGCGGCGGTTGTTTTCAGGGCTCTGCGAACCCAGCAGCTGTCGCAAACCAGGTGGACGGTTTTCAAACAGCCGCAATGGGTACCACTCTGAAGATCCCGATGCTGTTCGGATATGATGCGGTTCATGGCGCCAGCGCAGTCCCGGGCGTGACCCTTTTCCCCCACAACCTTGGAATGGGCGCGATTCAGGACACGCTTTTGATTCAAAAAGCGTTCCGGGTTGCCGCGTTGGAAGTTCGCGGATCCGGAGCAAACTTCGGGTTTGGACCTTGCATTGCGGTGATCCGCGACGACCGCTGGGGACGCTCGTACGAGGGTTTCTGCGAAACGCCGGAGCGCACCAAAATCATGGCTAACAACGCCGTTTTGGGCCTTCAAACCACGGATTTGTCTCTGCCCCGGGCCTATGCCGCATGCGCCAAACATTTTGCCGGTGACGGTAACACGGTAAACGGCACCAACGGAGGGGTAACCCAAGGGCCCGATTCCGCGGCTCGCGCGATCAATCTGCCGGGTTACGTTGCCGCGGTTAACGCCGGCGTGGCAACCATCATGCCCTCATTTTCATCCTGGTGCGCTGGAGTCATACCGTCAACGATAATGTCTAAGGAGACGCCTCTCCTGACGAACTGGCTAAAACTCGGGCAGGCGCCCCCTTACCCTCCGAATGCTCCAAATCCGCCTTTCAAAGGTTTTCTCGTCAGCGACTGGGATGCGGTGGGCACGCTCGACTTTTTGAACGCGGGCGGCGACGTTCTGATGTCGCCTGAATACGGCTTGGGCGTTATCAACGATTTCACCACGTATTACGGCACCATTCAGGCGAGGGTCACCGATGCAATCAAACGCGTACTCCGCGTGAAAGCATGGATGGGCATGCTCAGCTATTATCAAAACCAGACGACCCCTGCCTATTTGACAGATCGGAGTTTGACCGCGGTGGTCTACTCCCAGGCTCACCGGGACGTGGCCCGCGCGTGCGTAAGGGCCTCGCTTGTTCTTCTCAAGAACAACTCGGTCGGCGGCACGCCTGTTCTACCGATTCCCACAACCGCGAATGTCGCAATATGGGGCAATGCCGGTGATAATGTCGGCATCCAGTGCGGAGGCTGGGCAGTGAGCTGGCAAGGTCAAGTAGGGGGCATTCCCGGCGGCGCCGGCACCTCCATCAGGACCGGCATTCAGTCGATTTGTAACAACGTCAGTTACACCGCGACCCCGAATGCAGTTGGTACCTCAGATTATGTCATTGCATTTCTCAGCGAGAATCCCTATGCGGAAACGGACTTCCCGGACATCAGCCTGAATGATAAGGATCAAAGCTCGTCGAACTCCGCCGTCATGACGCAGATCGCCGCGGCGCACACGGCCGGAAAAAAGGTGATCGGGGTCCTCATAGCCGGAAGGGTGCTTGACATCTCGGCAGTCCTTCCCAACTGCGATGCGTTTGTCTGGGCCTGTCTACCGGGTACCGAAGGATTGGGTGTCGGCGAGATGCTGTTCGGCGTCAACGGGTACAAGTTTACCGGCAAACTCCAAGTTACCTGGCCGGCGAGCCTTGCGCAGGAACCCATCAACTACGGTGACGGACAAACAGGTTTGTTCCCGTACGGGTACGGGCTCACAGACTAGCCTCGTCCGATTTTCCCGCCGTTTTTCGCAGCCGCGGAATCCTCTCCGCGGCTGTTTTTTTTGAAGATCAGGAAACCTTTACCGCATCAATCTCGATTTCAAAAAGGAGGTCGTGTCTGCAGATGTCGTTGCGGGCAACAATCCACGGCAGGTCCGGAACTGCTGAGGATTGGAGAAAGCGGGAAAATGCCGCGGCGCCTGCAGGATACTTGACATAGGCGATCGCGCGGACAACGTCGGACCATTCCATACGCCTGGAAGACAGTAATGTTTCCACCACCTTCATGGTCAAGCCGATCTGGCCGTCGATGTCGCCTTTGCAGACCGTCTCCCCCGCCTCGTTGATGCTTGCGGTACCCGACACCAAAAGACGCCGCTCTTGAGGCGTTTCGACTTCAACGGCCCTGGAAAAAGCGCTGCCGTATCCAAACGCCTGGTTTTGCAACGGTGAGGTCGCTTCCCGGACCGAGGCATTACGGTGCTTGAACACGATTGCTTCCGCGCCTGCAACGAGCGCGGCCTGGTATGGATTCTTCCCGCCGATCCCGGTACTCGCGGGCAGAAACCTGTTGAAGATGCCGCGTTCCCGGTAGAACCTGGTGCGCACTGCGTTGAACTCGGAATACCAATCGAGCAGTTGGTCGTTGTAGAACCACGTGCGGACAAGGTTTGTGGTGTCCATGCCTGCCGCGTTGAGAGCGGCCTCGAGCTTTTCAAGCGTAAGCTGCGTTTGCTGTCCCGGCAATGCCGAAAAAGCATTGGAATGGATCCCGCCTGCAAGACAATAGCGTCCAACGCCATCTTCCCAGACCCTGGCAACAGGCACTGCGTCGAGGCATACCGTTTGTACAACAGGTCCGGCAACAGACCGAACAAGGATGCCGGCAAGTGAAGCGCCGCTGCAATCGAGCCCTTCCACCCAGGTAACCGGAAAGCCCGGAGGCGGGAAAAGTCCTTCGAGCGCCCTCATGAAATCCTTGTAGCGGTCGCACGGGCCGAAAACATCGCATTTGATGATGGAGGTACCCGACTCTTTGAGAAACCGGGCAAGGCGGGCTGCAAGCGCGGCCTCATTGTCCGCACCCACGGGCCTCAGTGCGGCATACGCGGTCCTGTGGCCGTCATTCTCTACATATACCGCATAGAAGCCGCTGTCCATGTCGCGGCGGACAATGCTGGCCATTTGCAGGTCCCATTCGTCATGATTAACGGGCCGGGCGATTTCTACTCGTATTGAAGCGCCTTCTGCTCCTTGACGTTTTTCGCCCTGTTCTTCGCTTTATCCAGATTTGCCCTGGTGACGCTGTCCGGATGCAGCGTGTACGCCTTTGTCAATTCTTTTACGGCTTCGTCGAATTTTCCGCCCTGGAGCAGGAAAACGGCATAATTGGTGTGCGCCTGATAATGGTCTTCGTCGTCGATGTGAAGGTCTATGGCGGCCAAAAACTCTTTCACCGCCTCCTCCGGTCTTCCTTTTTCCCACAAGATCGCGCCCAGATTGTTATGCGCGAAGTAATCCTTGGGGTTGTACTTTATGGCCTCCCGGTAGGCCGGAATCGCCTTGTCGTAATCGCCGCACTGGTGGAGGATATTGGCGATCCGGTAGTAGGAATAGGCGTCGAGATAGTCGCTGCGGATATGAAGCAGCGCGTCGGCGGTGTTGTTTACAAATTCGGGAATGTTGGCCGCCCTGCTGGGGCTCGTAAAATTCTCCAGCACCACGGGACGGCTGCTGTTTCCGGCATCGTCGATGTGCGTGAGGAAAAGCTGGGTATAGGGCCCGTTTGCTTTGGAAGAAAACACCAGCCATCGTCCGTTGGGCGACCAGCTGTGCCACGAATTCATTATGGGCAGGTTGCAGGCAAGTTCGCGCGCTTCACCACCCTGCGCGGGCATGATATACAAACGCGAATCGGGTTGCAGAAGCATGTAATTGTGCGCCTTGCAGAAGACAATCCACTTGCCGTCCGGGGAGTATTTGGCAAAATAGTTGCTCATGGAATTCTTCGAAGCGCCCGCGAGCGGGACAGCCTCGCCGCCTTTGCCGCCGTTAAACGGAATCCGGTACAGATCGTACTTGAAGGACTTACCCTGGTTGGCAATGAAGCTGTCCGCTTCGGGGCCGTTGATAAGGGCCCGGCGCTGCCGCGTGAACACGTCGAGGTTATAGGCCTTGCTGCGCGGATATACCAGATACCGGCCGTCGGGGCTCCACGTTGCGTTGGTCTGCACGAATTTCCTGTCGTCGGCGCCCGGCAGGGCGAAGAATTTCTTTGTCTGCCGGTCGTAAATGGCGACGATTCCCTTGATAAGAAAGAACAACTGTGAAAACATGAGGTTGGGACGGTACACGGCGAGCGCCTGGTCTTTTACCGTGCCCGCAATGTACCTGCCGTCGGGAGACACCTGGCAGAGCAGGCCGAAGGTGGGATCATGGTCTTCCTTGCGGTAATTGGCCCAGCTGATGATTTTTGTTCTGTCAAGAAGTATGTCCTGCACGATGGGCATGACGGCATAGGCGCCCTTGTCGTTGCCGGAATCCACTTCCATGCACAAGAGCTTGCCGTCTTTCGACACGGAATGGCAGTTGCCGCACACGGGAAGCTTCTGCAACACGACCCTTGGTTGCTGGTCCGAGGAAATGACGCCGTACCGCCATCGTATGTTGGACGGGTCTTTCACCGCTTCCTCGAAGGGGAGATTCACCTCGCGGTAGAAAATGGGGGCCTTGACGGAATCGGACGAAATGCCGAAGACCACCCGGCCGCCGGAAAGCGTCCTGCTCCACTTGGACTTATTGACGCCGTGGAATTCCACGGTCACCTGTTTCCCCGCTCCGCGACGTTTGATCTCCTCCCAGCTTTCCCCGGCCGGCTTCCACGTTTTCTTTTCCGACGAGAACTGGAGCACGTCGGCGCCATCCTGAAACCGGACTGCAATGTGCCATTTGTCGGCAAGGGGCCGGGAATCCTGCCACCTGAATACCGGCGCGGCAATGTCGGGAGGGAACAGCGCGTCCTGATACGGGTATTCCACGGTGATGCCGGTTTGCCGGGCCTGCTGCTTGACGGTCATGACATGCGTTCTATAGAACACGATTCCCACGAACAAGGCCAGGACCAAAAGTACGGCGGCCAGGACGGCAAGATAACGCGATGAAAGGCTCATCCGTTCCCCGGAGAAGATGAGATGAAGGGAGGCATTACGGATTACTTCCGAACGCCGTAAATAAAAAATATACTTCACCACGCCGTATTCCTGTTAGTTGATACCAGGAAAGGCATGGCCGATCTTCTTCTTCCGGGATATATTTTTGTTCTACTGCGCCCGAGGGTGCGAAGAGGGCTCCAGGCGCACTACCCTGTTTCCGGGGACCGGTTCATGCTCAAGCTGGCGATTGCCTTCCTGTACTATTTCTACAACGCCTTTGTCACCAACCTACCCCTCTATTGGATACGGCATTGCTATTTGCGGAATGCGCTTCGCATCCGGATCGGCAGAAACAGCGCCGTGCACATGGGGTGTTTTATTGCGGGACGCGCAATTACCATCGGCGACAACAGCGTTGTCAACCGGAACTGCTTTCTTGACGGCCGGGTCGGGATAGAAATCGGCAGCAATGTGAGCATTTCCGCCGAAACCTGCATCATTTCCCTGGACCACGATCCGATGTCTCCGGATTTCTCCACACGAGGGGAAAAAGTGAGCATCGCCGATTACGTGTGGACCGGGATGCGGACCATTGTTCTCCCCGGAGTGCGGCTGGGCAAAGGCTGCGTGGCCGGGGCAGGCAGCGTTGTGACAAGAAGCTTCGAGGATTTTTCGATAGTCGCGGGCAACCCCGCAAAAAAAATAGGGGAAAGAACCACCGATCTGAGATACAAGCCTTCGTATTTTCCTTTTTTCAATACCGACGTTCTTCCCGACGGTCTCCAGGCGCGCTTGTCGCCGGGGGACCATGTTTCCTGAAGGGAAGCACCGTTCGGAGCCGGTATCGATCCATTAAGGGAGCCACCTGGGGCCGAACGCCACACCCGGGAAGAGGGATTCGAATTGAACATGATTGAAACCTTGCTGCGCACACTAGGAGCAGGACGCATCCCGGCATATTTTTTTGTCAGGCAATTCAGGAACAAATGCTTGATGCGTTTCCCCACCTTCCCCTCCGAATTACACGATTCCATTGCGGGCGTCAACGACTATTTCAGGTATGCCACCATTGGCCTTGCCGTCCAGCGGGTAGTGTCGGACCGCGTGGCGGGCGCGCTTGCCGAGGCCGGCGTCTTCCGCGGCGACATGAGCAAATTCATTCACGCTATCGCTCCCGACCGTCCCTTCTTTCTCTTCGACACTTTTGAAGGGTTTCCTGCACAGGATATTATTCCTGGAAGGACCGACGAACGGTTCAGAAATACAAACATCCGCGATGTGCTCCGGAACATCGGCGACAGCAGGAATCTTGTTGTAAGAAAAGGGTATGTGCCGGAAAGCTTCCGTGGATTGGAAGAAACGCGGTTCTCTTTTGTCCTTCTCGATCTTGATTTGTACAAACCAACGCTTGCAAGCCTCGAATTCTTCTATTCCCGCCTGTCCCGGGGAGGCTATTGCGTGGTGCATGACTACAACAACGCCGAATCGGAGTGGGCGTGCAAACGGGCCGTGGACGATTTTCTTAAAGACAAACCGGAGCAAGCAATAGAATTGTCCGATTTCTGGGGCACCGTCCTGTTCCGCAAATCCTGACACGCGGGTAACGGCTTTGGTGCCTGGGATGCATTCCGCCGGGATCACACCGTTCCGTCTTCAAGGCCTGTGAATCGCGCACCTATGAAAAAGATGCTTATCATTTCCCGTTTCTGTCCTTTTGACGCGGCGCGGTATGCAGGGAGTAAGACGCACAACTATTACCTGAAACGGCTGCGGAGGGATTTTGACGTCAAGCTCATTTCATTTGCGGCCCCCAACGAATCCCCGCTTCTTGACCTTGCGGAACACGGCATTGACAGCGACGTTTCCTTTGTTGACGGAAGCCCAAGGCATATTCCGTTGTTTCTTATGTACAACTGGCAAAACGTGCCGAATTACTTCGGAAAGACCCTTGGGCTCATAAACGGCTACTTGAAAAAGATCTTGCTTGTAAAACTGCGGGTGCTCAAAAAACTCGGGTACGCTCCCGACATCATCATCCTCGAATGGACGCAGATGCTTCTCATGATCGATGCCGTGAGGACCGTATTCCCCTCGGCATTCTATGTGGCATCGGAACATGATGTCACCTTCCTGCGTCTCGAGCGCCAATATGGGGCGGCACGCGGTATCGCAAAGTTCAAAGAAGGACTTCGATACCGAAGCCTGAGGAAAGCAGAGATCGCGTCTCTCAATCTCGTGGACCTTATTGCACCCCACAGCGTAAGCGACCGTGACCTTCTTGTCAAGAATGGGCTGAGCGCCGGAAAGATCCACCCTATCGCTCCTTTTGTATCCGATTATTCCGGCGTCAAGTACAACCCTCTCGGAACCCGGATTCTCTTCTACGGAGCGATGGACAGATCCGATAATTACAGGAGCGCTATCTGGTTCTTAGAGCATGTTTTCTTTCCGCTCCTTTCGCCGTCCTGGACATTCTGCATCCTTGGAGGAAGGCCGCACCGTTCGCTTGACAAATTCAGATCCGAACGGGTTGCAATAACCGGCTTTGTTCCCGACATCCGGCCCTATCTCGGCCAAAGCATGTGCATGGTTGCTCCGCTGGTTCTCGGCGCAGGAATCAAGGTAAAAGTGATAGAGGCCATGGGCGCCGGCCTGCCGATCCTTGCAAATCGGATTGCCCTTGAGGGAATTCCGGCACTTGGCGGCGTTCATTATCTCCATTGCGAAAGACCCGACGATTACAAAAAGGCATTCGACGACATAGAAAACGCCCGCATCGATTTGCGCGCAATTTCGAAAAATGCCAGGGAATTTGTCGCGGCGACATTCAACCTGGATTCTAGCTATGCCTCATACAGGAATGCGATCTTGACGCGATTCGAACAAACTGTTTCACAAAGGAAGGCCCAATCGTGATTATCCGGTCCAAGGCCCCTCTCAGGCTGGGGTTTGCAGGCGGCGGCACCGACGTGAGTCCGTATTGCGACGAATTCGGCGGTTTCATTCTGAATGCCACCATCGACAGGTATGCCTATTGCACCATAGAGGAAACC
>Ga0181527_1001248_pt1 | contig 26699 bp, 27 predicted proteins | sample PEATcosm2014_Bin_30_FD_119762 | JGI IMG/M metagenome (GOLD analysis project Ga0181527, IMG submission 119762) | Peatland microbial communities from MTU Mesocosm Facility, Houghton, MI, USA - PEATcosm2014_Bin06_60_metaG | ecosystem: Environmental > Terrestrial > Soil > Wetlands > Peat | place...
CCAGCAGGCTGTGCAGGTAGATCCGGTCCCGTTTGCAACCCTGGTCAAACCACAACCTGTTGCGTTCGGTGGCGTTAAGTAAATACCCACTTGAGGTAATTCATAAACTCCGCACACTCTAGAGTAGGATATTCGCGATCAGTTTACGCGCTGCGGGATCGAGCTGTTGGTCTTGACCACACCGAGAACGGCATCTCCGCGCAAACCGCAGCATTGTGTCGTGCGCGGTAAGCCGGATACGACAGCCACTTCACTACGATTCGGGAGTCGCAGCCGATTTTCGGCCCGGATCGTTCGGGCAAGGAGAAGATCGTACATGGAAACAACTTCTGTTGCGAAGGCCGAGCAGCCCTGGTCGTTCAAGATGGTAGCGCCGCTCGAGCCGGGCATCGTCTGCATCGACATGGAACGCATGTTGAAGTTCTATACCGAGGTGCTGGGCCTGAAACTGGTGTCCGACTCTCAGACGACGCCCGAGATGAGCACCAAATTCCGGGCCACGCCGCACGGCTACCGCATCGTGCGCATGCAGACGCCTTACGGAGAGCGCATCAAGCTGGCGCAGCCTAAGGTTCCGCCGGTGCAGAACCCGGTTCCCGAATGGGTCTATGAACGGCACGGCTTGGCCTATTTCACTTTCATCGTCGACGACATGAAGCCCATCCTGGCGCGGCTGAAGGCGAACAAGGTGAGGCTAGTCAGCGAAGAACCGGTCGAGGTCCGCAAGGGCATATTTGCCCAGTACGTGCTGGACCCGGAAGGCAACTACGTGGAATTCGTGGAGTTTGCGGACATCGCATCCTATCGGCCCGATCTTTTCAAGAAGTGAACCACCAGGCTGTAGAAGTGCGCAATTGGTCGAGAGAAGCATCCAGAGTGGAAATCATGAGCCCAGCCTCGCCCTCTTTTGCTGAGGTGGGAGCATTCTTTGCGCAGGGAAACCGCGCCGCTCTGGACCGGAATAGCGGAAGGTGCACCCCGCGATGGAGCCGGGCGTACGGGGTCCCCGGCAAGCGCTTTGGCGTTTGCTGGGGTGACTTCCGAGCCGGCGGTGATAGTTCAGGGGTGTACCGACCGTGTAATTGCTCTGATTGCGAGATTTCAGCAGGAAAGGAAACGATTTCCATGTCCAGCAGCGCTCTAGGTCCAGGGTTCTTCTGCCAAGCCCCCGATCCGAATCCTCAATCACCGCGTTTCAAGGCCCCGCTGGGAGCGACCGACACGCACTTCCATATTCTGGGTCCGCCGACGAGTTATCCATACGTGGAGGAGCGCGAGTATACGCCACCGGATGCGCTGCCCTCGGCTTGCCGACGCTTGTTTGACACGCTCGGGATTCAGCGCGCCGTGCTCATCCAGCCTAGCGTCTACGGCGAAGACAACAGTTGCATGGTGGAGTCTGCGCGCCGGCTCGGAGTGCCCGCCCGCATGATCGTGGTGGTTCCGTTCAACACCCCGGACAAGGAGCTGCAGCGGCTGCACGATGCCGGGGCGCGTGGCGTGCGTTTCATTCTGGCGCATATCGGCGGGTTGCCGCTTGCCGATCTCGAGCGCTTTGCGGAGCGCGTAAAGCCGATGGGCTGGCACATCCAGTTCCTGCTGCGTCCGGCCAATCTTCTCGAGTTGGAGAGCCGCATCGCCAAGCTGCCCACGGAATATGTCATCGACCACATCGGCCTGATCCGCGCGGCGGAAGGCGGGGTGCAGCAGCCTGCTTTCCAGGCGCTTTTGCGGCTTTTCCGCACCGGGCGCTGTTGGGTCAAGCTGACCGGCGGCTATCGAATATCCGCCGAAGCTCCGCCCTATCGCGAGGTGATCCCGCTGGTGGAGGCGCTGGTGAAAGAACGTCCGGATCGAATCCTCTGGGGCAGCGACTGGCCGCACGTGATGATGAAGGGCAAGATGCCGAACACGACTGAATTGTTCGATCTGCTGCTTGATTGGGTTCCGGACGAAAAGATCAGGGCACGGATTCTCGCCGACAATCCTCAGGCTCTGTTCAAGTTTTAGCAGGCGAACCGGTTGACCCTCGAACGGGAGATAAGCGATGAGCACTTGGGAGAGAAAACTGGGATTGATTGTTCCTTCGTGGAACACGGTCAACGAATACGAGTTTCAGCGGGTTTTGATTCCGGCGATGTCGGTGCACTCGATGCGGATCAAGATCACCGCCGATGACGAAGCGAACTTCACTTGGATGGCCACGCAGGTTCCCGCTGCCTCTAAGTTGCTGGCCCAGGCTAAAGTGCATGCGATCTGCTACGGATGCCTGGCCGGTGGCTTCATCAAGGGGCCGGGGCACGATCAGGAGATCATCCGCGACATCGAAGCCGCCGCCGGAGTTCCGGGCGTGGCCGCGGCTGCCGCGGTGGTCGACGCGCTACGCGCCATGGGTGTCACGCGAGTCAGCGTTGCCTCGCCCTATGAGCCTTGGTTGAACGATAAACTCGCGGATTACCTGAAGGCGTTCGGCATTGAGGTGCTCGCGCTCAAGGGGCTCGGCACTTCGGCGCATGCCAGCTTCACTCCGGAGCAGAATGCCGAGTTGGCTAGCGAAGTCGATCGGCCTGACTCGCAGGCTATCTTCATCAGTTGTTCGAATTTCCGCACGCTGGAAATTATTGAGTTGCTCGAAAACAAACTCGGCAAACCTGTGCTGACCAGCAACATGTGCTCGCTTTGGAAAATGCTGCGCGTCCTGGGCCATCGCCGCTGTCTGCCGGGAGCGGGACGGTTATTCCGCGACGCGTGATGCAGCGCACATCGCCGCGCGTCAGCGAGAGCAGGGCTTCTTTCGCGGGGTGTACCTTCCGCGAATCGGGTTAAACGAAAGGATTCATTTATGGCCACCGATACCCCAACCACGATGCCGAAGCAAGTGTCGGCCCCTTATACGCATTCACTGTGGACCGGCAAGCGCTTCATCATTGCCGCGTTCCTGTTCTTCAATATGTTCATCAACTACATGGACCGCATCAATCTGTCGGTTGCCATGCCGATCATCTCCAAGCAGTACAAGTGGGACCCGGCGCTGATGGGATGGATCTTTTCAGGATTCCTCTGGACCTACATGGTGTGCCTGATCCCCTGGGGCTGGGCTACCGACCGCTACGGGAGCCGCAGGGTTGGCGCGATCTCGATGACAGTTTGGTCGCTAGCCGGAATGGCCACCGGGGCTACCATGGGGTTCGGAAGCATGATGGCCTCAAGGCTGGCACTCGGCGTGGGTGAGGCGGCATCGTTCCCCATCTGCGGCAAGACGGTGCGGCAGTGGTTCCCAGGCGGCGAACGCGGCCTGGCAACGGCCATCTTCAATGCGGGCACCTTTGCCGGTCCCGCTATTTCCGCGCCCATCGTCGCCTGGCTGGTGCTGCAGGCAGGCTGGCGCTGGTCTTTCGTGATCACCGGAGCGATTGGCATCCTCTGGGCAATCCTCTGGTTTACGTTGTTCCGGGCACCGGCGGAGTGCAGTTGGCTGCCGGAAGACGAGCGCAATTATCTGCTTTCGCAAACCGGGGCGCCGCCTAAAGCCGCCGCTCCGCAGACTCCGACCAAGGGCGCGCTCGGCCTTCTGCTCAGCCGCAAAACCATGTGGGGGCAGTTCATCACTCAGGGTTGCTGTGCCTACACCATGTACCTGTATCTAGCCTGGCTGCCCTCCTATCTGGTAAGAGAGCGCCACATGGACCTGATGAAGGCAAGCTGGTTCACCGCCTTGCCTTACCTCATTTCGGTGGTGCTGGGCATCCTGATCGGCAAGCTGAGCGACAGCATTCTGACGCCGGAAGCCGTGAAGCAGGGCAAGCGCCGCACGTTGCTGGTCATCTTCATTCTGCTCTCCAGCGTGGTGTTGCTCACCAATGTGGTCAACAACCAGTGGGTGGTGGTGGCGTTGATCTCGCTGGCGCTCACCAGCATCTCCAGCGCGCTAACCCTGAATATCGCGATGTGCAACGACCTGGTGTGGGACCCCAGCATGGCCGCCACGGCGCTCGGCTTCCAGATTCTGGGCGGCAACTCGTTTGGCATCTTCGCCCCTATTCTGACGGGCTACATCGTCAAAGCAACCGGCAGCTTCAATAGCGCGTTCTTCCTGGCCGGCGGGCTCTTGTTCCTGGGCGCGGCGACCTCTTTGACGATGACCAGGCGGCCGCTGGCCTTCGGCGAAGACGAGAAGGCGCTGGCGCGCTAGCGTGCTTTCATAACCGGCGTATCATCGTGGGGGATGCTGCTTCCAGGCTGCATCCCCCGCGGATTTTGCAGAGAAGCAGCCGACGGGCATGAGAAAGGGAGACGTTATCTCGACAGGCATAACCATCAAGGCGTTCGGGCACATTTCCTCTTTGCTGGGAGCGAGTGCGGTCTTTCTTGACTGCGACCATCAATTGGCGGTCAGCGCGATCCTGGAACGATTGGGGAGCGCCCATCCTTCGTTTTCCAACTATGTTCGCGACATGAAGGACATTGATGAAAATTTGCTCATCTTGCGCAAAGGCCAAACCGAGGGCTTGGACTCGCTTATCAATCCCGGCGACGAATTGATTCTCGTGACCCCGGTCTCAGGCGGGTAACGGTTAACGCCCAATAATGTTGTCCCTGTTTATATAGCAAGTGTGGCAATCGTATCGTTCGTTGATTCTCACGCTACCTCCGCTGAGGAAGAAAGAGAAAAATAATGTCATTCCTAGAATTTTTAACGGAACGCCAGGAAGACATGCTTGGCCTGTTGCGCACGTTCGTCGAGTATGAAACCCCCTCGCGGGACAAGGCTGCTGTCGACCGATTCGGCACCTACCTCGCCAGCTTGTTTGGTCAGCTCGGCAGTGAGGTAACGATGTTCGAGCGTGCTCACGCGGGAAACATTGTCCGCGCCAGCTTCGGAAGCGGGTCCGAGCAGGTTCTAATTCTTTCTCACATTGACACGGTCTGGCCTCTGGGAGAAATCCAGCGGCGGCCCTTCCGTATCGAGAACGGAAAAGCGTACGGCCCCGGCGCTTACGACATGAAGGGCGGCATTGTGCAAGCGATCTTCGCGTTAAAGGCGATTACGGCTGCCAAGGCGAAGATGCCGCGCAAGGCCGTCTTCCTTTGCACCACCGACGAGGAGATCGGCAGTGCTGCATCACGCGAACTCATCGAAGAGGAAGCAAGAAAGAGTGCCTGCGCGTTGGTTATCGAACCCGCATCGGGGCTCCAGGGCGCAGTCAAGCTCACGCGCAAGGGCTGGGGCATGTTTGACGTAAACGTGACCGGCCGCTCGGCACACGCCGGAACTGACCACGCCAAGGGCATCAACGCCGTCGAAGAAATGGCGCACCAGATCCTCAAGTTGCAGGCCATCACCGACTATGGCACTGGAACCACTGTCAGCGTCGGCGAAGTTCGCGGCGGAATGGGCTATAACGTTGTCCCGGACAAAGCCAGCCTTAAGGTCGACTTGCGTGCAGGCACACAGGCGGAATTGTTGTCGGCGCGGGCGAAGATTCTGGGCTTGACGCCTTTTCTGCAAGGCGCAACCGTCACCGTGACTGGCGATCTCAACCGGGGGCCGCTGGAGGCTACTCCTGGCAATTGCGCTCTTTATGAGAAGGCCAAAAAACTGGCCGGGAAACTCGGCTACGATCTGCCGGGTGTGCATGTTGGCGGCGTCAGCGACGGTAATCTTACCTCCGCCTTGGGTGTTCCCACTTTAGACGGAGTCGGAGCCGTAGGCGATGGCGGGCATGCTCTGCACGAACACGTGGTGTTGGCAGCCATGGCGCCGCGCGCCGCGTTGATCGCCGGCCTTCTTACCAGTGAAGACTAAAGGCAATAAGGCGTGCGGGTCCCGGGCAGTCTTCTCACCTGGGTGGCGCTAAGAATCGCGCGCGGGTTTTGGGCGTGACGCATTCTCCGCCCGGCGCTCGCGAAAGAATGCCTGCAACATTTCCATGCAGCGGCCCGCAAGCACTCCCGCAGTCACTTGCATTTGATGGTTCAGCGCCGGATGGTTGACGACCAAGAGCGCCGATCCGGCCGCCCCCGCCTTCGGGTCTGGAGCCCCGTAGACAAGCCGGCGAATGCGCGCGTGCACCAGCGCTCCGGCGCACATGAGGCACGGCTCCAGCGTGGCGTAAAGATCGCAATCGGGGAGGCGATAGTTTCCGGCGAGGGCAGCGGCTTCGCGGAGGGCAATCATCTCGGCGTGTGCCGTCGGATCGCAGGCGGCGATCGTCTGGTTCCATCCGCGTCCAACAATGACGCCATCGCGGACGATCACGGCGCCGACCGGCACTTCTTCGGCCGCCGCGGAGCGCCGTGCCAGTCGCAGCGCTTCCTCCATCCACAGTTCATCGGCTTTGGCGTCCATCCCAGGTGAGTGTAGCAGGGTTTGCGGCAGTGTTAACAGACCCTAGCGCGGCTGCTGCTGCGTCATGCAGTGAATGGCGCCCAGACCCCAGATCAGATCGCCGCAGTAGATCGGTATGACCGTGTGCTTCGGCATTGCGTCTGCCAGGGTGTTGAGCGCAAGACGGTCGTTCGGCTGATTGAAGGTGGGAACCAGGACGATTCCGTTGAAGATGTAAAAATTGGCGTAGCTGGCCGGCACGCGTTGTCCACGGATCACGACAGGTGTAGGCATGGGCAGCGTAATAACCCGCAGCAGCTGGCCTCGCGCGCCGATTGTCTTGCGAAGCCGCTTGAGATTTTCGCGGAGTGGCTTGTGGTTCGGGTCGGCCGGGTCGGGCTCACCCGCGGCAACCACGGTGTTGGGAGCGACGAAGCGTGCAATATCGTCCACGTGGCCGTGAGTATCGTCCCCGGCGATTCCGCGCTCCAGCCACAGGACCTTCTTTGCTCCCAGGAAGCGGCCCAGCACCCGCTCGATTTCTTCGCGGCTCATTCCGGGGTTGCGTTGCTGTGTCTGGCTGAGCAGGCACTCCTCGGTCGTAAGCAGCAGCCCGCGTCCATTGACGTCGATGCTGCCGCCCTCAAGCACCACGTGACGCTTGTTGCCTGCGGCCACAAACTCCGGTTCCAACATAGTCAGTCGCAGCAGCCGTGCGATTCGGCCAGGAAGCTGGTCATCCAATTGCCAGTTGCGATATTTTGCCCAGGCATTGAAGCGCCAATTTGTAATCGCCACGTTGCCGCTTCCGTCGCGCACGAAAATCGGACCCGAGTCGCGTGTCCAGCCGCGATTGGTCGGCCAGCGATGGAAGCGCAGATTGGCCGGCAGCTTGGCGCCGGGCTCAATCACGTGGACGAATTTGAGAGCCGCCCGCGCCTTGGCTTCGGCCTGCTCGTCGTTGACGATGATTTCAACGCGGCCAACTCGTGCAAGATGCCGCACGATCTCCGCGTAGACAAATGGAATCGGGTCGAACCTGCCGGGCCAGTCGCTGCGGTTGTGTGGCCAGGCCAGCCACGTGGCTGCCATCGGCTCCCATTCGGCCGGCATGCGATAGTCGCGATCTGCGTGTGCGGACAATTCTGCAAGCTGTTTCATAACTCATTTCGGACTGGAGTTAATGGCGTTCCCTCAGCGGCTAAAGCCGGAGAATATGCGGTCAGGAAACGGCGCAGCTAAAGCTGCGCCCCTTCAAAACCGAGTTGTGAAACAGCTTGTAGGTTCGTGCCTCGCGTAAAATTTGGATCAGTCGATCATTCGTTGCGTAATCGGCCCGTAGCTGTCGATGCGCCGGTCGCGAAGAAATGGCCAATTGCGGCGCACATCTTCCATCTTCGCGGCATCGATCTCCCCAATCAAAATTTCTTCGCCGCCGTGCGACGCCTGGGCCAGCACGCGTCCGAAGGGATCGCACAGAAAAGAGCCGCCCCAGAACTCCAGGCCCGCTCCCGTTGCTCGATTTCCGCGGATGTCGCCATGCTCATGACCCACGCGGTTCACCGCGGCAACGTAGACCCCGTTGGCAATCGCATGTGCGCGCTGGATGGTTCGCCACGCGTCGTACTGCGTCTCGCCGAACTCCGCCTTCTCGGCTGGATGCCAGCCGATGGCCGTGGGGTAAAACAGCACTTGCGCTCCCTGCATGGCCGTCAGGCGCGCCGCTTCCGGATACCACTGGTCCCAGCAAATCAGCGTGCCGATGCGGCCCACGTCCGCGTCAAACACCTTGAAGCCGAGATCGCCGGGAGCGAAGTAATACTTTTCGAAGTAAAGCGGATCATCAGGAATGTGCATCTTGCGATAGATGCCGCGCAAAGCGCCATCTGGACCAATCACCGCGGCCGTGTTGTGGTAGAGTCCGGGGGCGCGCCGCTCGAAGAGCGAGACCACGGCCGTCACGCGCAGTTCACGGCAAAGATCGCTAAAGCGCACCGTCGTCGGCCCCGGGATCGGTTCGGCAAGATCGAACAGCGCCGCATCCTGGCGCTGGCAAAAGTATTGCGTCTGGAAGAGCTCCGGCAGGCAGATGACCTGCGCGCCGCGCTTGGCGGCCTCACGCACGTGCGCAACAGCACGCTCGAGATTTTCTTCCGGTTCAGGACCGCACGCCATCTGCACCAATCCGGCCTGAAACTTGTCTTGCGCCACGGCATGGCCTCCGCTGCCAGCGAGTTCTTCGCCTCTAGCATAACAAACGAGTCTCTGGCTGGTGGAGACAAGCGGGAGGCTTTGATGGGCGCATGCTTGCATTTCACCTTGCCCTCACTGCTGGAAGCAATTTAGGCTTACGTTTCTACATACGGAAGTAGAAACGAGATTGCTCCCGCCGCGAGGTTGAAGCGGCAAGCGCAAAGAGGTGAGCACGTGAAGCACGGCAATCATGAACACCCGGAAGGCTCGGGAATCGAACGCGAACTGCATGACCCGATCAGCGATCAACTGGTCCCGCTGGAACCGCTCGACCTCTCCCAGGTCCGCACGGTTGACGACCTGGTGCGCGCCATGGCGAAAACGGCGTTCACCGGACGCCAGGTGGGAGAAGCGGCCAATGTGCTGGAGGCCATGGCACGCGACAAGGATTGCTTCGTCGTGATGACGCTCGCCGGCGCCATGACGGTCGCCAAGCAAGGCTTGATTGTCGCCGAACTCATCGAGCAGGGAATCGTGAACGCTTTGGTTTCGACCGGCGCCCTGATGGCACACGGCCTGGTGGAAGCCGCCGGCAAGTCGCACTTCGTTTACGACGCCAAGCTGAACGACGTGGAACTCTACGAAGCCGGCTACAACCGCGTCTATGACACGCTTGAGCCGGAAACCAACCTGAACTTTGTGGAGTCGATTGTCGCCGGCATTCTCGACCGCTGGGACGCCGCCGATGTCATGTGCTCTTACAAACTCAACCGTGAAATCGGCAAATACCTGCACGAGAACGTGCAGGGACGCGGCATTCTGAAGTCTGCCTACGAAAAGAACGTGCCCGTATTCGTGCCGGCCTTTACCGATTCCGAACTTGGCCTCGACATCGCTCTGCACAACCGCAAGCGTGCGAAGCAGAGCCGTCCGCTCATCCGTTTTGACCCATTTCTTGATCTCAACCACTTTGCCGAAACCTTGCTGGCGCAAAAGCGCCTCGGCATTTTCACCATCGGCGGCGGAGTGCCGCGCAACTGGTCGCAGCAGTTCGGGCCCTATATTGAACTGCGGCATCGCCGGGGCGGGGAAGACCTGCCCTTGAAGCGCTACCACTACGGCCTGCGCATCTGCCCGGAGCCCGTGTTCTGGGGCGGACTCTCCGGCTCGCCCTACAGCGAAGCGATCTCGTGGGGAAAGTTTGTGCCTCCCGCCGAGGGCGGCAAGTTCGGCGAAGTATTCCTCGATGCGACGGTCGGGCTTCCTTTAATCGTGGCTGCGGTGCTTGAACGGCTGCGAAAAGATCCGAACGGAGGACGCGAATAGTGTTCCTATAATTCCAATACTCAGAACTTCCCAAATGGTGCCCCACGTTCGCCCGATTTTGGCTAACGTGGGGTAGTTCGACTGCTGCCCAAAGCCCACATCTGCTGACTGCGGCAGATGTGGGGCACCGTCAAAAGAAAAAGTAGAGATGTGGGCCACCAGCCGCGAATAGCGCTCGAAGTGGACGAACCTCCGGGACACTACCCTAGAATATCGCCCAGCAAAAAGCTGCCGGGTATAACCGGCAGCTTAAAGCAGGCTCGAATCAATAAACGCTACTCGAAGATCAAGATGGCCGAGGCGATCACGGTGGTCCAGAGACCTTTCTTGTCGCCGACGGCCGACTGCGTACTGTTTGCGGTGCGCACGATCTTATTTGACATCCTGTAGACTTCTTTCTTTTCGTCCCAGGACTTGTCCGGATCGAATTCCACGTCCAGCGTGGTAGCAAGCATCTCCGCGGCCAGTTCCTCGGCATAGTCGCCTGCGACCTGGTCGGTTTCTCCAAACGAGTGGTGCTCGCTGAGATATCCATAGGTGCTGCGGTCGGCCGGCATTGCCAGTCCTATGCTGGAGGCGACCAACCGATGCGGTTCGCGCGTCGAGTTTTCGGCAACTACGGCGAAGACCACCTCGCCCGGACTCAAGTACTTCAATCCGTCTTTGCGGGGAATCAGCTTGCAGTTTGGCGGGAAAATGGACGAAACGCGAACCAGGTTCTGGGCTGCAATTCCGGCGTCGCGCAAGGCCAGCTCGAACGAGGTGAGCCGCTCCTTGTGTTTTCCCACTCCCTTGGTGAGGAATATCCGCTTAGGAACCATGTCTTTGGCCAATTCTTCTATGTCCTCCGGCGTCAGCCAACGGTATCACACGATGTTTCGACGATCTTTGAAAAGTAATTGAAAATACGGGTGGACGCAATCGGCTTTTGTGGTTGTCAGTGCCAAGGGCTGTCCCGTCGGTGCGAAAAAAGGGAAGAAATATGAGACGAACTACTTAGGCGCGCCGGCCATCTGCGGCGTTTTTTGTTTCACCGCAATCTCGATGAAGGCCAAGGCCGCCCGGCTCAGCGCCTTGTCCTTGCGGAATACCAGCGCCAGGTCGCGGGCAAGGCGCACATCGGCCAGCCGCAAAGAACTCAACAGTCCTGCCCGGACGTCGTTTTCCACATGCGAGTTGGCAATGAAGGCTATGCCCACGTTTGCGCCCACAAAGCGCTTGGTGAGTTCGCTGGAGTCCAATTCCATCGAGAAGTCGGGCTTCAGGCGGCGTTCGTCGAACAGCGTCTCAATCATGTCGCGCGTGCGGCCGATTTTCGGAACCAGCAGCGGATATTTTGCCACCTGCTCCAGCGTAACCGTCTTCTGCTTGGACAACGGGTGCCGGGGAGGAGCGATCACCACCATTTCGTCGCGATGAATCACAACCGTCGTCAGGCGCTTGTCGTTGACCGGCATTGAGACCACCCCAAAGTCGATGGTGTTGTCGATAATCGCTTCCAGAATCTTGGGGCTTTCCGAGCGCTTTACATTGACGGAAACGTCCGGATAGAGTTTTTTGAATTCGGCGAAAACCTCGGGGAGAATGTGCAGGCAGGTGCCTTCGTTGGCGGCCACCACTAATTCACCACGCGGCACGCGCTCCATCTCCGCCATCTCGGCAAGGATGTTGCGGCGGGCTTCCAGCGCCTCCTCCACGTACCTCAAGAACGCCTTTCCCGGGGCTGTCAGCGAGACCTTCCCCCCACTGCGGTCGAGAATCCTGGCTCCAATCTCCTCTTCAAGTGCCCGTATTTGCGCGGAAATGGCCGGTTGCGTACGGAAGCGCTTCTCGGCCGCCCTGGAGAAACTAAGGTGGCGCGCGACCTCTACAAACGTTTCCAGTTGATCGAAGTCCATCGTCTGCCTAAGGTGCCGAGGGTAAGCCATGGTCCTCGGCAAACCAGCCGCTGCCCGCTAAAACCGTGACTCAACTACTAGCAGGATCAACCGAGGAAGGCAATTCAGGATTTCACGGAAGTGCCTGATTCCTAAACCCAATGCCAGTGTAGTGGTTTTACGGCAGCAACGCCATAAAGCGAAGTTATAGGCACCATAAAAAGTATCGATTTCCAGCGCGGAATGCTGGGCTTTATCCTCCCAGCAGGTAGACAGCTTCAGTTTGGCTACGACGCCGATAAACATTTCAATCTACAGGGTTAAGCCCAGTGTTGCAGTGTGTTCCAGGTCTGCAGCGGGCAGAAATCCTTACCATCTGACGCGGTAAGCCGCTCAAAAGGAGCATCGATGGCAGATACTAAGGGTGATCCGAAAGCCGTTCTGGACTTTGCAAAGAAAAACAACGTTCAGATTCTGGACCTGCGATTCACCGACCTTCCCGGACTTTGGCACCACGTTTCCTACTCGATCGGTGAGCTTGATGAGGCCGTATTCGAAGACGGCTTCGGTATGGATGGATCCTCGATCCGCGGATGGGCGGCCATCCACGAAAGCGACATGCTGCTGATTCCGGATCCGACCACCTACCAACTCGATCCTTTCACCGAAGTCCCAACGCTTGTCATGATTGCCGACGTCCAGGATCCGGTCACCAAGCAGCGCTACGACCGCGATCCGCGTTACATCGCCAAGAAAGCGCAGATGTACCTGAACTCGACGGGCATTGCCGACACCTGTAACTTCGGCCCCGAGCTCGAGTTCTTTATTTTCGATAATGTCCGTTTCGATCAGCGCGAAAACCAGGGCTACTACTTTATTGATTCGGAAGAGGGACGTTGGAATTCGGGCCGTAAGGAAAACAACCTCGGCTACCGTCCACGCTACAAGGAAGGCTACTTCCCGGTGCCGCCGACCGATCACTACCAGGATCTGCGCTCCGAGATGATGCTGACAATGCAGAAGTGCGGCATCGAAGTCGAGTGCCATCACCACGAAGTGGCGACCGGCGGCCAGACCGAAATTGATATGAGGTTCTGTCCGATGGTAAAGATGGCTGACAACACCATGCTTTTCAAGTATGTCGTCCGCAATGTTGCCAATCAATATGGCAAGACCGTGACCTTCATGCCGAAACCGCTGTTCCAGGACAACGGCAGCGGCATGCACTGTCACCAGTCGCTGTGGAAGGGCGGCAAGCCGCTGTTCGCCGGCGACGGCTATGCCGGCTTCTCGCAATTGGGCCTGTGGTACATCGGCGGACTGATCAAGCACGGTTCGGCGCTGTCGGCGATCATCGCTCCGACGACGAACTCTTACAAACGCCTGGTTCCGGGCTTTGAAGCCCCGGTCAACCTTGCGTATTCGCGTCGCAACCGCTCGGCCGCTTGCCGTATCCCGATGTACTCGGCTTCTCCGAAGACCAAACGCGTTGAATTCCGTCCGCCCGACCCGAGTTGCAACCCCTACCTGGCGTTTTCCGCCATGCTGATGGCGGGACTTGACGGAATCGAAAACAAAATCGATCCGGGCCAGCCGCTGGATAAGGATATCTACGATCTCGGGCCGGAGGAGTTGAAGCAGGTTCCTTCCATGCCGGGTTCGCTCGAGAACGCGCTCGATGCGCTCGAGGCAGATCATCAGTTCCTGCTCAAGGGCGACGTCTTCACCGAAGACCTGCTGACGACGTATATCGACTACAAGCGCGCCAAGGAAGTGGATGCCATCCGTCTGCGTCCGCATCCCTACGAGTTCAGCCTGTATTACGATATATAGATGTAACTTATTTGTTTGCAATTACTTGCAAACACTAAAATAATAATGGCATACTTTTGGCATACTTGATAGGATGTGTTCATCAAATATGGCCGAAAGGAGCCAAGATGGAAAACGAAAGCAAAACCCAAGCGGGAGCCGTTGATTCGGCTCCCGTTTCTTGTGTCCGAACCGTTCGGGTAATCACGAGACATTCTGCGAAATGCTCGAATCGCGAGACTTGTTCGCAGCGAGGGTGCGGTGGTGGAAATGAGTGCAAGCACTGCAATTGCCCGAAAGCGCTTCTCGTGTACGAAGGCGGCGGCAGTGGCGCAAACCGTAAAATCAGCGCGAAGACACGCAGTTGGGCCGAGGCTGAGAAGTTTGCCGAAAAGTGGCGCGAGCAGTGGGACGAAGACAAGCAAGAACTGAAGCGGCTGCGCGCCGAAAAAGAACGCAAAGCCGTCCGGATCGAGCAGGCCGTGGCGCTTTACTGCGCCGATTTAGCAGCTCGGCTCGGCGATAATGGAACCCTGCGGATGGTACGCTCGCTGCTGGGACACATCGATCCGGAGACAGGCTCGATCTCCAAGAACGGACACCTGTTTGATTGGCTTGATAAGTTCAATTCAAGCCGTGCGCCAGACGAGCGCATCATTTATATTTCGCAAATCGGAACGGCTGAATTAACAGCGTGGCGCGCCTCGTGGAATTTTGGGAGCGATCTTACGGCATCCCAACGCTGGACAATGGTAAAAGGCTTTTTCACGTTTTGCGAGTCACAGGGATGGATTGCCGACAACCCGGCTCGCAAGTTGAAACGCATTACAGTCGCGAAAGGCAACCGCACTGCCATATTCACCGACGAACAATACGGCGCGATTCTTGACGCCGTGGCACAGTACGATCCTGACAATGTACCTGCGGCGACTCGCAAAGCATGGCAACAACGCTTGACAACCTTTATTGAACTGCTGCGCTGGTCGGGCATGGCTTTGATAGATGCGATTCAATATCGGCCAGAATTACTCGACGCTGAAGGCGTGCTACGATATCGCCGCCAGAAAACTGGATTTCTTGCAACTGTTCCGCTGCCGTCGCATGTCATAACGTTGCTTCGGGATATTCCACTGGCACATGACAGCGTAGGTCACGAAATGCCATTTCGGACAAAGAATCGAGCGGTTGACAGCGACACCCATAAAATGATGACTCGAATGCAGGCTCTATTCCGGCTCGCAGGAATAAAGGAAGTACGGACAGAGCAGGGAAGAAAACGAACGCCGCACATTCATATGATGCGCGATAGTTTCGCAGTTTGGCATCTTCAGCATGGTGCTCGAATTCATACAATTTCGAAAATGTTGGGGCACGCGAAAACTACGACAACGGAAAAGGCCTATCTCCCATGGGTCAAAGAGTTGGAAGAGGCGCACATTGCCGACGCACGCAAAGCACTTGCACAAGCCGCGCCGAAGGCTCGTGGGAAAGTAGTTGGCATCGCGGGGAAAAAGTGACCTAACTATAGGTATAAGTGTGCTAACTACCATCTAGAACGAAAGAAGATATTCTATAAATTCCTTGTTATTTTTCTAGTTACTGCGGGAACGAAGTAAAAAACTAGTTGCAACTCTTGCGCGGTTCTGCTATAGTAATGAAAGTTAGATGTCTTGCCGTTCCCGTCCCAAGCATTAGCGGCAAGGCAGCGGTTCTTGTTTTTGCCTCCATCGTCATGCAGCCCGGCTGCAACATACACACACATACTGACTAGGGTTTGATTTGGTCTAGGCGCAAAAGTGTGCCCGAGCGCGCGAACAGTCGCGCTTGAACCCCCCTGCGAACGCGGGGAGAGGTGTGTTAATGAGTGCGTTAGAGAGGCATTACAGCATCGGGGAAATCGCAGCCCTTTGGAATCTTTCGGAAGATACAACTCGGGCACTTTTCCGCGACGAGCCTGATGTGGTGCGAATAGGTACGCCATTAAAGCGGCGCAAGCGCGCATATATCACGCTGAGAATCCCGGAAAGCATTGTGCAAAAAGTTCACGAGAAGCTACGGCGACCCGCTCCGTGTGTGACAACGGCGAGCAACGGACTTGAAATACGGCAAGCGGCGATGCGTGCGCGCAGTGGTAAGGGGGTGACGCAGTGAACTACTGCGAGGCTCAGCCCCGATGTTTACTTCAGCAGTAAGTAAATAAAAGGTAGGAAGGAACACAGAATGAACAGCAAAGAAAGTTTGACATGGCAAACACGCTTTGAATTGAAGGAAATCGAAAAGAAAAACGATGGTGCTGTGTTTGTCACTGTCACAATCTTGTCACGAGTACCGGGCACCGAAACAAGTGAGACAGTCTCTAACGATTTTTGGAAGTACAAGAATGGACAGTTGTTCGATGTCTTTGGCGTTGAGTTGACAGAACGCAATCCGGAGACTGACTTGGTACTAGCAGCTATCAAAGCGAGGGGCTACAACTAATCTCCGTTTTTGACGAAAGTCATGCTGTGCGTCTACCGCGAAATTAAATTGCGTCATTCGCGTATTTTCGAGCGTTGCAAGTTGTTCATTCGACATTGCAAAAAATAAAGTTGTGTGAAAAAGCCGCACCAATCGCGGGGTTGAGCAAGCTAAGCAAGTTTGCGAAAACCGAATAATACAGCAGGAAATGCGAACAAAACACGCGACAAACGGTGATGAGTTGTTACTTTGTAGTTAAATGCAATCGTACCCTTAACACGCGGTTGAAATAGTAGCAAGGTGCAATCGTGAAAATGGCAAAAGTAACAAAAGATTCTTTCCAGTTTGATCTTCCACGGGGCCGCCATCCCCGCGGTTGCACCGCCGCCGAGGTTAGTGGACGATGATCTGCTAATCTCGGCGGCTTAATACAATGAAAGGGTGCAACAATGGCGAACGATGTTCTTAGTTTATCCGAAGTAGTCAATGCATTCGGCGGTGCTGTAGAAACACGACAGAACGGAGAAATTAAAGTCCGTTGCCCTATCTGCTCGCACCGTAGCTTGTGGCTAAAAGATAAGCCTCCCGTGGTTGGTTGGTGTGATAGTTGCAATCAGGAGGCAATAAACAATGCCATACGTGAATGCACAGGAACGCCGCCGAATGGCAGGAAACGAGCCAAGGCAAAGGCAATTCCAAAGCCCACAGCGCAAACCCCAATAGCGCCCCCTTGGGAACAGTGGATACCACTAACACAAAACACCTGGGAGATTGTTAAGCAGGCACGAGCGGCGCGTGACAGCTACATGCCGCGAATTGATACGCTGCGCAGATTAGATGTGAGGGAGGCTGCAGGCAGGCCCGCCGCACCTCATGCGCAAGTAGCTTTCCCATTTACGCTTGGGGACCAACTGCCTCAGGACACAGTAGGGTTCGCCGCTGAAGCTGCTGACCTAACTCCTGCAATTGAACGATTCAATATCCTAACTGACGCAATCGAGCGGCTATGGTATCAGGCCGGACCCAAGCGGCAGGATGTGGTTTTCGGCCTTGAACCTGGCGGCTTCCAATTACTGCACGAGGTTTGGCTGGTGGAAGGCGTTTGGGATGCTGCCTGCCTGATTGAACACGGTTATAGTGCCTGGGCTATTGCTGTCGCTGGACAAAGCGACTTACACCCGGCGCTCTGGGCACTGCTCGGCCAAGCGCACACTATTTATGTTGTCCCAGATAATGATCCTGGCAGGAAGATCAGTTTCTCCAAGCTGCTAGCCAAAATGCCAGAAGTATACACACGTGTTGTGTCCTTGCCAGACGGTATCAAAGACATTTGTATGCTGCGGAACCACACTTCGGAATCCAGTTTCCGCGCCATACTCGCGGCCAGCACAAATATCAGCGCGGAAATTCGCCCACGCATTTACGTGGAGGAAACGACAGAAGCGGATGGCAAACCTGCCGATTTAGGCGAGGAAGTCTTGGCGGCTTGTCCGATTCTGAAAACCTTTGTTGATTTGACGCTGCCGTACGTCGAAACGGATATTAACAATATTATCTGTGACTTTCTCGCCGCTGCAGGCGCGGCAATCGGTTTGAAAGTGTACGCACGGCACCTTTACGATATGCATCCCGCAGCAACCTATCACTTGCTAATTGCTAATACCACGGTCGGGAAAGGTACAGTCTGGGGTTGTGTAAACGAGTTGTTCAGGATAGCTGTGGCAGATTGGAAGAAATGTCTGCGAACAAGTGCGCGTAGTCAGCAGGCGTTATATCGTGCGCTGAAAGAAGCCGCAGACCCAGAACTTATAACCGATAATGCAGATGGTGATGAAGAATCGAAACCGAATCCGAATCCAGACTATACCAGTGGAAGCATCCTGCTTCGTTTTTCGGAAGTATCTGCTGTGTTCAAATCCACGCGTGCCGAGTGGTCTACCATGTCGCAAGCTTTGCGCGAAACGTACGACGGCAGACCAGTATCAAATGAACTAGGACAGAAAGACAAAAGCACGAAGGTTGACAACCCTTACGCTCTATCGTTGCTTGGCGACGTGTCGCCATGGGAATTGTCGGAAGTCATCTCTGACGTGGACTTTGCGAGCGGCGTGGCGAATCGATTTGTCTGGTGTGTATCTCATCAAACAAAAACAATACCTCGCGCTGGCCCTGCCCCTGATTATCGAGCGCTGGCCGAAAGGTTGCGCAGAGTAATACCAGCCGAACAAATCGGCGAAATTACCTATTCAAAGGATGGGGAAGCCGCATGGGATGCGTGGGTCTTGAGTCTGCCTGCTAATGATGACGGCAGACTCGGGTCGGCTTGTGGCCGAATGCGCGCCAACGCTTTGCGGTTGGCTGTGTTGTTCGCTGTGTTGGATGAACGCAGGTTGGTTTTCCCGGAGGCTTTGTGCATTAGAGCTGAACACGTGAACGCTGCGGCTGCGATTCTTAATCGGCACCGTGCGACTGTGCAGTGGTTTCTTGAACGACCTGCGGCAATGCCTGCCGGATTGCCGGAACCGAAGAAGGATAAACTCTGGCAGCAGATTGAAAAGCTACGGGCAGCGCTGAAGAATGGTCGCATCACCAACAACGAACTGCACACACTATTTTCAAACCAGACAGCACAGGAGCGGAAAGAAATCGCCAAAGCTGCCAGTCTAAACTATACCGATGAGGTAGACGAGAAAGGCAATACGGTTGGGGTGTGGGAATAGGTAGCGCGTACCTAGCGCGTAAGAAAAACAGAAAAGAGAGGTACCGCGTACCGCGTACCGCGTAAACGTGAAAAAATGAAAATGAATATATTGATTATAAAGATAGTTATATGTATGGAGTACGCGCTAGGTACGCGCTACCTCTTTCTATGTTTCCACATGGGAGGGAGTACGCGGTACGCGGTACGCGCTACCCTCGGAGAAGACTTCCAGAGCTTGACGAGAAATAGTAACTAACTGCTACACAAGTGTTTTTCCGTTAAGCGGAAAACCGAAATTCCGCTAAACGGAAAAGCCGGAACGAAAGAATTCAAAACGAAGGTTGTTGCGGCTTGGTTTCTTGTAGAATGCGAACCCTGATATCACGTATAGCACGTATCACGTAGGTATAAAAACTCTGGATTGGGTTCGTCATCGAGCACAAAGGGTATCACGTATATCACGTAATATTTTATTACGATTCTTATATATAGAAGAAAACAAGAAAGATGGTTGCTCTTGTAGTACGTGATACGTGATTGACTCACGCTGGTACAACCCCATTCGCGCAACGATGGCTTTACCTGCCGATGTGCTGGCAGACGGCATCCTATGGTTTGACGATCTGCAGCAGCCGCAGACGGTAACGCAAGGGCAAGGCAGGGCAAAGCAACACACCTTGGCTGGTATCAGACTATCACCCGGATGTCACCGACGCGTTGGCGAGCCTGCAAACGCGAAGTTTCGCCAGAGGCAAGGGCAGAATTAATGCTTTGCACTTATTGCGGCTCAAAACAGCACGAAACAAGATACTGCCCAAAGACATGGCAGGGTCAAATCAACCTACACCTGAGATGGTGCTCTTACTGCGGCTCAAAACAGCATGACTATGCGCATTGTAAAAAGCACGGATAAGCCCCGCACCCCTCGACAGCCTGCAGTGATCCGCCGACAAGCAAGCAAAGCAAGACCGCGTAAGTCGTAACACGCGCTTGAAACCTCGAAGCATGAATTTCAAATCGAGGTGATTACTATGGCCGCCGATCCAGTAGCAGCCGGTAAGAAAGGTGGCGCATCGCGTTCACCTAAGAAACTTGCAGCCGCCCGTCGCAATGGGTTCCAACGGGTGTACCCGCGACCCGATGAAGTCAACTCCGTTGATGTTGTTGCCGACGCTGCTACGAAGCACGACAGCGAAGCGAAGCCAAGCGAAGGCGATGCATGGGATGAACTGCTAGATGCGCGGGCATGAGTGCTGGTCTGCAACAGCGCTGCACAAATCCGAATGCTCAAGGCTTCGAATATTATGGTGGGCGCGGAATTAAATTTCTATTCAGTTGTTTTGCTGAATTTTACCTTGACGTTGGCCAGCGTCCTACACCGGAACACAGCATCGACCGCATTAACAACGATGGCCACTACGAACCCGGCAATGTTCGCTGGGCCACCCGCAGTATGCAAAATTCAAATAAGCGGCCACCTTCGGCAGAGGCCAGCAGTTGCGCCGCCCGCGCCGAAAAGCTTGCAAGAAAACAGGCCGCGATGCGACGGCGCGTGTCGAGGAAGCACTAAGTCCTTTATTATCACCATAGGGGGTAAGTGTTTTGAAATCAACAACTTCCAGGGTACCGCGCGATGGCTGCCGTGCGTGCGCTCAGCGTGTTGTTAAGCCGCGATTTGATTTTCTTCCGGATTGCTTTGCCGAACTTTCCGGTTAGTTAAGGCTAAATAAGCCGCGAAAAGTCCGCATTTATCAGACATTCATGGCACTTTTGGAGCCTGAGATTTGACCCGCCGAAAAACGCTCGCCGAACTGAAAGCGACCGGAACTCTCGCCCATATGACACAGGCCGAGGTGTCGCGGCGCGTAGCAGAGGAAACCCCGCCGGATAGTTTTGGCCTGCCCGCCAAGCCAGTGGGAATGGATCAGAACTGGCGGCGCGCGTGGCGCAAGTGGGCGGGCTGCCTAATTGCTCGCCGCGTGCTTGCCCGCAATGATGGCCCGCTATTAAACAAACTTGTTGATGCTGACTTGCTTGGCGACCATCCGGCCATGCAGCGCTTGCTGCTAGACAATTGGGCGCACCGCGAGCCATTCAAAGAGAACGGCGAAACCGAGGCCATCCCCGAGCCTGCCGGAAATACCCTTGACGATTTTCTAGCAAGCGTACAGCGCGAGCGTGCAAGCTTCGCCTCGCGTCTGCAACCTCGACAAACCGTGACGCTCGATTCTAACGGCAAGCTATATGAATGGGCGGAAGGTGACGCCGCTGCAATCGCCCGCCGTTATGCACTCGACGTTGTAGAAGGCAGGATTATTTCCGGCGAACTACTGAAGCGAGCTGCGCAACGGTTCCTGTCCGATCTTGAATCTGGCTGCGCGCGTGGATTGTTCTTTGATCCTATCGCGGCTCGACACATCTGCGAATTTGCCGAAAGGTTCTGCGGCCTGCAACTGATGCCGTGGGAGATTTTTCTGTTTTGCAATGTCTACGGGTGGAAACGAGCGACCGGATACCGCAGATTTACCGAAGTGCTTGTTAGCGTTGCGAAAAAAAACGGAAAAACTTGCGTCGGTGCAATTGTAGGTCTGTGGGGCTTGATTGCCGATGGCGAGAAATTTGCTGACGTGTTTTGCTCTGCCACAAAAAAAGAGCAGGCACGTTTAGTCTTTCGTGACGCGAAACGAATGGTTTCCGCGAATGAAGAGTTACGCGATCATGTAAAACGCTTTTCGGGTGCGCTCACTGCTTTCGATGGTGAGAATACAATGCAGCCTCTTTCCTCTGATATCAAAAGTATGGACGGCACGCGCGGTTCTACTCTGATTATGGACGAGCTGCACATGTGGCAGGATCGGGATCAGTACGATAAGGTACAAAAGGGCGGAGTTAGTAGAACACAGCCGCTATGCTTTGCAATAACTACGGCGGGTGAGTCTAAGAATTGTTTCTGTTGGATTAAGTTTGACATTGGCGAAAAGATTCTGCGAGGTATCATCCAAAACGCTGATGAGACTTTCATCCTAATCTACGCGATTGATAAAGGTGATGACTATCACAATTCTGACATATGGTTCAAAGCAAATCCTAGTCTCGGGGTAACTCTCAAGTTAGAGCACCTACAGAAGACACTTGCTGATGTAGAACAAGACCCTAGTGGACTGAACGCTTTCTTGAGATATCATCAGAACCTGTGGCCGGAAAAGTCGCTGCAGCGTCAAGGGAGTATCTCTGCTGCAAAGTGGGCCGCTTGCGCTGGGCTTGATCTGATCGGAGAGCAAGCGCCATATGATGCAACCATAAAATTTATGAAGATGAACAAGGATACTAGGTGCTTTGCTGGGTTGGACATCGGATTGAGCCAAGACCTTACCGCAGTTACTCTGCTATGGCCGCGCGCCCGCTTCGAGGAAGGTTCCGAGTATCTACAGGATAAGAAAGTTATAATCGTTCAGTTCTTCATGCCAGAAGAAAATCTACTTACGAAAGAAAAGGGTTGGGGTGTGCCGTTAAGTGGGTGGGTAAGAGAGAAATGGATTGAGCTATTACCCGGCGACATGGTAGACACAAGACTTGTGAAGAAATTCATTTTGGAGTTAGCTTCAACCTTCAATGTGGTTGAACTCGGGTACGATCCTTGGCATGCAAGTACGCTTGCTGCAGAAATCTCGGAAACAAATTATGTGAGTTGTGTCGCAGTTCAGCAGACTAGCAAACAATTAACAGGGCCGATACATGAATTCTTAGGCGCGATAAACCGACAAGAAATAGTCCATTTCTCAAATCCTGTAATGGTCTGGATGGCTGGCAACGTCATTCTCGCCGAAGATGAACAAAAGCGTGCAGGTATCAAGCCTGAACGGTTGAGCCGAGATGAAAAGATCGACGGCATAGCAAGCACATTGAATGCGTGGGACCGGATGCTTGCCGCACCGCCACCGTCCGTATATCTAAACAGGGGTTTGGTTTTGTTGGGAAATTCCGTTTAACGGAAAAGGAGACTTATGACGTTCTTAGAAGATGTAAAAGAGAGAGTGATTGACTGGTTGCGACCTGGCACGCGCCAAGCGCTCGGGGAGCACGAAGCCATGAAGCAACTGTATTCAAATTCAAACGCCCAAAACATCATACCGGGGCAATGGTACTCCCTGCTTAATCAGAATGGTGATCGTGTCGGCTTCAGTTATGTGTGTAACTGCGGACGAGAGCACCAACTTATCAACGCATTCGAATGGCTCAGAATGTACACGTGCGGGGCTTGTCGGGCGAGGTTTGACTTACTCAAGTCTGCGGGAATTAAGGGGCATGATGGCGAGTGTAAGAAGCCGGAAGAGTGGGAAGCTTTCTTGCGTAAGTTACCTATTCGGCCAAGGCTCGCTGGCGGCCCTCCACGGCAACCGTTCATTGATACTTGGGGCGCATCAGGTGATTGTGAAACCAGATACGAACTGAGCGATCCCGGCAACCTGCCCCAAAGATAATGTGGCGATGTCCAACATCGTGTGCGATTGCAGGCTGTAGACAACCTACGGCCCGTGGCTCTCGGTGGTGTGCCGCGCATCAGGAGGAAGGCGAGCGCTTGCAACGTGAGGCCATCGAAGCGCAACGCGAGCGCAGTCGTGAGAGTGACAAAGAGCGATACAAGAATGATGCTACTCGCAAACTATACGGCGCAGTGCGTTGGGAGCGTTTCCGACAAGCTGTAATAAGGCAGAACCCAATCTGTCAGCGGCTTCAGAGAGACGGCCAACAGTGCCACAATCCGGCAGTGTTAGTGCATCACCTCGTGTCACCGCGCGTGGATGTGAGTAAGTTTCTTGACACAACAAATGTAGTCTGCCTTTGTGAACACTGCCATCCAACCGGCGAAGGCACACCGACATGGCGCGTTGGCATTGACTACGTTCTTACTCGCTTCAAGTTGCCAAGCTTCGGCTGATGACCCCCGTAACACGCTTTCGAGAATATAGGACGTACTCAAACGTTATCAGGAGCCGCGCTTGCGGCTTGGAGAGTAACTCAAATGCACCTTACCGTTAAGCGCACAAATCACACTTTATTTGATGTCGATAACACGTTGGCGATTCTGCTGCTTGAAGGATTGCCCGATATTTTTGCGAAGTATGAACGGCCCGCGCCCCCCGCAGAAAAAGCGGGTTGGAGCGTTGGTACTTTTATATCGAGTGGCCGCAAGAACATTACTGTTCGTGACGGCAGTTACACTCATTGGTTTGTCGGCCCGCCGGAAAAAATCCAAGAATTTGAAAACACACTGCCCGCCGCCATTGGAAAATGCCCAGAAAACGTGCTTGCCCAGTATGCGGCACTGTACGTGCCGTATGTGACTCAGGAAGGAACCAGCTAACGCGCGATGAACCTTTCGACATACACATTTACTGCTTTCGAGACTTGGGCGCTGGCGTTGCCTATTCCTTGGCTTGAGTTACCTGCATTAGTAGCGCCAACAAGAGTAGATTTAGCCGAACGCTGGCATCTACTGGCGTTGCATCGCACCGCTGGCGAGGAGAAGCACCTTGCAACCACGTTGATAAGAATGGGATCGCTTGATTATTTAGAAGCAGGAGAAAAGGAAAATGTCAGCAACAAAGCTTGAGAAAAGATTCCTGGCAGGTTCGGAGTTACGCGCGAACGCTGCAGATTTCGCGATTGAAGGTGTAGCTGCAAGTTACAACGTTACATCGCGGAATCTGGGCGGATTTGTTGAACAAATTGCCCCCGGTGCTTTTGCTCGCAGTCTCCGCGAAAAAGCAAACGTTGTCTGCTTGTTCAACCATGATGCTAGTCAAATCCTCGGCAGGACTACAGCAGGGACACTAACCCTGCAGGACTCCGCTGCGGGATTACGCTTTCGCTGCCAACTCGATAGAAATTCGCAAGCGCATAAAGACGTGTTCAGCGCGATCCAACGCCAAGATATTGATTCCTGTTCCTTCAGTTTCGTGGTGCCTTCGGGTGGCGACGATTGGAGCGGCTCTGACGTTGATGAAACCGGCCAGCGCGTGCAGCTTCGAACTTTGAAAGATGTTGATTTGATGGACGTGAGCCCATGTACTTTTCCAGCGTATACACAAGGAACTTCAGTTTCCGCGCGCGCTTTGCATGATTATTCTGCACGTGGTTGGAACGCAGAAGCTACCTTTCGCCGTCTAACAGCACAGGCAATTAATTCAGTGAATCACGCGGATGAGCAACGCCGCAACCGCGCTGCTGATGTGATACAGCGGATCACCGCCGAGAAGCGAAAAGACGAGGCGTTCGAGGAAGCCTGCGAGAGAGCGTGCCGCGAACATAACCCACCACTGGATTTTTGCGACGTGGATGAGGATGAACAATTTATTTACGGCAGCAACCCTGATGATCTGGACGAACAAAACTGCCTGAGATATTCGTATCAGGTGGATGATGGGAACCTACTCTTGGATGAGGACAGCAGAACAGTAGTAAAACACTCGCTTGTGCATTCCGAGCGTGGCAGGCGGATTTTATGGCTCAAGGGTATTGCTCGTAGAGCGCGAGGGAGCAGATAAATGGCTGACAGCCGGATCACCGGATCAACGACTGATGAAGAGCTGAAGCGCCGTGCGCTATGGCTTTGCTCTCGATTTGGCGGATCGCTTGACCAAATTGGATGGATTCTGACGCTCGAACGCAGAATCGCCTTACTCGAACAATCGGGTGTGCCTGCTCATCTTCGCGACGTTGAGAAACGTTGAGCGACATTGAAGTTTGTGCGCGGTCGGTAGAGTAACCCCTGTACTAGACCGCATGCAAAGTGGGGCCGCTGAGCTTCGCCCGCCAGCGGCTTCTACTAACCACCCCGGACGCTAGTTTCCATATGGTTCCATTGCTAACGAACAAAGTTCCACCTGAAGGCACATTGCGGCGCTGCCTACACGGAATCTATGCGCCGTCATGGGTTAATGGCGTGAATTATTACTGCCAAATGTGCAACCCATCTAGGGAGATTCCGAACGCGCAAAGCGTCATCTTGCCGCGTTCGTCGAATGACGCACTTTCACACGAAGGCCGAAGCACGGCAAACAAGCACGGTTCCGGGTGCCCGCAGTGCGGCAGCGCTATCTGGCTGCGCGCGGCGGAAAACGGCAGCGACACGCACCGCGTTTGCGCAGAATGTGAATATCGGTACAAAGTTCGACAAAGCTTTCATCAACTAGCAATGCAACTAGAGCGGGAGATGCACGCCGAATGAACCAAGGTGAGCGGTTCGATTTTTGGCAATTCGCTGGAAGGTTTAAGACGCGACCAGCAAGCCAAGCCTCGTGCCTCGCCCACGAAGATTTTCGCTTTGGTAGGATGACAACTCACTACCATTCGCAGCGTCGCATGTGGGTGCCACCATTCGCAAATAACGATAAACAACTTCAGCAGGTTTTACTTCTACGCGCGTGGAGATACAGTCATCACGGAACACCGCTCCCGGCAAATGCAGACTGGCAGATTGTCAACCGAGATGCAACGGCAAAGGCTTTGCAACCGCATAAAATTAAAAGTGAGTCACCCCAAATTCAAAAAGAAATGTACGCCATGCACGTGCGAGCCATAGTTAAGGCAGGCGGATACATGCAATTGCAAAGTTCAATCGCTTGGAAGCGCTGGCGGCTCGGTGAAGACAGTGTGACGATTGCGGAAGCGTTGGGCATAAGTCCCGGCACTGTGCGAATTGCCCTCGCGCGGCTTCGTGGTATTGCGCGCTCGCTTGGTTTTGATTGCGGCCAGCCACATCATTCTTATCGAAGCAAAGATCATTCTCGGCGATTGAAAAGAGCTTGGCGGCGGCGCAAACGGCGGAGTGATGCTGCGGCATAGCCGAGCACCTATCGGCGCGTTATAAAGCAAATGTGAGCGAAGTTTTTGGCGGAAAGATTTCGCTAAACGGAATTGTGCTTGTTAGACCGTCAGGAGGGAATTATGGCAATTACCACGAAATACACCTGTTTGGTTGATGTTCTTGGTGTTCATGTCA
>Ga0181527_1001251_pt1 | contig 26691 bp, 19 predicted proteins | sample PEATcosm2014_Bin_30_FD_119762 | JGI IMG/M metagenome (GOLD analysis project Ga0181527, IMG submission 119762) | Peatland microbial communities from MTU Mesocosm Facility, Houghton, MI, USA - PEATcosm2014_Bin06_60_metaG | ecosystem: Environmental > Terrestrial > Soil > Wetlands > Peat | place...
ACAAGAGGCTGTTCTCCACTACAGCCTAATTCTCATGGCTGAACGCCGGCTTTATTAAGAATTTCGAAAACAACCGCTCGCAGAAGATGGGCTAGCCCGGCTTTCCTGCGGAAGCCGGGTTAGGGTTCACTGGGCCAAACTCCCGATCCTCCGCAACCCCATCACGGGCTCGCCGTTTGCCCGTGATCGTGCCAGATCCACCTCGAACTCCGCCACCCAATCATTGTGCTCCTCCGGATCCACGAGCATTTGCTGGACGCACCAGGTTTTCCTGTCCTCTGACGGCGTAACGTATGTGTGCCGGATGTTGCGCGCGTTCGGGTCGAGGCAAATTCGTTCATGGTCGGTATGGTAGGCGTCGAGGGCCTGCTGCAATCGTTCGGCAGTCCATGGTTCGTCAAGGTGGGGCGCGGTGTCCTCACCGCGCCGCTGTTGGGTGTCAACACTGGCAGCGGCGGGCTGAGGACAGCCCGCCCTACCTGAATCCAACAACGCCAGCGCCGCTTCGTAATCCCCGATCACCAACCCGCGCAGAAAGGTGAAGATGCGGTTGCGGATGGCGGCCGTGAAAGCCTTGGTGTCGCGCGTGATGTCCGGCGCGGCTTCCTCGGCGCCCGGCGGACGCACTTCCTTCGTCTGGGCGCGCTGATAATTCGGGTCGCGCATCTTCTCCCACTCTTCGAGCAGGCTGGAATCGATCTGACGGATCATGGCGCCCAGGTAAAGTTCCATCTCGCGGACCTGTTCGTTCTTCGCCGTGTCAGGAACGGTTTGCGCGAGCACCTTATAAACGCTGTTCAGGTGCCGCAACAGGATGCCTTCGGCGCGTTGCAGTTCGTAATCGCGGATGTAATCGGAGAAGGTGCGGAACGACTCGAACATCTCCCGGGCAATGGATTTCGGGCGGATGTTTTCCTGGCCCACCCACGGGTGTCTGTCGGCAAACGCGTTGAAGGTCGAGTAGATGAATTCGCGGTTCGGCTTGGGATGTTCGAGCTTCTCCAGTTCCTCCATCCGTTCCTCGTATTCCAGCCCTTCCATCTTCATCTCCGCCATTTTCCGGGACTTCAGCTTGTCGAGCTGCTTGCGCAGGATGATCTCCGGATCCTCGAGAATGGACTCCACTAGCGTGAGCAGGACCAGCGCGTAATCCGGCTGCTGCGGGTCCACCAGCGGAATCGTTTCCAGCAGGTAAAGCGACAGCGTCTGGTCCATCGAAAAATCGTCCTGCAACTCGACGTTCACGCGGAGTTTGCGTCCGCCCTCACCCCGGCCCTCTCCCCCGGGGAGAGGGGGAAGTTGTTCCTGCGTTGGGACGATTTCTAAAGCGTTCGATCGTCCGAGAGTATTCCCTGGCTGTTCCCTCTCCTGGGGGAGAGGGTCAGGGTGAGGGCGAGCCAGGCTCTGATCTTCTTCTGACCTCTGACTTCTGACCTCTGACCCTTCATTTTGAGTCTTCAGGCGCCGGTTGCTACGCGGATTGGTGAACTCCACAATCTTCCGCTCCACCAGCGATCGGAACAACTGCCAGGCCCGTTTGCGGTGCGCCGCCTTGGCCTTGTCCGATTCGTGGCAATCCCGAATCAGTTTTTGCATCGCCGCACAGCCGTCGCCTTTCCGGCTCAACACGTTCAGCAACGTCCCGTGCGAAACCGCAAACCGCGAGGCCAGCCGTTCCGGTGAAGCGGCAATGAGTCGCAGGAATGTGTTTTTGTCCCAGTTGATGAAGTTCCTGTCCGGCGGTTTGCGCTTGACGAACTTCCTTCCGTCCTTCGCCGCCTTCTCCTCCAGCTTAAGGTTTTCGACCACATGTTCGGGCGCTTGTGCCACCACCCAGCCGCGTTCGTCAAACCCCTTCCGCCCGGCACGCCCGGCGATCTGGTGAAAATCCCGGGCGCTCAGGATGCCGACCCTCTGTCCGTCGAACTTGCAGAGCCGCGTAAACAGCACGGTGCGGATCGGCACATTGATGCCGACGCCAAGCGTGTCCGTGCCGCAGATGATTTTGAGCAGGCCTTTCTGCGCCAGTTGCTCCACCAGCACGCGATACTTCGGCAACAGCCCCGCATGATGCAGACCGATGCCGTGCTTGAGCCACTTCCGAACATCCGGGCCGTAAGGGCTGGTGAACTTGAAACCCTCGAGCGTGTTGGCGATGAGGTTCTTCTCGTCGCGCGTGCACACGTTGATGCTCGTGAAGTCCTGCGCGCTTTGGGCCGCCTCGAGTTGCGTGAAATGGACGACATAAACCGGCGCTTTGTTTTCCGCCACCAGGCTTTCGAGCGTTTTGGCCAGAGGCAATTCAGAGTACGCGTGCTCGAGCGGCACCGGCCGCTCGGTTGACGCGACCGTGACCGTCTGACGGCCGTTGAGTTTGGTGAGTTCGGCTTCGAAAAACGTCGTGTCCCCGAGCGTGGCCGACATGAGGAGAAATCGGGCTTGCGGCAAGGTCAGCAATGGCACCTGCCACGCCACGCCGCGTTCACGGTCGGCGTAATAATGAAACTCGTCCATGATCACCTCCTGGACGTTGGCCTGCTCGCCTTCGCGCAACGCGATGTTGGCCAGGATTTCCGCAGTGCAACACAAAATGGGGGCGTCCCGGTTCACCGAGGCGTCCCCGGTGCTCAGCCCGACGTTGCCCGGCCCGAACTCGCGGCAGAGCGCCAGCCATTTTTCGTTGACCAGCGCCTTGATCGGGCAGGTGTAAATCGAGCGTTTGCCCTGGGCGATGGCCTTGAAATGCAGCGCGGTGGCCACCAGCGATTTGCCGGACCCCGTCGGCGTGTTCAAAATCACGTTTTTCTCCTCGAATAGCTCCAGGATGGCGGATTCCTGCGCGGGATAAAGCCGGAGGCGCTTGCCTTCTGTGTATTCGAGAAAACGTCCCAGCAGAACATCATTGCTGAGCTTCTCGTCTCGCGGAATCAGGTCATAGAGCATGCTTGACACCCGTGGAATCCTAGCGACAAGCGGGCAAAACCGAAAGTGGCAAGAGCGTCGGCCGCCGACCCGGCACGGGTGCCATTCCGTGGCTCAATCCACAGGGCAGGATGCCCGGCTCTGCGGCAGGCGAGACGCCCGCCGCTACACCCGAGCCGCGCTCCAGAATTCTCACGGCGCGCGAAGATTCTGACAGTCAGAAGCTTGCTTTTCAGCCGCTCGGTGGTAACCAGTTCCCGAAAGGCGTCAGATGCAGCCGACACACGAGACAGTAGCGGCCCTCGACCGGAGACGTTTTCTGCGAACGGTCGTTCTGGCGTGCGGAACGGTCCTGTTGGATTGGCCTGCCCGGGCTGAAATCGAGGCAGACCCGGCTTCCTGCCTGTACCGCTGGTTCCCGCAATTCCCCGCGCCGCGAGATCTGTGGGTCGTGCCGTTCGCCGGGGATGTCGAGGAGGGGATGGTGCTCGAATCCGCCGCGGGCCTCGCCGCGCTCAGGGTCCTTGAGGGCAAGTGGGACACGCTGATTTACGAGGACGTGCAGAATGACGGTTACCAACGATGGTTCGCGGAGTATTGCCAGGCCCATCGGCCCAAAGTGACGCGTCTGGGGCTCGATGAAGCCGTCGCCGGGCTGCAGCGCGCGGACATTGCGCGGGGTTATCTCCTGTTCCGGTTCGAGCAGTCAACCCGGCCGTTGCATTCGCCGGGCAAGCTCGACGAGAGCGCGAATGTGGCCACCTCGCTTGCCGCGGCGCACAACGGCCTGGCGGTCTCCGAACGGCTGGCCGGACGCATGGAGAAGCTCGGGCTCAAGCGGCTGTTGGACGTGCGCGAACGCACCGAACAGTCGTGTTTGGCACAAGGAGAATTTTCGCACCGCGTGCTCGGGACGGCTGACCCGAAAACGCGAAACGCTCGATCGCTTATGATTGCGCTCAATGCCTTCGTGTGCTCCGGGAGAGGCGAGGCGTACGAAAAGGGGCTCGCCCGCTGCGAGCCCGATGCGCCGGTGCTGGGCTGGGGATGTGAAGCGGAAGACAGGCAAACAATCCCGTCCACGCGATGGGGGCTTTTCCAGACGGCAACGAACTGGTGCCATAATCTGCCGGCGTTCGCCGGCGACGTTCTGGGAGAATCCATTTCCGCAAACCAGTTGCGCCATCCGCATCCGCTGCACTGGTCGGCGCTCGACTGGGGCGATGGCATTCACCATGTGAACTTCACGTTGAGCGACGGTGACAACGTGCAGTGGATGATGTGCAACTTCACGGGCGGCAGTGAAGCGCCCAGCTACTACGGAAACCCGAAGCGCGGCCGTTTTCCTTTCACCTGGGGATTGCCGGTGCCGTCGCTCTGCCAACTATCGCCGCGCACGCTGGCGGAGATCATGGCCAAAGCGACGGTGAACGATGACTTTATCCAGTTCCACGGCGGTGGTTACTTTTATCCCGACCTCTATGGCAAAGCACGGGGCACGGACAAAGCACTGGAACTCCACGCCGAACGGTTGCGTGCTTACATGGACCTGACCGGCATCCGCATTCTCGCCTTCAACTTTCAGGACTGGGACGGCCCCGAGGCCCGGGCGGCCTGTGAAATGTTCGCCTGCAAATTGCCGGGGCTGCTCGGCATTCTCGCGTACCAGTATAACTCGTATCCGGCAGGCCAGGGAACAATCCGCTGGGTGAAAGGCGCCGGTGGCGACGAAGTGCCGGTCGTTTCCTGCCGCCTTTGCATCTGGGCGCAAATCAAGCGGCCTCGCGAAACGACTCCCGCCGCCGTCGCCGCGTGGCTGAACCGGCTCCCTGTCGCGCGGGAAAAGGCAAACGACGATTGTTTCTCGTGGGTCATGGCCCATGCCTGGTCGCGCTTCCGCCGGGCAGAAAAGGGAGCGCCGCTGGATGCCGAGGAGAAGGGCGTGGCGCAAGACAAGGAAACTCCCGACACCGCGCGCGGCTACGATCCTGTGTTGTGGGCGGTCGAACGACTGGAACCCAAGGTAAAGCCCGTAACCGCGCAGGAACTGTTCTTGCGTGTGCGCCTGCGCCTGCGCCCGCAGGCAACGCTGGCGCGCTGGCTGGTCGGGGTGGAAGCGGCTGTCGGCCCGGAGATGCCGCCGCGAGAATCGGTCGCGCAAGTTGCCGAGGCGCGTGCCTTGCTTCCCCTGACCGGCCGCGACGCCTCCTCAGCCCGGCGCTGCTTTGAGCTGCTCAAGAGCATTTCGCAGAAAAGCCTGTCGGATTCCGCTCCCCGGCGGCGATATGCTTGAAAACGATGACAAGCGACCTGGAACTGCTGCAGGACTATGCGCTGAACAAATCCGAGGAATCCTTTGCCGAACTTGTCCGCCGACATTTGAACCTCGTCTATTCCGCCGCGCTACGGCAGGTCCGCTCGCCGCAACTCGCCGAGGAAGTCGCCCAATCCGTCTTCACTGATCTCGCCCGCAACGCGCACCGCCTCGCGCCCGACACCATCCTCACCGCTTGGCTCTATCAGGTCACCCGGCGCACCGCCATTGACGTCGTCCGCCGCGAAGCCCGCCGGCAGTCGCGCGAACAAATCGCCTCCGAGATGAATGCCATGAATGCTACTGCCGCCGATTGGACGCACATCGAACCTTTCCTCGACGAAGCCATGCACGCGCTCGACGACACCGACCGCGCCGCCGTCCTGCTCCGCTACTTCGAGAACAAAACCCTCCGCGAAGTCGGCCAGGCCATCGGCACGAGCGAAGACGCCGCGCAAAAGCGAGTGAGCCGAGCCGTCGAACGCCTGCGCGAATTCTTCACCAAACGCGGCGTCACCGTCGGCGCGAGCGGCCTCGCCGTCGTCATCTCCGCCAACGCCGTCCAGGCCGCGCCGGTTGGATTGGCCGTCACGATATCCGCCGCCGCTGTTTTAGCCGGAACTGCCGTTCACACTTCAACCGTAATCGCCGCCGCCAAAGCCATCGCCATGACCACACTCCAAAAAACTCTAATCTCCGCCGCGCTCATCGCCGCCGTCGGAACGGGAATCTACGAAGCCCGCCAAGCTTCAACTCTGCGCGACAAGGTCCAAGCGCTCCAACAACAGCAAGTGTCATTGACCGGGCAAATCGCACGGTTGAACTCCAACAATGAAAGCCTTTCCAACCGGGTCGCTCAGGCACGTGGATCGCTTTCTTTGAGCAGTGATCAGTTGCGCGAATTGCTGAGATTGCGTGGCGAAGTGGGCGTGTTTCGACGACAACAACGCGAGCTCGAGGGAACCGCGACGCGATCGGGGCAGTCTGGTGCGACGAGCAAGCCCGCATCTGGCGTGGCTGCGCAACCCGACAAACCGCCCCCCTTCCAGGTGCAACTGGTCGTCGATGAACCCGGGGAGAATACCGAGCCGATGACCAACAACGCCAGAGGCGCCGGCGAAGAAATGCTCAACGTGCAGAAGACGCCGTTGATGGACCACACGGCAATCCGTTCCGCCACCGTTACCACGAACCCGTCAACCGGTACTCCGCAAATCGACGTCGAGTTCAGTGACCTGGGCAAGCAACTCTTTGCGCAGGTTACTAAAGAGCACATCAACAAACGCCTGGCCATCGTGTTGGACGGCCATTTGTACTCGGCGCCGGTGATCAAATCCGAAATCTCGGGAGGCAAAGCCCAGATTACCGGCTCATTTACAGAAGACGAGGCTAAGGAGCTCGCCGCGAAAATCAACGATGCGATCGCCAGCCAGTGACCTTCAGCCGCGATGTCTCGGCGGACTTGGGCACCCGTAGCGGCGGGCAATTGCCGTAGCGGCGGGCATCCGGCCTGCCCTAGAGCCGGGCGTCTCGCCCGGCGGACAGGACGCCTGAAAGCCGGAGGCCGCCGGAGACTTTGTGAATCTTTCGAATGCTTCGATCTTGTTCCGGGCGGCAGGATGCCGCCCTCTACGGCAGGCCGGACGCCCACCGCTACAACGCCTTCGCCGCGATATCGCGTCGAAAATGGGCGCCGTCGAAATGGATTTTCTCCACGGCGGCATAGGACGCGGCTTGTGCCAATCTCAAATCCTTGCCCAACGCCGTTACGCCAAGTATGCGACCACCGTTCGTGACGATGTGGTCTCCAGACTGCGCCGTGCCGGCGTGAAATACTTTTACGTTTGGAAGTTTCGCCGCTTCATCCAGACCGGTGATGGGTTTGCCCTTTGAACTTGCGCTCGGATAATCCCCACCCGCCATCACCACGCACACGCTCGCCATCGGGCTCCAGTGCAGTGCCACTTTGTCGAGCGTCCCGCTCACACTCGCTTCGAGCAACTCGACCAGATCGTTTTTCAGCCGCGGCAGATAAACCTGTGTTTCCGGGTCGCCAAAGCGCGCGTTGAACTCCAGCACCTTCGGTCCTTCCTTTGTCAGCATCACGCCCGGATAAATGATGCCGCGGAAGTCAATTCCTTCCGCCGCACAGCCGCGCAGCCACGGATCGAGAATCTGCCGGCCCACCGCGGCCAGTTGCGTGCCGGTCAGGAACGGGGCCGGTGAATACGTTCCCATCCCGCCGGTGTTCAGGCCCTGGTCGCCATCGAGCGCGCGTTTGTGATCCTGCGACGCTGGAAAAAGCTTGTATGTCTTCCCATCGCAAAGAGCGTGGAGCGAAATTTCCGTTCCTTCGAGGAATTCCTGGATGACGATTCGTTCGCCCGCATGTCCCAAACGCCCACGCAGCAGCATGTCGTCGATGGCTTGCTCCGCCCATTTCTGGTTTTCGGGAATGAAGTACTTCAGGTTCTTAGGAACAATAACGCCTTTTCCCAATGCCAAGCCATCGGCTTTGACCACACATCTGCCTTGCAGTTCTGCTGCGAATTTCTTGGCAGCCGCTGGATCGGTAAATGTTCCGGCTTGTGCCGTTGGGATACCGTACTTTTCCATGAAGGCCTGGGAAAATGACTTGGACCATTCGAACTGCGCCGCCTTCTGATTCGGCCCCCAGATTCGTAAGCCCCCATCCCCGAACGCACGGTCTGTATCTTCAAACCAATCTACGATGCCATCAGCCAAAGGGTTGTCTGGCCCCACAACCGTCAAATCTGCCTTGTTCCATTTGGCAAAGGCACGTAAGCGGGGTTTGTCGTCAGCTTTGATCGACACGCATTCCACAAGCTCACCGTTCGACGCGAGGCGTTCCCGGGCGATTCCCGCGTTGCCCGGCGCGCACCACATTTGCGTGACGTGCGGCGACTGCGCCAGCTTCCAGGCCAGCGCGTGCTCGCGGCCGCCCGAGCCGAGGAGCAGAATTTTCATCCGGGCGATTCAACCAGGAATTGGCGGCCGTGCAAAATGATTTTGCATCTGGACTTTTGGCCGTCTTCGTGTAAACGGGGTGGGACCTTAGACATCTATGAAAACCGGATTCACAACGTTGTTGCTGTTAGTCATCGCGAGCTCCCTGCTGCAATCTGGCTGCGCCCATCGAACCTGCTGCACCGGAACGGGCCCCGCCGACGCGAAACCGGCCAGCGCGGCTAACGCGAAGCCGGCCGCCGCTGCCGATAAAACGGCGGTCCCGCCGCCGGAATCCCGACCGGCGCTCACGAACATGGAGGACCGGGTCGGCTATGCGATTGGCATGAGCATTGGGAACAATCTCAAGCGGACGAAGTTCGATGTCAATCTGGATGCACTCATGGAAGGGGTCAGAGATGTTCTCGCGGATCGGGAGCCCCGGATGACCGAGCAGCAGGCCCAGGGCGCGATCATGGATTACCAGAAGCAAAAGCAGCACGAGCTGGTGCTGCAGAACCTGAAGGAAGGCGAAGCGTTCCTGGCGGAAAACAAAAACAAGGAGGGAGTCAAGGTTCAGCCCGTGACCTTGCCGGACGGCACGACGGCGGAACTGCAGTACAAAGTCATCACGGAAGGCACCGGCGAAATTCCCAAGAGCAATGACACGGTGAGCGTCAACTTCCGGGGCACCCTTATCAACGGCACGGAATTTGACAGCACCGCCAAGCGTGGCGGCCGGCCCTACAAGTTCGTGGTCGACCAGGCCAACATCACTCGCGGTTTGAGTGAAGCGCTGCAGATAATGAAGGTGGGATCCAAGTGGCAATTGGTTATCCCGGCCAGTCTGGCCTATAACGAGCGTCCCTTGCGCGCGATTCCGCCGGGATCCACGCTCATCTATGAACTGGAATTGTTGAGCATTGACAGACCCAAGCCGCTCACGAGCGACATCATCCGCGTGCCTTCAGCCGAGGAGATGAAGGCCGGCGCGAAAGTCGAGGTGATCAAGGCGGAGGACGCGGAGCGGATGGCGGCCGCGCAGACCAACTCTCAAGTCAATCCGGCCACAGGCGACAAGAAATAACCGGCCTTCCATCTCCAAGGGCGAGATGACGGGACGCGAAACGGCTCGAACTTCGCGCCTCTAACTTCGAACTTTGACATGGCGCATCACACTACCCGCGCTTTCCCGCTTCCCCTGGTTACCTGACCAATGATCCAGGCCTTATGCCCGTGCGCGCGCATAAACTTCACGATCGTGCCGGCGTCGCGGGCCGCGATGATGGCGACCATGCCGATTCCCATGTTGAAAACCTGGTAAAGCTCGGCTTCGGGCACGCCACTCCTGGTTTGCAGGAGCCGGAAAACCGGCAGCACGTCCCATGTCCCTTTCCGAATGACGGCGTCGCAGATGTCCGGCAGGACGCGGGGGATGTTGTCGACAAACCCGCCGCCGGTGATATGCGCGAAGGCCTTGATCGGAAGTTTTGAGGTTTGAGGTTTGAGGTTTGAGTTGAAGTGCCGGAGCAGCGCCCGGACCAGCGGTCCGTAACTGACGTGCACCTTGAGCAGTTCCCGGCCGATCGTGTTCTTCAGTTCCGGAACATAACTTTCCGGTCTGAGTCTCATCCGCTGGAAGAAAACGTTTCGCGCCAGGGAATAGCCGTTGGTGTGCAATCCGCTCGAAGCAATGCCTATGATCGCGTCCCCGGGTTTCACGGTTTTCCGCCCATCGAGCAGACGGGACTTTTCAACGACACCCACGATGGCGCCACTGACGTCGTACTCCCCCGCCTGATAGAAGCCCGGCATTTGGGCCGTCTCACCGCCGATCAGGGCGCAATTGTTTTCGGCGCAGGCCCGCGCAAAGCCCCTGATGATTTCCCTGAAAACCCGCGGCTCGAGTTTGCCCGTGCCGATATAATCCAGGAAGAACAGCGGCTCGGCGCCCAGCACCGCGATGTCATTCACGCAATGGTTCACGAGATCGGCGCCGATGGTGTCGTGTTGGTTCATGGCGAACGCGATTTTGAGCTTGGTGCCGATACCGTCCACGCTTGAAACCAGAACCGGCTCACGATACTTCCGGACATCAAGCGCGAACAGGCCGCCGAACCCGCCGACTTTGCCGAGCACTTCGCGGCGATGCGTGGCCGCGAGCAATTGCGGCAGGGTTGCCTTGACCTGGTTGCCCAAATCAATGTCCACCCCTGCCCGGGTATAAGCTTTCTGTTTCATGCGAGGCGAGATTAAACAGTCAGTCTGCTCGGGAGTTCAAGCTTTAGCTTGCGCCCCGATCCATTGGAGGGCGCCGCTCCGTCAAGGCCCCGATCCATTGGAGGGCATTGCTCCGTCAATGCCCCAATCCATTGGAGGGCGCCGCTCTGTCAATGCCCCGATCCATTGGAGGGCATTGCTCTGTCAATGCCCCGATCCATTGGAGGGCATTGCTCTGTCAATGCCCCGAACAAGAAGAGATGGGGAAGTGACAGGGCACTTCCCTCCATGGCTGCGGCTCGAATCAAGGCCTGGTCCGAACCGGAACCAGCTCTTTGTTCATTGCTTTTCGGGACTCAGTATGGCACTGATGGGCTCAGAGAGCATATGCGGTGGCGCATCCTGTTTTTCATTTCTCTGGGCGTCAATCTGGCTTTCGGAGCAGCCTGGCTCGCGGTGGCTCATCGCCACGGCAGCCGCCCAACCCAAACCGGTGCGGGAAGCGCGCCCGGACCTGTCAGAACCAACGTGGTTGTGCGCCGCCAGTTCTTTTCGTGGTCGGAAGTCGAGTCGTCTGATTATCGCACTTACATTGCCAACCTGCGCGGCATCGGCTGCCCGGAGCAGACCATACGCGACATTATCATCGCGGACGTGAACAACTTATATGCGCACAAGCTGGCCACCGAGGTGGTTACTCCGGAACAACAATGGTGGCGCATTGAGCCCGATCCGGAAGTGGTCCGGGCGGCGGCGGAAAAAACGCGCGTCCTCAACGAAGAGCGGCGCGCTCTGCTCACCCGGTTGCTGGGCCCGGATTGGGAATCCGGCGATCTGGCCAACCTCCCGCGGCCCTCGCGCCCAGGCATTGTCCTCGACGGCCCGGTTTTGGGCCCGCTGCCGGCGGACGTGAAGCAGGCGATTCAGGACATCAGCGCGCGGGCGCAGGATCGTGTTCGGGCTTATCTCAAGTCGCAAGCTCTCGCGGGCAAGATGCCCGACCCCGTGGAACTGGCGAAACTTCGCCAGCAAACGCGTGATGAACTGGCCCAGACGCTCGCGCCGCAGCAACTGGAAGAATATCTGCTGCGCTATTCGCAGGACGCAAACAACCTGCGCGCCGAGATCGGCCAATTGAAATACTTCAATGCCACGTCCGATGAATTCCGCGCCCTGTTTCGCGCCACGGATTCGATCGACCAACAGCTTCAACTCCTGCCGGCGAGCAACGACCCGAACACGGTCGCGCAGCGCAATGCTCTGTTGCAGCAACGAGCCAACGCCATCGAGCTGGCGCTGGGCCCCGGCCGTTACGATCAATTTGTCCTGTTGCAGGATCCGGCTTATCGCGACGCCTTTGCGGCGGCACAGGAGGCAGACGCGCCGGAAGCCGCCGACGTGCTCTATCAGATCAACCTCGCGACGATCCAGCAGCAGGCCGCGATCCGCACGAACACGAATTGGACTCCGGAACAAATGGCGATTCAACTCAAGCAGGCTGAACTGGACAAGGCCAAGGCGGTCGCGGAAGCCCTGGGGCAGGAAGTGCCCCCCGAGCCTCCGCCGCCCCCCACGAACGCAGCCCCGCCGGCTCCCCCCATGCGGACACATCCTTACATTCTGGGCGCTGGCGAAAGCGCGGCGACGGTGGCTACCGTGTATGGGATGCCTCTTGAGGTGATTCAGGCAGCCAACCCGGGAATTGACCTCAGGCGGCTGAAACCCGGAGATACGATCCTCGTGCCGGATTCGCTGCCGAAGTAGCGGAGCCGTTCAAGGTCGAAGGTTGAAAGCCGGCGGGCGGGTGTGAATGCCGGTTGGATTTGCGGATTGCCGGCGAAGCGCTCGGCCCCAAAGGCTTTCAAGATTCGCCGCGTGTCGTGGAGCGCCGGTCCGCCACACGCCTCGCGCTGCCGAAACTGTGCCGCTCCCGCAAAACAGTTTGCCGGAAACCGGTTTTTGCGACATGGTATTATACAACTTCATCCAGGACTATGAGCATCATCGCGCAACGAGAGAAAACGCAGGCACCACCGGGGCTGACGCAACTCGATCAGCTCAAGCAGTTCACGAAAATCGTCGCCGACACGGGCGATTTCGAGACCTTGAGGCAATACGCCCCCCAGGATGCGACGACCAATCCATCGTTGATTTTCAAGGCCGCGCAACTGTCCGCCTACGAGAGCCTGCTTGACCAGGCGATTGCGGACGCGCGGAAATCCGGCGCCACGGGCAAGATGCTGCTCCGTCAGGTCTCCCATCTTTTGCTGGTTTTGTTCGGCGTCGAGATTTTGAAAATCGTGCCGGGCCGGGTTTCCACTGAAACCGACGCCAATCTTTCATTCGACACGCCGGGTTTGATCGACAACGCCCGGCGGCTCATTTCACTTTACCAACAGCACCGAATCCCGCGCGAGCGGGTCCTCATCAAAATTGCCTCGACATGGGAAGGGATTCGCGCCGCCGAGGTGCTCCGGAAAGAAGGCATCCACTGCAACATGACGCTGCTGTTTTCGCTGCCGCAAGCGGTGGCCTGCGCCGACGCGAAGGTCACACTGATTTCGCCTTTTGTCGGGCGCATCCTGGATTGGCACAAAGCCAAAACAGGAAAAGATTTCCCGCCCGCCGAAGATCCGGGCGTCAAGTCCGTGAAGGAGATTTACATTTATTACAAGACGTTCGGCCACGAAACCGAAGTGATGGGGGCCAGTTTCCGGAACAAGGGCGAGATTCTCGAGCTGGCGGGGTGCGATTTGCTGACGATCAGTCCGCAATTGCTGGGCGAACTCAAAAGCAGCCACGACCCGGTGGAGCGCAAGTTGTGCCCCGATGCGGCCCGGAAAGACCGGCCGGAGCGACTGGAGCTGGACGAAAGGAAATTCCGCTGGTTAATGAACGAAGACGCGATGGCAACAGAGAAGACGGCGGAAGGCATCCGCCTCTTCAGCGCGGATGCCGTCAAACTCGAGCAGTTCGTCACCGCGCGGCTGTAGCCGCTCTCCCCGCTTTCATGGACGCCGACGAACGCGACATCTGCAATTACCTGAAATCCTGGCCGGGCGAGTTTGTTTACGGGCGTGACATTGCCCGGCGCGCGGGCGGCAAACGGCGATTCCGCGAAGAGCCCGAGTGGGCGAACCCGGTGCTGGTCCGCCTGGTTGAAAAACGAATTCTCGAATCCGATTCAACCGGCTATTACCGGCTTCGGATGAAAAAAGAAAAACGCGAAAAATGGCTCTCCCCGGCAGTCAGAAAAATCCTGGAGAAGAGCAAGAAGGATTTCAGCGAGGTCATTGAGATCGAGGACGAGGACGAGGAGCGATAGGCAGTGCTTCCCTGGCCGGGGCGTCTGGGAGCTTATGTTCGAGTTGCCGGTTTCAGGCTGCTCGTCGCAGTTGTATTATGCGGGTCATGTCCGCCTGCCGGCGGCAACCTGCAAGCACGGCGGTTCCGGCGCGATGCCAGACCCCGGCCCGGTCATTTCGGTCTGCTCTCCTGCTTGCCGTCCGGGGCCGTGGAAACGGGACGGTTTGTCCCGGACCGGGACTGATCCGCCCGATGATCCAGGTGCAGGTTGACAAACTGCAACACTCCAAAAAGAAAGGTGGCAACCGCCAGCAGCCCGATGAAGAAGAAGATCACCCGATGGGTTCGGCTCATCGACCCAGCTTAGTGCCGCTGGGGACACGAAAGAAAGCGGGAAACGCTGTGGGTCATGGGGAAGGGGCGCAGCGGCACTGCCATCGAAGAGCGGACGGTCTTCGTCCGCAGTGGTTTGCCCAGAGACGGCCAGCCCGCCGTATTCCCGGCCTGTTCTCGACCCCAAAGCCGCTGTGAGCCGGGACGGCTCGCGGTCCGACGGCGAGGGCGTCCGGACCCGTCCACGTCATCGAACAGGCCCAATCTATGCTTGTCTGATGAGTCAGACACCTTGAAACTGACCGACGAGAACCGAATGAATGACAAAATGGAAGCCGGCCAAAATCGTTCCCGTTTCCGCCCCTGGCTGCGCACCGTCGCGATCGGACGCAACCCCAAAAACACCTTCATCCGGATTCTCGCGCTGGTTGCGGTTTGTGTTTTGGCGCGCGAATTTGTGCTGCTGCCGGTTCGGATCAAGGGTCCGAGCATGGAGCCCACTTACCGTGAGGGCAGCATCAATTTCGTAAACCGGCTGGCGTATCTCCGGTCGGAACCGAAGCGGGGTGACGTGGTGTTTATTCGCCTCTCGAATCCGAGCATCCTGCCTCCGAGCTTCATGTTCATGAAACGCATTGTGGGGCTTCCGGGGGAAACGCTCCAATTCCACGACGGCCATGTGCTGATCAATGGCAGGATTCTGGAAGAACCCTACGTGCAGTACCGTTGGAATTGGGAAGCTGAGCCCGTCACCCTGGGACCCGACCAGTACTACGTCGTCGGAGACAACCGCTCCATGCCTGAGATGCTTCATGAAGAAGGCCGCCCCAGGCGGGATCACATCGTCGGCAAGGCTCTGATATGCAAAAGTCTTTTCGCATCATCCTCGTCGTGGCGTTGATCGGATTGGGCGTCTGGGGCTGGCGAATGCTCTTTCCCAGTCCCCAAAGCGTCATCCGGTCGCGGCTGTTGCAGTTGGCGCAGACCGCTTCTTTCGACCGGAAAGACGGCGCTTTGCGCCGAGCCTACAAGGCAGAACGCATCACGGATTTCTTCACTCCCGACGTAGTGATCAGCGTGGACATACGCGGTTACGAGGAAACTTCCCTCAGCGGGCGCGACCAGGTGCAGGCAGCGATAAACTATGCCTTGGGTCCACGCGGGTTGGGTGGATTGAAAGCTGAACTTCGGGACATCAGCGTGACGCTTGGCGCGGACAAACAGACGGCAGTGGCCAATCTCACCGGCAAATTCACCGCCGAAGGCCAGAGTGATTTCATTGTGAAGGAATTGAACGTCAGCCTGAAAAAGGTGGGCGGCAAATGGCTGATTTACCGCGCGGAAACCGTGAGAACCCTCGCGCAACACAACCGGTTCCGCAGGTCGATCGAGGCTTGCAGGTGGAATGGTGTTTCGAGTTCAGGCATGTGCCTCGACGGGAGTAATTGTCCGCCGCGCAAACGCCACCGTCCAGCCTGATGCTGGAATTGCGGAGAATACGGAAAGACGGGCTGACCATTGGAGCACTTGTGCGCTGTCTAACATTTTGTCTGACATCGCAAAGCAGAATCGTCTTGATTGGCGAAAGTTCTTCCCGGATGCTTTTGCTATGACGCTCAAGTGTGAAACACTTATCGGGCGTCGATTCCGAAAGCGCGCTTAGCTCAGTGGAAGAGCACTTCCTTCACACGGAAAAGCTCGGAAATGCGGAACTCATTGGGCCGCAGCGCTGAATCGGAAGAAGCGGTTGATGATTATGACTTTTGTCCTGACTTTCGCCCCCGGAAACGGGGCCGGAGCAGGCACCTTGCTCGTATAGCTCGCGGTTTATACCGCTACGGGCCGAATGGCACGATTTATTTGTGCCGCAAAGAAAACGGTAAAAACGTCTGGAGAAATCTCCAGACGACTGATCGTACGCGAGCTATGGCCATTGCAGCAATACTGAGTTATTCGTCGGCCCAAAACGGGAACCACGAAGTCGTGGTTTTGCCGGATGGAGCATCCACCGTCTCGTTGGCTCCCAAACAGGAATCCAAACCGACCACGCCGGTCGTTCCTGCTTCAAGCGATTCAGTGGCTCCGCCCATTGCATCCGACCCCGTGGTGCCTGTGCCACATCCGGGCCATCTGGTGACGTTGAACGATTTGGTTGCCCGGTTTAAGGAGGACTGGGGTTATCTGGCCCCCGCCACGCGGGCAAAACTCGACTGCCACTTCAAAGTCGCGGCCCATTATCTGGATTTTGACCGTGATGTGACTGGTATCCGTCTGGCGGACATGCGCGTGCTCAAAAGCAGGCTTTCCGACGGACGGAAACCGTCCAGCGTCAATGACATCATCTTCAAAGCGTTGGGGGCGTTGTTCAAGCTGGCGCTGGACGACGAAATTATCGACCGGTCGCCGCTGGAACGGCTGAAACACGCACGCCGGGGCGAAACAGAGCGTCAGCAACCGAGTTGGGAACAGTCTCAACAGATTGTTGACGAAATTGAAAAATCAGCCTCCGAAACGGCGCTGATCGTACGCTTCATGCGCGATTTCGGCGTCGGCCAAGCCGAGATCAAATTCCTCTTCGGCCAGCACATCGATTTTGCCGCACAGGTGATCCACTTTCGCCGAAAGAAGACCGGCAAGCCGTTCGATGTCCCGATCTTCAGCCATGCAAAGCATTTTGTGGAGCGCCTGAAGGCTGAAGGCCGGTTACAGGTCGATAAGCCGGTCGCGGCTTGGAGAAACCCCCGGAAGGCGCTGGCGACCGCATGTGAGAACCTGAACTTGCCCACATACGAACCGAGGGCGTTCCGCCGGTGCTTTATCGTCCATTGCCTCGAAATGAGCATTGACCCGCGTGTCGTGGCAAAATGGCAGGGCCACAAGGACGCCAAGCTCATTTTCTCTGTATATGGAAAGCACATCGACGCGAAATATGAACAGCGGGAAGCGGGCAAACTGGACGATAACAACCATCAACAGGTTTAAGCCTATGCCCGAACTCGAAACCCCATTCCACCTGCCGGAAGATTGCCCCGACCGAACGGTGCTCAGGCGGCTTGTCTACAATGCGCTGACCGGCGATTTGAGCTTCCACCACCAGATCAAGGACGCTTTGACCGCTGCCGGTTTCAGGGTCACACGCGTCCGCAAACACGAGGTCCATCACGTTTGGGAACTGCGCATGGAACGCGATGCGTCGATGCTGCGGGAGACTGATGTTCAAATCCGGCGCAGAATTCGGAACGCTTTCAAATCGGAGGGGCTTTACTCCAAGTACGACGGCCTTGAGATTGGCATTCAAGGATGCCGCATCATTTGCGGCTTCATCTGCAAGTTCGGCAAGCCGGGATTTATTTGATACCCTGTTATCAGATTGTGACCTGATGGCAACAGCTTCCGTCAACGCAGCGCCGTACATCTCCAAATCAAAATTCCTTTGGGGTCTGCAATGCCAGAAGCTGATCTGGCACGCGTACAACGCCAAACACCTGATCCCGGAGCCAGACGCGCAGACGCAGGCGATCTTCGATCAAGGCCACGAAGTCGGCGCGCTGGCAAAAAAGCTCTTTCCTGACGGCATCGAAATCGGCGCAGGTGTCACCGATCTCGATGAAACCATCCGGTTGACCAAGCAGGCGCTCAAGCAGCGCAAACCGCTGTTTGAAGCGGCGTTTTCGGGCAGCGGCGGGTACGCCCGTGCCGACATTCTGATTCCGGTTGGCGACGATGCTTGGAACTTGGTCGAAGTCAAGAGCACGACCGACGTGAAGGACATCCACCTGGATGACCTGGCATTTCAGGCATTCGTGCTCACCGGCGCGGGTCTGAAAATCAGGCGTTGTATACTTGCGCACATCGATCCTGACTTCGTCAAGAACGGCCCCATCGATCCGCACCAGTTCTTCGTTTTGGAGGATGTCACAAATCAGGTTTCAGCGTTGAGCCGCAGCGTTGAACCCACGTTGGATGAAATGTTCGGCACGATCCGGCTCCGGGAATGTCCAGACATTCATATCGGGCGGCATTGCGATTCGCCGTATACGTGTCCATTGCACGATGACTGCTGGAGCTTTCTGCCAGAAGCAAACGTGACGACCCTGTACCGTGGCGGCAGGAAGGGCTTCAAACTTCTGGCCAAAGGGATCACCGGCCTGACCGAAATCCCTGATGACTTCCCGTTAACGGATAATCAGAAAATCCAGCGCCGGGCCGCTAAGACCGGCCAGCCGCACGTGGACAAACCAGCGATAAGAGCATTTCTGAAGAGAATTAAATATCCTGTCAGTCACTTGGATTTCGAGACTTTCGGGACCGCGATCCCGCTGTTCGACGGCGTGCGCCCGTATGAGCAAATTCCTTTTCAGTTTTCGCTCCATGTGGTGCGGTCACCCGGTGCGGAGCCAGGACACCACAAGTTTCTGGCTGATGGCACCGATGATCCACGTCCTAAATTCATGCGGCGATTGCGTGAAGCGCTGCCGACAGCAGGTTCTGTTGTCGCCTTCAATGCGGGCTTTGAATTGCGCTGCCTGAAAGAGTGCTGTGACCTGAAACCAGAATTTCGACCATGGGTGCGCGGCGTTCAGCGTCGGATCGTTGACCTGTGGCTGCCGTTTCGCGGGTTTCGATTCTACCATCCAAAGCAGAATGGATCAGCCAGCATGAAGTCAGTTCTCCCGGCGCTGACCGGCAGAGGATACGATCATCTGGCGATCCAAGATGGCACGATGGCGAGCTTGCAGTATTTGCGGGCGGCGTTCGGGAACGTTTCTGTCGAAGGGCGTGCAGCCGTCCGAAAGCAATTGGACGATTACTGTGGCCTCGACACTGAAGGCATGATATGGATCGTGGATAGTTTGCGTGGTCTCACTTAGCCGCCGCAGAACAGTCATTGCACCCCCACACGATAGAAGTAAGGCCCGCAACCAACGGCATTCGTGTCCACGTAACTCGTCGTGCCCGCTTGACCGACGATGTTGCTTTGCAGAGTCAAAAAAGTTGCGTGTTCTCCCAGATTAGTGCCGCTTTTCAGGAAATAGGTGATGTTGCCTACGCTCTGCCAGCTTACCACCAACCCCGATAGATTATTGGTTGGTGTGGGATTGAGCATTTTCAAAACCGACAAAGGATTTGTGGGATCAGTCCCGGCAACCCACTCCTGCCAGTTGTTCATGCCGTCGCCGTCCGTGTCCGCATAATCTGCCGAGCCGTCGGTGGGCATGCCGAATTGCTGTAGCCAAGCGTAGGAGATGATCGAAGTGGGATTCTGGAACTCATAAGCGCCGATGTCCACGGTGCCACCCGAGATGCGTGGGTTGCCATCGAAATCGGTCGAGGTGTTCACGTATAAGTTGTTCCCGGAGTTGATGCAGGGCGAATTGGATTGCAGATGGAAATCGCCGCTAGCCAGGTTCAGAAAAGCGGGTTCATTGCTAATGTTACCTGAGCCTGTCGACGGGACAGGCGTAGTACAACAATAATTCAAGGTACCCAGATTGTAGTTCGAGCCGGTTGAAGCTGAATTGTAATAGACGATGCAGTTGTTGAGTGTCGAGACGAAGGACGTTGAAGAACTGACCCCGCCTCCTTCATTTGCTGAATTGCTGACCACGGTGCAGTTGACCAAAGTGCAGAAGCTCGCCCCACCGCCAAGACCGACCGCCGAGTTGCCCCTGATGATGCAATTGGTAAAAGCGGAAACGTACGCACCACCGCCGGAGAATGCTGTATTGTTCTGCAACGTGCAGTTATTAAGAATGTTTGAATAAACTCCACCGCCCAAGGACGCCCGATTGCTGGAGACAAGGCAGTTGTTTAAATAGCCATTGTATGCTGCGCCGCCAGAGCCAGCGGAATTGTTACTCAGAACGCAACTATTCAACGTGCTGTAAGCCGCACCGCCGCCGCTGCCGTCGCCGCCCTGAGCTTGGTTCCCTACAACAAGGCAACTGCTCAAAGTGCAACCATACGCGCCACCGCCGAAATTTACGGTTTGGTACTCCGACGTGTTGCGCGTAAGGGTGCAATTGAACAGCGTATTGGAGGCCGCGCCGCCGCCGTAGCTGGCAGAATTATTGGTCAGAATGCAATTGACCAATGTTCCTTGGAATGCGCCGCCGCCATATCGCCCCGCGCTATTACCGACCATAATACAGTTGGACACGACAGCACTTCTGTCTTCGCACCAGATTCCTCCGCCGCTTGCTTCGCGTACCAAATCTCCCAATACAGGAGGCGTGCCTCCATTTGTCAAAGTGAACCCACTCAGCACGGCGCTATTGGTCAAATACGCACAACGGAGAATCGGGCCTACATGAGTCGCCGGGGGCGACGCACCCACAATGACCGTTGAAGCCGCTCCATTGACACTTTGCACGGTCAGAGCCTTGTCCACCACAACGCGGTTGGTCGCCGTCCCATAAACCACGCGCCCGCCGGTTTTGTAAACGCCGTTGCTGACCACGATAAAATCGCCCGCGTTCGCCACGTCAATCGCGTCCTGAATGTTCGTCGCGGCGGTAAGCCAATTCGTGAAGGACGACACTGGCGCAGTGTTGCTCACGTTCACATAACGCACGGGCGATTGGAATTCATACGCGCCGAGGTCCACCGTACCGCCGACGATGCGCGGGTTGCCGTCCAAATCCGTGCTGTTGGTGATGAAAGAATTATTCCCCGCGTTAATACACGGCGAGGCTGCGTTCAAATGAAAATCACCGGCTGGTAGATTGGCGAACAGCGGCGAATTGGTGAAATTATTAGCGCCAGCAAACGTGACTGCAAACGACGTGCAGCAGTTCGTGACGTATCCGCCGCCGCCGGTATCGGCATTGGTGTCATAACTGAAGTTGTAATACACGATGCAGTTTTTGAGCGTGCCGGACGCGCCGCCATTCCCGGCACCAGACACGTTGCTGACAACGGTGCAGTTGATCAAAGTGCCACCGCTTGCACCGCCACCATTGTATCCTGAGTAATTGCGAGCGACTAAGCAATTGATCAAAGTGCTCTGCGATGCTCCACCACCGTTGCCGACACTGGGCGGTCCTCCGTAATTACCGATCAAAGAACAGTTGACCAACGTCCCATAATAAGCTCCGCCGCCACCACCGTATGCAGCGTTGCCAATTATCACGCAATTGGTCACAAGGCAACTCGTAGAAGCACAATATACACCGCCGCCGAAACCGCCCGACAAGGGCGTCGCTCCATTCGTCAGCGTGAATCCTGACAACGTCGTGCCGCTGCTCAAATAAACGCATCGGACGGCGTTGTTTCCATTCGTCGTGCCGGGAATTTGATAGCCTTTGATCACCGTCACTGCCGGGCCGTTGACACTCTGCACTGTTAGATTATTGATGACATACACGCGATTTGAGCCACTGAAAGAATAGCCTCCGTATTGATAAATCCCATTGGTGACGAGAACCGTGTCGCCCATCCCAGTAGGGAAAATGGCATCCTGAATGTTCGTCGCCGCCGTTGCCCAACTGGTGTAAGGCGAGACCGGATTGGTGCAGTTCAAGTCCACGTAATGCACCGTGGCCGAAACGTTGGCCGCCAAAGACGCAAGACTTGCGACGAGCAGTCGGACGAGATGGGTTTTCATTGGCTCTCTGCGATGAACTTGTAGAGGGATTGTTGTTAATTTAGGGCAGAAGTCAAGATTAGAAAACTCAATAAGGAATCTGAGCTATTTGCCAGTCCGAGAAATCGGCTCTGTTGGAAGCGGCCTTTTACTTGAGATCGATCAGAATGCCGCGTGACGCAGCACCTTTGACCGGGCCGACGATGCCCGCGCTGGAAAGTTGAAGTGGAGTTGCGCGTTACATGATTCTTCAAGTCTGCCATGGCCACAGAACATCACACGGGGTGGAGAAATGCTGTTCACCCCCTACGACACGGGTCAAAAATGTCCAAACTCCGTGCCTCGACTGCGATTCGCATTGACTAATCCTCATGGTTATCATAATAATCGACCATTATGAGCGTGCTTCCCCTTTTTAGAAAACTAGTAGCATCAACGGTCGCGGCGCTTTGTATTATGCTGGCGGGGTCTGCAAAGGGACAATCAGGTGATTACAATGGGTTCTACTGGTCTTCGGATGGAAATACAGTTGAAATAACTCACTACGGTGGCTCGGGTGGGGCAGTGACCATCCCCAGCACGATCAATGTCGGGGGCGTTAGCCTGCCGGTCACCAGCATCGCGGGCTATGCGTTCGATGGGTGCACCAGCCTAACCAACGTCACGATCGGGGGGAATGTCACCAGCATCGGGGGCAATGCATTCGCATGGTGCCCCGGTCTGACCAGTGTCACGATTTGCAGCAATGTCAACAGCATCGCGGGCTATGCGTTCGATGGGTGCACCAGCCTAACCAACGTCACGATCGGGGGGAATGTCACCAGCATCGGGGGCTATGTATTCGATGGGTGCACCAGCCTAACCAGCGTCACGATCGGTACCAACGTCACCAGCATCGAGGCCTATGCGTTCCAAAGCTGCTCCAGCTTGGCTAGCATCACGATTCCCAACAGCGTCACTAACATCGGGCCCATTGCGTTCAATGGCTGCACCAACCTGGCAGTGATAACGGTGGACGCACAGAATTTGTTTTATAGTAGCGTGAATGGGGTATTGTTCGACAAGAGCCAAACTACGCTCGTTGCATATCCGAAAGGCAAAGGAGGAAGTTACACGATTCCCAACAGCGTCACCAGCATCGCGGACGTTGCGTTCCAGAGCTGCTCCAACCTGGCTAGCGTCACGATTCCCAACAGCGTCACTAACATCGGGGATGATGCGTTCGCGTCGTGTAGCCTAACTAGCGTGACAATCGGCAGCAATGTCACGATCGGCACGAACGTCACCAGCATCGGTAACGAGGCGTTCATTGGCTGCGCCAGCCTGACCAACGTCACGATTGGCAACAGCGTCACCAGCATCGGCAACGATGCGTTCGTTGACTGCGCCAGCCTGACCAGCGTCACGATCGGCAGCAATGTCACCAGCATCGGGGGGGCGGCGTTCGGATGGTGCACCAGCTTGACCAACGTCACGATTGGCAACAGCGTCACCAGCATCGGTAACGAGGCGTTCATTGGCTGCGCCAGCCTGACCAACGTCACGATTGGCAACAGCGTCACCAGCATCGGGGATGATGCGTTCGCTAACTGCAGGAGCCTGCTCAATGTCACTATCCCCAACAGCGTTACCAGCATCGGGAACTATGCGTTCCTTTGCTGCTACAGCCTGACAGGAGTCTATTTCCAATGGAACGCCCCCAGCGTTGGTGGGACGAATGTATTCACCTATGCCACCAATGCGATTGTCTATTATTTGCCGGGCACCACGGGCTGGGCTGACTTCTCTGCCAATACCGGTCTTCCGACCGCGCTGTGGTTCCTGCCGAACCCGCTGATTCTAAACAACGAGCCAAACTTTGGCGTGGGAACCAACGGATTCGGTTTCACCATCTCCTGGGCAACTAACATCTCCGTCGTGGTCGAAGCCTGCACGAATCTGGCCAATTCCACCTGGTCTCCTGTGGGAACAAACACCCTCACTGGCGGTTCGTCCTATTTCAGCGATCCCCAGTGAACGAATTATCCCAGTCGTTTCTACCGCCTCCGCTCGCCGTGAGGCGCAGGAGCAGCAGTTGGTTTACCGCTTCGCTTTCATTCCGGCCAGCACCGAATGCACCGACGATACCGCCATGTCCAACTCGCGGCTGATGGCCCGTACGCCCATGCCACTTTTTTTGAGCGCCATGATCTCACCAGCACGTTTTTCCAGGGTGGCTGGACGACCAAGCTTGACGCCGCGCTGGCGAGCAGCCGCCAGCCCGGAATTGACGCGCTCTTTGATGATCGAACGCTCGAACTCGGCGACTGCCGCCAACACATCCAGTTGGAACTTTGCGCACGGATTGTCGTTGGACGTGTCGATTCCCTGACTGGTGCAAATCAACGGCACCCGCAGCCGTTTCAGTTCATCCAAAATCAGTGCCAAATGCGTCAGGGATCGACCAAGACGATCCAGTTTGTATACCACGAGCCTCTCCACGCTCCCCGCCCGGATGTCGCGCACCAGCCGATCAAGCTCGGGTCGAGAGGTCTTTGCGCCGGAAAGTTTGTCTACGTAGTACTTCACATTCTTCCAGCCGCGCTGTTGGCAAACCTGCTTCAGTTCCCGCTGCTGTGAATCGGTGCGCTGGTTTTCCGTGGACACCCTGATGTATACGGCGGTGCTTTGGCCGTTCATAAAACAATAGTATTATGAACAGTGGGTCAGATCAAGCAAAAACAGGAGATTCTGGTGGTCGATTCCGGGGGAGGTTTTATGTACACCCTTCTCCAAGGGCATCACCCCCGCGCCCCGGTCATTTCGATCCTTTGGTCGTTAGGCAGCGTCCTCAATCAGAAATGGTCCACTCTAAATATGGTCTGGACATTTTGCTCACAGTGTCGGTGGGCCGCTCGTCCACGACGCTCTGCTTCGGGTCTGAAAGCGTGAAATCAACGTCAATCTTGATGTAGGGACAACGGCGGTGAACGAAGGTGCGATGCTTGGCAGTGGAGAGACCACCTTCAGTGGTGAATATCTGCGGTCGGTCAAGGCCAAGCTGCCACACGGACAATTTTTGCGCTGGATTAGGCGGAACACGCGGGTTGACCCGCGCACGGCGCAGAATTATATGAACCTGCACAAGTGGGTGAGCCAGCACCAGCAGGACATCTTGGAGCATAGGCCGCACAGCTTGAGGCAGCTTTATATTCTGGCGGGGATACTGCCGGAAGACGGGCTGAAAAGGCTGCCGCGCGAAAAGCCCGATGAACTTTCAAAGCTGCGCAAGCTCGTATGGCGGACCTGCAATGAAGCTGCCGTCCATGACGGCTATTCGCCAGCCGCCGACATAATAAAGGCGCTACAACCTTTGGTCCGCTTGCTTGAAGAAGTCGGTGTTAGACAAAAAACGGATGAAAAAGCGAAACATATTTCGCGTTTTGGCCCTGCCGCATAAAGCGGATGTGATGCGTGGCAGCGTTCCGCAGAAGGCCCGACGACGGGAGCATTTCCCATTCTGACTTTTGCTCTGACCTCGGGTCTTTTTCAGCTTGCCAAGCCACGTATACACGGCGAGAATATGCCGCTCGAAAGAAGCTGAAAGCCTATGAAAAACAATGCCTTTCGTCGGTCTTTCGGTTCAGCAGCGCGCTTAGCTCAGTGGAAGAGCACTTCCTTCACACGGAAGGGGTCGCAGGTTCAAGTCCTGCAGCGCGCACCATCGCCAATGTTCACAAGGGTGTTCTCGACTCTTGACACACTGGAAAATCGCAAGTCATAACGTCCAGTCATAACAAATCCCTGAAAGTCGCCTATGTGTCACCATAACGCGGAGCGCAAGAGATGATTTCGTCTCGCTTGGTTTTCTCCGTCTCCGCGTGCCCCCTGTTCGCTTTGAGCAGCGTCTGTTTGCACGCGAGTTGCAGCAGCGCACGATACACGCGAGCGCAACAGAGGTGAATAAGGAATCCATTATTGCGCGTGCTGACCGTCTCCACGGTGTCCGCGGGTGGGGCCGCGAATTGCACGGCCGATTGAGAGCGTACGCCCCGGCTCTACCTATCAGCACGTTAAACCGATCACGGTTATGAATTCTTCAAATCCTCCGCAATCGTAGCAAACTGCTCCAGCCCTGCTTCCAGATCGTCGGCGATTCCCTGCGCGATGACATCCGGTGCAAGTAGATTGGCGGATTCTTCCAATGACTCGTCCTTCAGCCAAAAGATGTCGAGGTTCACCGAGACCGGGGGTGGTCACAATCAACTCCCGATAGGCGCGCCGGCAACCGGCGCCCTCGCGGTGGCTATAAGCTCTTGCGCAATCATTTGAGGTCTAGCCTATGCCCAAGGCTGGCCCTGTCCTATGGGGTGTAACCCTACTCTGCATGGCGGTTCCCAACCGCTGATGAACGCTGATTGAAAAGGGCTGTAAGCCCGAAAGATGATAGCCCAAGGCCTCGGAGGCAACCGGGATTTGCCCGCTACACGGGTGAATTGGCGCGCCCGAGGCGATGACGCTGCCCTGCGCGTCTCGTTCTGCCTGGGAATTCCCTTGTGCCGGCCAGGAGAGACCTAGTGGCAGTCCTATCTCCGGGCAAGCGATAGTTCGTTTAGGTGGCCAGTCATGCCCTCCGCATTACCCAGGCTGCCCGAATTACTGAAGCATGAAGATTATTTTGCGCGATTTGCTGACCGGACGCTATTACGGCGGCAACCTAACCTGGTGTGCCGAGGTCTCAGGAGCCATGGATTTCGACTCCATCCAGACGGCTGCCTCGGTGGCGCATCAGCAGAAGCTGGAGACCGTCAACGTGGTGCTGCGATACGAGGACCCAACGTGCGAACTGGCGCTGCCACTCGCGCTGTGCAGCTTCGAGGTTGCCGGCGTCGGCATCAAGGGCCAGCATCCGCGCCATCCCGACTGAGCCTGCGCGGATGTGCACCCGCCCGGTGGGCGCGAGCCATTCGTCGTTCGGCACGGTCGCGGCATCCCACTGGCGTTGGGTCACTTCAAAGAGGGCTTCCAGGCCGTTGGAGAGCGTCTCGTCAGGGCCGAAGACCCG
>Ga0181527_1001253_pt1 | contig 26629 bp, 27 predicted proteins | sample PEATcosm2014_Bin_30_FD_119762 | JGI IMG/M metagenome (GOLD analysis project Ga0181527, IMG submission 119762) | Peatland microbial communities from MTU Mesocosm Facility, Houghton, MI, USA - PEATcosm2014_Bin06_60_metaG | ecosystem: Environmental > Terrestrial > Soil > Wetlands > Peat | place...
CCCGCCGTGAGCGCTATAGAAAATGACGCGGTTGACCCCGTGATCCCCGCCCATGCCGACGGCTGCTGGCTGATGCCGGGCGGAGTGCAGACGGTAAGCAAGGCGGCACTCGACGTAGTGGTTCCGCAGGCACTCGTAACCTGACAGCGGAATTGCGAACCATTATCAGCTGAAACGGTCGCGAAGGCATAAGTTGCACTCGTGGCCGCTGCAAGGTTATTCCAGGTAGCGCCGCCGTCATTGCTTCGCTGCCATTGATAGGTGAGTCCGGTGCCCGAAGTTCCCACGCTGAACGTCGCATTCTGGCCAACGAGCACCGACTGATTTGAAGGTGGCGAAGTAATGTTGGGCAAAGGGCACGCGGCAACCGTGAGCGTTGCCGGATTCGATGTGGCGGTTCCGCATACGCTGGTCACCTTGCAGTGGAATTCGGCGCCGTTGTCACCCGCGACATCCGTAAAGCTGTATGTTGCGGTGGTACCGCCGGTGCCGATTGAAACGGCATTCCAGGTGACGCCGCCGTCATTGCTTCGCTCCCACTGGTAGGTAAGGGTCCCGCCTGTCGCAACAACACTGAATGTCGCAAGGGCTCCCGCGGCCGTGTTCAAATTCAACGGTTGCGTCGTTATCGAAGGCGGATTGCAGGTCACGGTAAGCGAGGCGGCTGTGGAAGTCGCGCTCCCCTTTGAGTTGGTCGCAGTACAACGGAACTGCGCGCCGTTGTCGGCAGGATACGCGGTCGTAAAGGAGTATGACGAGGACGTGCTTGCTCCCGGGGCGTTTGTCCACGTTGTGCCGTCCGGGCTGCGCTGCCACTGGTACGAAAGGCCTCCGCCTGACGCAACAACCGTGAATGTGGCCGTCTGGCCCGCATTGACCGTCGTGTTCGAGGGGTTCGTTGTTATCGTGGGTGCTGTTGTGGTGATCGATGTGAACGTGAGCCAGGTGGCGCCGGGCATTTGGCTTTGATAACAGAGCTTTATCCAGTCGGCGGAACGAACAGCCGTGGCGGCTTCCAGCTCGTCAAGATATCCTTGATACCCCGGATTATTATTCCAGGCAGAACGGCCAAACATATTCCACGTTCTGTTAACACCAGGATTGATGCCGGTTGGAGCAAGAGTGCCTGTTCCTTTCGCAACACCATCTATATAGATCGTAACGGCAGTACCGCCACTTATGCTGAATGCATAATGATGCCATGCATTGGTTGCAACCGTTCCTGTTGACGTGACCACACCTTGAGATGTAGTTGCATTGTAGACTTCGACACTTAGAGCCCCTGCACCATTACTTTGATAGAACATGATATTGTCTGTCGCCTGCCAGTTTTCACATTGTCCTGTGGTATCAGTATCAAAATCCATAAAAGGAGCTTGTGCGGCAAGTGCAGTTGGATTTGCCCAAACCGAAAAAGTCATTCCAGCACTCCAATCTGCAATATTGGATGCTACTCTGAGATAATCATTAGTTGGAGGAGGGCCCATGGTTGCTGGGCAAGGGTAGGCATAGTTACCCCCGTTAGTTTGGCCTGGACCTCCCCTGAGGTTGTCGGCATTTGCAATATTGCCCGCAGCTGATTCGGTACCGTTATAATTATAGGGAATTGCATTAAACCCGTTTCCCGTTGCGTCAATTCTGGCTCCTGTTCCGCCATCATTCATATGCCACACACCGGCAAAACCATTTGCCGTAGTAAACACCGCTGCCCCGTTCGAGCTATCCGCAGCACCCGCGTTGCCCCAGTACATCGTGATGTACTGTGTGTTGTCGTTGCCGTTGACGTCGGCCTTCACCCAGATTTCCGCCACCTGGTTTGCCTGGTTCCACCGCTCTATCTGGTACGGGAGGTGCGTGCCGAGGGACGATGCAAAACGGATGTCCTGCCCGGCAGCCTGGGCCTGGGCAAACGAGAATGCGGTGTTTGTGCTTGTCAAACGAATGAGAACGGGAAAGCCGGCCTGCTGTGTAGCCACGTTCGCGCCCGTGGCGCTGGTGTTGAGGGTGATGTTGCAGGCGTTCGTCCACAGGGAATAGTTATCGGCGCCATACGCCGCAAAGCGCAATCCGAATATTCCAATGCAGGCAAAGGCAACCGTCAGGTTGCGTCGGCCATGTTGCAACAGCAAACCATTCACCGTTCAGTCCCTCATTTCACAAATAACTTGATAAGAATCCGCTTCTCGTCGATTTAGCGCCCTATCACTATATATATGAAAAAATATCATATATGTGCAGAAAAAATAATCAATAATCAACACTTAACTGCGTTAAGTTGCTAAAATAAAGAGGGGCATCCTCGCTTTTCTGCGAAGATGCCCTTCCGCAATGTGGCGGAGGAAGAGAGACTCGAACTCCCAAGCCCTTGCGGGCAACGGTTTTCAAGACCGTCGGATTACCATTATCCTATTCCTCCGGATTTTGGCCGCGGCACCTGGACAAAAGAAAAACGAAAGGCCGAAACTCCAGCCAAAAATATATCACGAGAATGGCCCAGGCAATGCCCGTTTCGGCTGCCGTCCGAACGGCCCCGGCGAAGATGAACATACATGCGGCATATTCGCATCAGCACGGGCGCCCGAATTTGACCAAAATGATTGCGCGAGAGCCTCGCGCATCCCATATTTCTCCTATGCACGCTGATCGCAGTTTCAATTCACCTCGAGGCACATTCCAATGAACAAAATATTCACGGTTCTTCTGCCGGCCCTCACATGTGCGCTCGTGTTGTGCGAACCGCCTGAAGTTGTCCAAAGCAAATGGACGGACTCTGATGTCGTATTCGACGCAAATCTTGGACAATGGAAAGACGTCCTGCAATATCCCGATGATCCGCAATTTGGAATTGGAGTGAGAAACAACGGAGCCTTTCTTTACCTGTGCCTCATCTCCTGGAAGCGTGAGATTAACGGCCGCCTACTGCGGAATGGCTCGACCCTATGGTTTTCGAGCGCGTCTAAAAAGGGAAAGCGGTTCGGGATCCGTTTCCCCATGGGCATGCCTGGAAACAAGGCTGCGGAGCGGCAAGGCAGGGAGCGGACCCGCGATCCCGAGGAGCTTCGCGCGAAGCTCGCCGAGTCTTTTCAGGAAATGGAAATTCTGGGGCCGGAAAAAAGCGACACTGTTCCGGTCAAGACCGTGGTTGCCGAATCGTTCGGGATTGTCGTTCGCGCGTATCCATCCGAGGAAAATTTTGTGTATATGATAAAAGTACCCCTTAATTCCGATTCGGTAAACAGGTATGCCATGGACATAGGGAAAGACACCGTGGTGAACGTGTCATTCGAGTCGATTGTTCCCGACTCCGGTTCGACCCCTGCCGGCGGCGAAGCCACGGTCCCGCCCTCGGGCGGGCAAGCCGGAGGAATGAGCGGGGGCGGGCAACACATGCGTCCATCCGGAAACGAAATGGAGGAGCCCTTCAGCGAAAGCTTCGCAATCGGGGTTTCCAGGAGGCCTGCACAGTAAGACTGCGGAGGACAAAACCGTTCCGCCGTCATGCGGCTTTTTCAATCACCACATGGCACGGGTCGGCGGTATCGCGTATCTCCACGATCCTGTGCCCCTCTTCCTCGGCCGACCGGGGCACGTTTTGGAGCGGTTCGCCCCTGGAGAGGCTCACGTCAAGGACGTCGCCCTTCTTGAGCTTTGCCAGCATCAACTTCACCTTTACATAGGTCATGGGACAGTGTTCCCGGGTAATATCGAGTGTGAACACGGTGCGAACTCCTTTCAAATGAACAAAACCTGGGCATCCTCCGAGTACCTGAGGAAGGTGGGAACGCCGATGACTTCCTGCACCTCGTCGATGAGGTCGCCTCGGGTGATGCCGAGAATGTGCATTGCCATTTCGCACGCAACGAACTTCACTTTGAGCTCGTGAGCGGCGGCGATGAGTTCCGACAGCGTTGCAACGTTGCGGCCCCGCATCATGCCGGTCATCAGCCTTGGGCTGAGGCCCGCAAAGTTGAGCCTGGAAAGCGGCAAATTGTTCCGGCCCCCCAACAGGAAATTAAAGAACCGGGCGAGAATCCCCTTTCCGATTGCCGCATGTCCCTTGTTTTTCTTAATGAGATTGAGGCCCCAAAAAGTGAAGAAGAGGTTCACTTCCCAGTTCACGGCCGCCGCGCCTGTTGCAAGAGTAAACGCTGCCACGGCACGGTCGAAATCTCCGCTGAAAACGATGAGTGATAATTTCTTCTTTTCCACAATGAACTCCTTTCCAGGCTCCTACGCGCTCACCGCGATGTCTTCGGGTGTTACCTCGGAGCCGCGGATCCTAAACGACTTCATAACCGGAACGTCGCCTGCCAGCGAGACAATGACGTAGCTGATGTCCGGATCGCGCGCCAGACGGATATCTTCCTCGGACGGCCGTGCGGGCGTATTCGGATGGCTGTGATACACCGCGGCCGCGATAAGGCTCTCGCCGCGGATGGCGCGCACCACCGAAAACTGCTCGGCCGGATCGAACGAAAAATGTTCCGCCGAGCGGTCGCTGTTCTTGAGCGGGAAAAAACGCACTACCGTTCCGTCCTTTTCTGCAAGGTAGCCGCATGCTTCAAACGGCTTTTCGGCACGTGCATGATCGATGATCCCGTCCGAAACGGATTTCCGCATGGTAAGCATATCAGGCTCCTTGACTAACGGTTTTCACGTCGCATACCGGCTGTTCTTCGTCGAACAGCGTCCGTATGGTTGCATGCTCGCCGCACAATTCGCACGCCGGGTTCCGCCGCATCTTTATCTTGCGGAAATCCATTTCCAGGGCGTCGAACGTCAGCATTGCATTGGTCAAGAGCGTCCCTACGCCGGTGACAAACTTGATCGCCTCGACCGCTTGGATGGTGCCGAGCATGCCCGCGATCCCGCCAAGCACCCCTGCCTGCGAGCAGCTCGGCACCGCGTCGCGAGGCGGCGGTGTGGGGAAAACGCACCGGTAGCACGCCGAGACGCCGGGGACCACGGTCATGGTTTGACCGTGAAACCGCAAAATACCGCCGTGTGAAAACGGTTTCTTTGCAAGCACGCATGCGTCGTTGATGAGGAATTTTGCCGCAAAATTATCTGTTCCGTCAATTACGAAATCGTAGCCGGCGATGATGTCGTTTATCGAATCGGCGCTTACAAACGTATGATAGGTGTTGACGCGTATGTCCGGATTGAGCGCGAGCATTTTCTCGCTGGCGGACGCTACCTTGGGCCGCGAGACGTCCTTGGTGAAATGGATGATCTGCCGCTGGAGGTTGGTGAGGTCAACGGTGTCGGCATCCGCAATGCCGAGTGTCCCTACCCCTGCGGCGGCCAAGTAAAGCGCCGCCGGAGACCCGAGCCCTCCCGCGCCGATAATGAGCACTTTGGACTCCAGTATTTTGGCCTGGCCTTCAACGCCCACGCCTTTAAGCAGGATATGCCTGCTGTATCGTTGGAGCTGTTCTTCGGTAAAATCAATCATTGCCGATCATCCTTCCATGCGAGGAAATTGCAAAGACCCCGGCGCATGCCGCCGCACGGCGCTACAGGCCGCCGCCCATGAAATATAGGAAATCCACTTCGTCGTCTTCGGCCACCCTTACCGTTGCGTAGTCCTTTCTTTGGGCAAAAGCCCCATTGATTTGGACCGACACGTAGTCCGGAATGTCGACTTTTTCGAGCGCCAACAGGTCGAGAACGGACGGGTTGGTTGCCGCGATTGTTTTTTCAACGCCGTTTACTTTGATTTTCATTGAGAATCTCCCTATGGTTGATTCCAATTTTGTTTTCCATTTTCGAGAATCAGAATTGGCGAGCAGTATGTTTGGCCCGCCTCATTGCATCCGTCTTCAAGTTTGTCCTTCCCCCTGGCGCAGCCGGTTGCGAATCCTGATGTTGTCGATGTTCATTCACATACTGTAATACAAATCAACTGGCGTGCCAAGAAGTTGAGGTTCCGGTAAAGGTGTTTGCAGTCTTGAAGCGCGGGGTTCATACCGGCCGGTTCCAAACAAGCTTGCTCTTCTAATCCCTCGCAAGTGACAGCACGCGAACCTTGGCCGCGCCCGCGGCAAGCAATGCTTGGGCGCATTGGCTGGTCGTGGCGCCGGTTGTGACGATATCGTCCACAAGAACCACGCCCTTGTCCCGTATGCAATGCGAGCGTCCGGGCGGCACCCAGAAAGCGCCGGCCAGGTTCTTGAGCCGGTCCTTTCTGGCCAGCGCGGTTTGCGTTCTGGTCGGCTTTCTTCTTTGCAAAGCATGACGACACAGCACCGGCCGGCCGGGGCCCGATGCCACAATGCCGGCCGCGAAATAGTCGGCCTGATTGTACCCCCGTTTGAGAGCGCGCAGAAAGTGGAGAGGCACGGGAACCGCCACGTCAAGTCCTTCCCAGAAATCCGGCGGCACACAATGAGCGTACGACCGGCCCATAAAGAAGGCGAGCCTCTTGAGGTTGCCGTATTTGAAGGCGTGAGCTATGTGCTTGACAATGTCGTCGAAGTCGAACAGGGAATAAATTCTCTCGAACGGATAATCCCAGGCGTACTCGCATGCGCATTCCGTGAAGGAGCGGTTCTGCGCGCAAAGCGGGCATGCGTCGCGGTCATGGTGATTCTTTGCGAGCAGGGCTTCGCACCTGCCGCACAGCCAAGCGCTTTCCCGGGAGCACGGAGCGCCGCACGCGATGCACAGGGCGGGAAAGAAAAGGCCCGCCGCATTCTTGCCCGCGCGGGAAAGGGAGGCTTTTGCAAGACGCACCGCGTCAGGCAGCGCCATCGGGTGCGCCGGGACGGGCCCGGTCTTCCTCTTTGGAAAGAAAATTCCTCAGGATGAGACCCGCAAAAAGGATGAAGAAGGCGATGCAGAAGACCTGATTGTGGCTCAACGGACCCAGTTTTTCGTGCGGCGTGTAGAACCGGGTGAAGTCGACACAGAACCGGAGGACGGCGTACATGATGCCGATAAGATAGAAACGGAACCCAACAAAGGTTTTACGGGTACTTACGAGGAGAATGATGATTGCCATGACAAGGCCTCCGCCGCTCTCGATGAGCTGGGAGGGAATCAGCGCATGCGCATGGATTTCGTGAGCGTAGGCGCCGGCAGGGCTGTCTGCGGGAAACGTCACGCCGCACGACGACGTGGTGGCCGCGCCGTAGCAGCAGCCGTTGAGAAAACAGCCGATTCGCGTGAGGAAAATGCCGAACCCCAAGCTGGCGCTGGAAATATCCGCATAGGGGAGAAACGGTTCCTTCTTTATTCTGAAATACGTCACGCCCGCCACAAGCGCGCCGATAAACCCGCCGTACATCACGAGCCCGCCGATGCCGAGGTTGCCGCCGTGAAACGGGTTGAAAATGCCGGTGAGGTCGCCTGAAAATTCCTCAAAGTGAAGTATGACATAGTACAGCCGCGCCCCTACGATGGCGGCAAGGATCACCCAGAACCCCAGGTCGGAAATGACGTTCGGGTCAAGGTTGTTCTTCTTGGCCCGCCACGAGGCGAACCAGATGCCGAACAGAAACGACACGGCGAGCATGAATCCGTAGGAGTGAATGGGAAACTTGAAGATGTGGAACAATATGGGATGCATGAAACGGGTTTGTCCTTTCGGTGATTCAGCACGTTTGGGCACTACTGAAAATAAAATCGGACTGCGAGAGAGTGGTACAGATGTTTAAGCCTGAACGCAGTATTCTTGGCATAGGCGCACCCGGCTCAGCTATCCAGAAGAATCGTATCTTCCTGCATATCAAAAAATCCTGGAAAAATCAGAAATCCTGCTTGCTGTACTTTGCGTTCAGCAGAAATCCCAGCAATATCGCAATCGTCAAAGTAAACGACCCTCCGTACGACAAGAACGGCAGCGGGACGCCCACAACGGGCATCATGCCGAGGGTCATTGAAACATTGATGAATACGTGGAACGCGAGCAGGGACACCGAGCCCACCACAACGAGGTTGGTGAACCTGTTCCGGACCACCTGCGTGGTTGTGTAACCCCGGATTATGAGAAACAGGAACAAGAGCAGGATAGCGGTACAGCCGAAAAGGCCGAACTGCTCCCCCAACACGGAGAAGATGAAATCGGTGTGCTGCTCGGGCAGAAACGACAACCGCGTTTGCGTGCCCTGAAGGTATCCTTTCCCCATGACGCTTCCCGAGCCGATGGCAACCCTGGATTGTATAACCTGGTAGCCTGCGCCCGCAGGATCCATTTGCGGATTGATGAAACTGAGGATGCGTTTCTTCTGGTAATCCTGCAGCACGCCGTTCCAGGCTACGGTCGTGATTCCTGCGGTGAACAGGTTGATGGCGACAACGCCTACCAGTATCAGCATGCGGGGACGGGTAACGTACAGCACCCCGCACAGAACCACAAAGAAGATGCCCCACGGAATGGCTTCCCAGATGCCGCCCTGAGTCTTAAATGTGAATGCGAGGATGAGCGGGATGGCCGAGAGCGCGAGGGAAATCAGGGGCGAGGCAAGGAAGAAGAGCTCCAGCAGCGAGAGCCCTGCCCAGTACAGCATCGGCACGGCCATGAGCCCCAGGATAAGCGCGGTTCCGAGGTCCGGCTGTTTGAGAATGAGGGCGAACGGGACGAGTATCATGGCGCCCGGCAGCACGAACGACGGCAGCCGGTCGAGTGAGATTGATTGTGTGGAAAAGTGCCGCGCAAGGGCAAGCAGGAGGCCTATTTTTGCAAATTCGGACGGTTGAACGCGCAAGCCTGCTATGGAGACCCACCGCTCAGCACCCTTGCTGATGACGCCGGTGAAGACCCCGTACAAAAGCAGCAGGAGCGACGCGCCGAACATCACGTAGGCAAAGGAGAAGTAAAACCGGGTGGGGATCGATGTGACGACAAGAATGATAACCATGCCCATCGCGATCCAGATGATCTGGTTTCTGGTGGAATGGACGAGAGGGCCGGAATCGTAGATGTGGGTAGCGGAGAATACCAGGAGCACGCCGAAGACCCATAAGGCCATGGCGACGGCGACGAGGGCCACGTCGAATTCGGTTCTTTTCCTTATTTCAAACATGGGGCGTTCATCTCGTTGCCGTCCTGGATTTTTCCTTTTCCGCAAGCGTTGCCTGCGCGTACGAGTCCGCTATTTTTTTTCCCTCCGGATCGGTTGCGAAAAAGTAACGCAGCACCGCGCCGGCAATGGGCGCGGCAATGGTACCGCCGTGGCCGGCGTTTTCCGCAACCGTTGCAATGGCAATGACCGGTTGCTCTGCGGGCGCGCATCCCATGAACAGCGCATGCGTCTTCTCGCCCTGCGGGTTCTGGGCCGAGCCGGTTTTTCCGCCAACCGGCACGTTCGGAACAGCGGCCCGGCCTCCGGTGCCGCCTGCTGCCATCACTTCTATGAGCGATTTGTGCAGGGCGGCAATACTCGTTGAATCGAGGGAGAGTGTTTTTGACACAACAGGACTTTGCTGGGCAACAACGACGCCGTCGCTATTGCGTACTTCCTTCATGAGATACGGACGGTACACATACGTTCCGTTGCCAAGTGCACCGGCAAGAGATGCAAGTTGAATCGGCGTTACAAGCTGAGTCTGCCCTATCGCCATATCCATGTTTAGCCCCGCGGTCCACACCCACCCCCGGGACGCAAACCGGCGGTTGTACTCTTCCTCGCCGGACAGCCAACCCGCTTTCTCGCCGAACAGGTCCACGCCCGTGGGCTGCCCCAGGCCGTACATGTCGGCGGCCTTGTTGATGATTTTGTCGCCCAGCCGCAGGCCTACCTGGTAAAAGTAAACGTCGCACGATGCCTTTACCGCACCCACGAGATCGAGGCTGCCGTGGCCCTTGAGGTCCCAGCAGTGGGCAACGCGCCTGCCGAACCGGAAAGAGCCGCGGCACGGAACGGGCATGTGCGTTTGAGCGGTGAGCTTGCCGCTCATGAGCCCGGCCGCGGCGGTTACGAGCTTGAACGTCGAACCGGGGGGATAGGTTCCTGCAATGGCGCGGTTGTTAAGCGGCAAGCTCGAATCGAGCGCGATGGCGGGCCAGTTTCTGGAACGCGTGGCTGCGGACGCCGAAAAAATGTTCGGGTCTACACTCGGGCTCGAATACATGACAAGCACCTCGCCGTTACGCGGATCGAGCGCAACAACCGAGCCCTTGAAGGCACCGGGGAACGAATCGGCGGCAACCATTTGCAAATTCACGTCGATGGTAAGATACAGGTTGCCGCCGGGGACGGGCTCGGTGCGCGGCATGTCCTTGATGGCGCCCAGGCTCTTTCCGTAGGCGTTCACCTCCACATATTCCTGGCCGTCCTTGCCGCGGAAAATGTCCTCATATTGGCGCTCGATGCCCGCCTTGCCGACAAGGTCGCCGAAGCGGTAGCCGAGGTTCTTGAGGGAATCAAATTGATTTTCGGGAATCTCGCTCATGTATCCCAAGACATGGAACGCCTTGGCGCCCAACGGATATTCGCGTCGCGATTCGGTTTCCACGGTTATGCCGGGCAGTTCCATGGAATGCTCTTCGATAATGGACACGAGTTCCATGGACACGTCTTCCTTGAGCCGCGCCGGGTCGAACCGGTGCCGCTGTGCGTCGCGCAGGGCCTGCCACAGTTCCACGCTGTCGAACACGGCGGCGCCGCGAGAGTCGCGGATCTTGAGCAGGTTCTTTACAATCTCGGAACGCTTTTTCACCTTGTAGGGCAGCACACAAATGGAGTATGAGGGCCGGTTGCGCGCCAGTACGACGCCGTTCCGGTCGAGGATCAGCCCGCGCGGCGCCTTGATCACGCGCAATTGCATGCCGTTTTCCTTGGACAGGCGGATGTTGAGCTGGCCCTGGACAACCTGGAGATAGAAGAGCCGGACAAACAGGATGGCAAACAGGACGGATACCACAATGCAGAGCCGGACGCTTTTGCTTGTTCGTTCCTGTTGATCGTCCTGAAAGTGCGAGCTTATGGGCATTGCAAACGCTTATCTCCTGACTGTGGGTTTGGGAAGCATCTCCCAAACGTAAAACAGCGCCGCCACGGCGATCGAATACAGCGCCCGTGGCAGGGTATGAAAGAACAGCCCGGAGAAGACGGTCGACACGGGATCGCCGATCGTCACAACCTGGACAATGAGGAAGATCGCATCGTGGACGATGAACACCATGAGTAACAGGACGTTCTTGACGAGCGGATCGGTTCGCATCATGCGCTCGTTAAACAGGCCGATGAACGCGCCTGTTATGGTCTTTGCAAACGCGTTTTGTCCTAGGAGCGAGGGAGAGTAGAGGTCTTGGCCCAGTCCCAGAACAAAGCCCACAAAGATGCCGGGTAGTACTCCGTACTTGATGGAAAAGAAAAACAGGACCACAATGAGGAGGTCCGGCTTCACGCCGGCAATGGAAATGACGGGCACGAACGATGTCTGCAGAATAAGCGACACCATGAACGCAATTACCCATTTCGCCACGTCCGACATCATTTGGCATTCTCAAGGGAATCGAGTTCGCTCTTGAAAGCGGCCCACTGCGGCGACATCTTGATGACAAAGACTTCTTCCATGCGGTCGAAATTCACTTCGGGTTTCACCGACGCCTTCTTGAAGATCGGGTCGCGGTTTTCTTCAAGTTTTGTCACCGTGCCGGCCAAGAGCCCCTTCGGGTAAATGCCTCCGAGTCCCGAAGTGACCAGAGTGTCGCCGACCGCGACGTCGGCGTGTGCGCGGAACATGATGAAGAAGTCGTTGCCGTCGGTCGTTTCCAGGATGCCGACTTCCCTGGTGCGTCCGATCATGACGCTGGTCCTGTTCGCCGGATCTACCAGCAGTTGCACCAGGCTCATGTGGCCCATCACCAGGACGATTTTGCCGGCAACGCCGCGGCCGGTCATCACAGGCATAGAGGGCAGGATGCCATCACTGCCGCCGACGTTGACAATTGCGCTGCGCGAAACGAACGACGGATCACGCACCACGACGCGCGCGGGAACAAGAGTAAAGGAAAACTGTTTCGAAATGCCGAGCATTTGGGCGAGCCGCTCGTTTTCACGGGAGTTTTCGACGGTTTGCGCAGCCTTTACTGATAGGAGTGCGATCTCCTCCTTGAGCCTGCGGTTTTCGGCGTAGATATTCTTGATCCGGGCGGTCTGGTTGAAGTAGAATTGGAACGGGTAAAAAACGCTGATGGTGAGAACGCGCGCAATGCGCTGCTGCTGCACCTGGGTGCTCGACAGCATCAGGATGCTGGCGACCGAAGTGACGAGCAGCGAGGACATGTTGAGATGGGAGACAAAGAACCGGATGATCCACTGCATGGTGTGCTCTGATCAGGATTTTCCGGATTGGGAGCAGGAAACCAGAATTACGTTTCGCCGTCTAATGGCTGCCCCCTAAATCCCCCGAAGGGGGACTTATTGGAAGAAGACGATTTTAGCCTAACTTATTCCTTCAAGTCCCCCTTCGGGGGATTTAGGGGGCATTAACCGACAAGATGGTTGACACGGGCCCCGACCCTCACCGTCTCCTGCCGCTATTCAGAAGCACCGGCTTGTACGTTTCGAGATTCTCGATAATCTTGAGCGCTCCGCGTGCGACGCAGGTGAGCGGGTCGTCGATCACGTTCACCGGCAGGTTTGTTTCCTGGCGCAGCCGCTCGTCGAGTCCCCGCAGCAGCGAGCTTCCGCCGGTCATGATTATGCCTTTGTCAAGAATATCGGCGGACAACTCGGGCGGCGTCCGCTCGAGTGCCTGCTTCACCGCCTCGACGATGGTGGAAATAGGCTCGTTGAGCGCATCGCGGATTTCAGTTGACGTGATGCGAAGCGTCTTGGGGATGCCCGCAACCAGATCACGTCCCTTCACCTCCATTTCGAGCTCGTCTTCCAGAGGAAAGGCGGACCCGATCTGGATTTTTATCTGCTCCGCGGTGCTTTCGCCGATAAGGAGATTATAGGTCTTTTTGAGGTAGGAAACGACGGCCTCGTCCATTTCGTCCCCGCCAACGCGCACCGACATGTCACATACCATTCCGAACAGGGCGATCACCGCGATTTCGGCGGTGCCGCCCCCGATATCGATCACCATGTTTCCCGACGGCTCGTTTACCGGAATGCCCATGCCGATGGCCGACGACATGGGTTCGGCAACAAGATATACTTCGCGCACGCCGGCGCTTTCGGCAGAGTCGATAACGGCGCGCTTTTCCACCTCGGTGATGCCCGACGGAACGCCGATGACCGCGCGCGGCCGGAAAAACGAAGGGTACTTCTGCACCCTCTTGATAAAATGCTTGAGCATTTCCTCAACGAGGTCGAAGTCGGCGATCACGCCGTCTTTCATGGGGCGAATGGCTTCGATTTCACCCGGAGTCCTTCCCAACATGCGCTTGGCTTCAAGCCCGATGGCGGCAACACGACCGGTGCTTTTGTCAAGTGCGACTACCGAAGGTTCATCGATAAGAAGTCCCCTGCCGCTCACGTAGATCAGGGTATTTGCGGTCCCGATATCTATGCCGAGATCGTTGGAGAGAAAAGGGAAGAGAGCCATAGGGCAAGCCTCATATCAACCAAAGATTCAAGCTGACTTAATTAATTAAGTACTGGCAATAAAGGCGCTGCGGGCTTTAAAAAATAATAAGTTACATGCATGGCGCCGCCACGTTGATGTTCCAACGAAAAAATATACAATAATGACATCGGTTCGTGTATAGAATTGTGGGCACGATGGCAATTTCCGACTTTGCGCGCCCGCCTACTGTTTGGGCGCCGCGGGAGGCGCTTGCATTTCTGCCGAATCGGCCTGCGCTTTCAGGCCAAGCGGTTTGGGAGCGATTGTGGAATCTGTTCTCGCCGGAAGAACGGCACTGCTGTCGGAATGCGCGGTCGCGCCTGCGCCGATAGCCTTTTGTGAAGGGACCGCAGCGGTATCTTTCGCCGCCGGTACTGTCTGCGCTTTGCGATCAACGGATTTGGGCGAGGCCGTCGAGTCTGTTTTTGCCGGAAGAACGGCACTGCTGTCGGAATGCGCGGTCGCGCCTGCGCCGATAGTTTTTTGTGAAGGGACCCCAGCGGTATCTTTTGGCGGCGCCGTCAGCGGTGCCGCGCCTTTCACTTCCGCCGGTTGCTGAATGATAATAGGCTGCGACGACGATTTTCTCGGTTTTGCAGCAGGCTGTCTGGGAGGCGTGAGCGTGTAGGTGAGGGACAAATAGGGATCTACCTCCAGGTCGCTCACCAAAGAGGTCAACGTGAAGGCGAGGTCAAAAGAAAGCATTGCAAACCTGAGCCCGCCGCCGAACGAGAAAAGCTCGGTTTCGTAGTTGAACCGTTTTCCCACTCGCAAAGCGACGTATTGGGTGGGCCACGCCTCGATGCCGACGGGTACGGTCATGCGGTTGAAGATTTGTGAGGCGGACGTTACCTTGTTTCCGACGTCGCGGTACACGACATCGCCGGTAACCGTGTAGGCGATCCGGAAAAGCGTGTCGGAATAGGCGGCGCCCGCGCGGCCGCTGCGCGGCAGCGGCGCTCCCTCGCCGAAAAATCTCGTATCGTCGAGTCCGCCCGTCGTGGTGCCTACATTAAGTACGGCAGCGCCGAGGGTGAGCTTCTGCGGAACGAGCCAATAGGCGAGGCCCGCGGAAACGCAGATTCCGTAGGACGTGTAGGATACGATTCTTTCCTGCAAACCTGTGACGGCCAGTCCGAGACCCAGGTCTTCGCGTTTGAATCCGAAGCACACCGAAAAGGCCGAGCCGTCGTACGATCCCGGAACGTTGTAGTTGGGGCCGTCATTGAAATCCGCGGGAATTATGCCGCCGATAAAATGGTTCGTGAAATTCGCGCCCACAAACATGTTGGAAAAGGTCCAGGCGCCTTCGCAGGAAGCGATGGTGTATTCCGCCGGAAGCGGGGCGTACCCTATATTCAGGTACGGCCTGTCGGTGAGCATGGGGGAGGCCGGATTGTACCCTGCAAAACCCGAGCCTCCGAGCGCGGTACCGGCGAACCCGAGCCCAATCTGTCGAACAGACGGCGGATAATCGAGAAACTGGAACCCTGCCATGGAGGCTTCTTCGCTCTGGGCGAACGCATCCGCCGATAGGCCGATCAGCAGGATCAGAGGAACCAAATGCCGTCCGATTGTTTGTTTCATACTTGGGTTTCAAAGATACATTGTGAAAACAAGACGAAACACGATTGCGACTCATCAAAATCCATACACAACGTCCAGCTTCTGGTCCACGCCGGCCCAGACTTCGTCGGTAGTAAGCGCGTAGTTGAGCACAAGTCCCTTTCGTAAATAAGACAGGTCGAGTCCGAAACCGGCGGTAATCTTGAGGGCGAAATTCTGGGAATACGATTGCCAATCGGAAAGGATGTCGCGGTCGACCGTAATGCTGCCGATGCCGGCGCGGAGGCAGAACGTTTTCCACCGGCGCCACTCGAACCCCGTAAACAGCTGGGCCTGCATTTCGCTCAGCTTTGTGAAGGATCCGTCGACAATATACCCGTCGACATCGCAGGTCCAGAGGAGGGGATACCCGGCAAGCAGGCCGTGATAGGCGCTTGCAATCACAAACACCGGCAAAACCAGGTCGCTGAGGGAGTTTGGACTGCCGAAGCCGCTTGCGTCGGCGGTGCTCACGCCCTGCTCGGAAGATGGGGAAACCTGCCAGTCAAAGCTGATGCCGGCGGGAGCGCCGGAGAGCATTTGCAAGAGGTCGACATCGCGGACCGCAAGCGCAAGTGTCAAACTGTCGGTAAGCCTGTAGCGAACGGCAAGCGAAAATCCGCCAACGGCCGTGGCATCGGAATAGTTGAGCGTGGTATTTGTGTATGAGGTAGGCAATTCCTGGTAAAAATACCCGATTGAAAGCCCCGCGGACAGCCTCCGGGAGATGAGATAGCTCAGGCCCGCCTTCACCGTAAACGTGGTGTAGGCGCCGTTATCGAGTTTTTCTTCCGAGGCGTTATACAGGTCGTTGATAAAAGGGTCACCGCGATACAGCACGCACAGGCCCACGCCAACACGGGGCGGGAGTTTGAATTCGAGCGAGGCGAACGCCTCGGTGCGGCCCTGCGAATACAGGCCGGTGCCCACGCTGAGAACCGATTTGTCTATGAGCGAGAGTTCGGCGGGGTTCCACCAGGTGGAACAATACGACGGCGACGCAGTCTGGCTGCCGCCCATGGCGGCAGCCAGCGCGTCAACGGGCGCTCGCAGGTACGCGCCGGCCTCGCCGCCGGCCTGGGCCCACGAACCGGCAACGGCGCATAAAACGGCCACATAGAAGGCCGGTTTACTTTGCGACAATGATCTTTCCAAACGATCTCTCTCCGCTTTGTGCGGTTATCCTGAAATAGTAAACGCCCACGGCCACGCGCTTCCCCGCGTTGTTGGTGCCGTCCCAGAAGTCCCGGGTCCTGTCGGTGCTCCTGCCGTTTCCGAGCGGGTCGTCTTTGCCGGCCTTTCGGTCTTCGTTGGTGATGACGTTCTTGACAAGGTCCATGTTCCAGTCGTATACCGCAATGCTCACCTTTGAGGCCTTTGCAAGGCTGTACGCAAAAATCGACCGCGTTTGCTGCGAATAGTCGCCCGTGAGAATGCCGGGATAGGCGTACGTCTGCTTGAGGCCGCCCTGGATCGCCTGTTCGCGATGGACATACACGAACGGAATCTGGTAGCGCTCGCCGTTTCTCTCGTCTCTCGTGAAGAAAAGGCCGTTATTGATGACGCCGGAAGAAGCGGCGCCTATCCACAGCGAGCCCGTGCTGTCGGATTTTGGAAGATACAAAACGTCGGTGATCAGGTCCGGAGTGTTGTTGTTCATGGCAACGGCGATTCTGGTGTGAAACGACGATTGGCTGCATATGAGCGTGTCGCCCGCCGACCGAACGAGAGTGTCGCTTCTACTGCCGGCGGCCGCCTGAATGCTGTTCGGTTTTATAGAAAAGTACACGGTGCTGTCCGGCCCGAAGGCGAGCGAAGTGGCTCCTTTAAGGAATGAATAGGTTGTCCATCCGCCTGCCGCGCTGTCGTACCTGTACAGCGAGGTGTCCGGTTGTCCTGAACTGTTCTTCGTTGCGATGGTCGCAAAAAGAAGCGGCGAGCGCGCGGAGGAGAACGCGTCAATGTATTGACTGAAGGCAATCGAGGGAACGCCAAGGCGCGCGGAAACCGAGTCCCACGAAGTGTCTTTGGTAGAGAACCGGTACAGCACGGCGGGGGTGAGCACATTCAGCACGGCCGAATCGGCGCCGGAGGACTGCACGCTCACCTCGATCACGCGTCTCGCAGAATCGGGAAACGGGGGAAGGCCGCCCACGGTATCGAGCCGCACCGCGGAAGGGTCGAAGCTTCTCCTGACTTTAGGGAAAAAGGCGCTCATCGTTCCCGGATGTGACGGATCCCACCGGGCCAGGCCGCCGTCCATGCAGGCGAGCCAGAAGTACCCGTTTGCCCAGGTCACCCCGGCCGCTTTGAATACGGCACCGTTGGCGGCGGAGTCGATTTGGAAGGGCAATGCCAAACTGTCGTACGAATGAGCGGAGTGGGAGTAATACCAGAGTTTGCCGATCTTCTTGTACGGGGCCGTGTCGAGGCACACCACGGCGGTGCCGCCGCCAAAGCCCATGGCCAGCACAGACAGCGGCGCCTTGTATCCGAGCCACGACAACGTGTCGGATGTTGCAATGGTAAAGTTGAGGCCCTGGTCGGTCACCATCCAGAGTGTGTCGCTGTTGCCCGCAAAACCGTAGATGTTGTTGCTGGTGATTTCCTTTGTGGGAAGGTCGGCCCCAAATAGGGCGGCACAGGCGCACGCAAGGATCGCGGCGGCAAGGCCGGCTCGCCGGATATTATCTCTGGTCAAGGACGCGCGCTCCTTTCGGCACCTCAAAAATAAAGGTTTGCGGGGGTGCGGCCCTGCCGAAAACGACATGGCCGAACGCGTAGGCGCTCTCGTTGCCGTTCTTGTCAACAACAACCAGACGCCTTACGGCGCCTGTCTTTTTGTCCGCCGTGATGCTCACATATACAACTTCCGCCGCTTTCGCCGCCTGGGTGTCCGCCTTCCATTCGAGGACCTCGTTTGCGCCGGAACCGGCCTTGGGCGCAAGCGGATACTCGGAACAGTATTTTGTTATTGCGTGAGACGGCAGCATCGAGTTGTCCAGCGACGAAAGTGATTTAATCACCGCTTGTCCGATGGTCTTGTCGTACTGCCACAGCGTCGTTCCGTCGCTCACCCAGAGCCCGCTGCCAAGCTCAATGCGGAACCTGTCGCGCGGAGCAAGAACGATTGATCCGTGCTTTGTTTCCTCTTTTTCGCGGATTTTCCACGCGATATGGAGATCGAACGATGCCGACAGCGGCTCGTTGCCCGAGTAGTTCTCTTTGATCCGGCCCAGCAGGCCCGTTTCTTGACAGAAGCAAGAAACGGCCATCACGGCGACACCCGCGAGCGACCGTATTTCGTTTTGCACATCGCCTCAAACGGTAAAATTACGCATATCCCGAGAAAATGTTTATCCCGATTTTCTTTTTACGCCTGGGCCCGGCCCGAATTCCCGGACCTCAAGCTCTGAACAAGAACTTCGAGTTCGTCCGGTTTCATGCGGACTTCCCGCATCTTGCTGCCTTCCGCCGGCCCGACGATGCCTGCCTGCTGGAGCTCATCCATGATGCGGCCCGCGCGCGCGTAGCCGATCTTCATCCTGCGCTGCAGCAACGACGTGGAGCCCTGTCCCATGCTCACGATGAGACGCGCCGCCTCTTCGAACAGGTCGTCCCGGCCGCCGTCGGTGCTATACGCATCCGGACCGGCGGATGCGTCGCCCACAAGGTCGTGGAAATTCTCAAACTTTTCCATTTCGTACTTCTGTTCGTTGATTGCGGCAACGAGTTTTTCAACATCTTTTTCGGAGATATACGCGCCGTGATACCGTTCGAGGTCCGGGGCGCCGTTGCGCAGGAACAGCATGTCGCCCATGCCGAGGAGCTGTTCCGCGCCCTGATGGCCCAGGATGGTGCGCGAATCTATGGCCTGGATGGTGCGAAACGCCACGCGCGACGCAAGGTTTGCCTTGATGGGCCCGGTGATAATGTCCACCGACGGCCGCTGCGTGGCGACAACGAGGTGGATGCCGGCGGCGCGTCCGAGTTGCGCGATGCGAAGAATGTGGCTTTCGACATCTTTGGAGGCGGTGAGCATGAGGTCGGCGAGCTCGTCGACGAAAATAACGATGTGCGGCAGCGGGTTCTTCTCATCTTCGGTGAGGGTCTCCTCGGCATAGTCTTTTGACAAGAGGCGGATATTGGCCCCTTCAAGGTCGCGCGACCTCAGTTTCTTAAGCAGGGCGAACCGTCGCTGGATTTCCATGACCGCCCAGTACAGGGCCTTCACCGCTTCCTTGGGCTCCGTAACCACGGGCGACACGAGATGGGGAATGCCTTCGTAAATGGTGAGTTCGACTTTTTTGGGGTCAATCATGATGAGGCGGAGCTCTTCAGGCGTTTTTGTCATAAGGAGGCTGCAAATAATGGCGTTGATGCATACGCTCTTGCCCGAGCCGGTCTGGCCGGCCACCAGAAGATGCGGCATCCTGTCGATATCCGTGACAAAGGGGACCCCGGAAATGTTCTGCCCCACAATCATGGGCAACTTTACTTTCGCTTTACTGAATGCCTCCGAAAGGAGGATGTGCTTGAAGTGCACGACCTGCTTGTTCCTGTTGGGCAGCTCGATGCCGATGGCGGCCTTGCCGGGAATGGGCGCCTCAATGCGGATCTTCTGGCCGCCTACCGCCATGGCGATGTCGTTCTGCAGATTGATGACCTTGCTCACCTTGACACCGGGAGCGAGTTCGATTTCGTATCGGGTTACCACCGGGCCGTAGCACACGTTGCACACCTTGCCTTCGATGTCGAAATTGAGCAGGGTGTTTTCCAGGATCTGCGAGTTTTCTTTGATGGCCTTTTCGTCGGCCTGCAGGGAGGTCTCGGGAGGCGAGGAGAGAATGTCGGCCTTCGGAAGCTGGTACGGCTTCTGTTGCGCCATGGCTTTCTGGGAAAGCCGGGGCGCCTTTGGGCGCCGGCCCGTTTCGCTAGAGTCAAGATCGCCCGCGGCGTCTTCGGGCGACGGTTCGCCTGCGCCTTCCTCGTCGCTTTTCGGCTGCACCGTCATGGTCATGATCTTGATCGGGTCTTTCAATTTCGCCCTGAACTTCTGCAATTCCTTTTCCTGCTGCTCCTGACGCTCGCGGTCGATCGCGTCGCCCTCGCCAGCATCGTCGCCGCCTACGGAGGGCGCGAGTGTTTCGGTTTCTTTCCGTCTCGTTTCGCCGGACTTGACAAAAGGCGTCTGCCCGCCCTTCTGTTTTGCAAAAAGGCGCGTAAGCCACCGCGCAGAGGCAACAACAAACCTGTATGAGGCGATGCAGGCCGTGATGGGGTTGATGCGGAAGCAGAGGAGACCTGTTATGACAATCGCGAATACCGAAAGGAAATACGGCCCGAACCGGCGGCTGCCGAACAGGTAATGCAACCCAAAGGTAATAGTGTTCCCAAGATAGTTCTCCGAAATAACAAACGTTCCCCCGGCCAGGAAGGGCAGGTTGTATATGGACACAAGGAGGGAGACTTCGAGGACGAACGCCGACATGAAAAGCAGGGTGGTGGTAGGCAGGTCGGAGCCCGTGAGGTTCTTCCACCCGATGGCGACCAGCATGAGCGGGAGAAGAAGGGAGGCGGGGGCGCCGAACAGGAACACCAGCCCCTTCGAAAGGGCGGTTCCCAGATACGGCCCCAGAATATTCTCGGCGCCATTGACAAAAAAGGAAACGAGCGAAATGAAAACCAGCATGCCGGCGGCGAGAAATACGACGCCCCAGACCTCGTGACCGAAATTCGATTTCTGTTTCGCCCGTGGCTGCTTCTTTTCCCGGAGCGGCTTTTTGACGCCTTCCTGTTCGTCGATGTCGTCGTTGTGCGCCATGGCGTGGTTACTCCGAGAGTTCCTTTTCGAGCGCGTACAGCGAGAAGCGCACCTGCTTTGCCGCATCGGAACAGGCGGGTGCGCTCGACACCTTTGCGTATTCTTCAAGCGCGCGCGCAGCCTCCTGGCCGCGCTTGAAATTTGCTCGCAATACGTCGCCCGCGTTTCTGCGCGAAAGCTCTTCCGGTTTGTTTGCATACGCAAACGGATCCGATGCGATATCGCGGCCGGCAAGCAGTTTCTCCCTGCCGATCGCCGCCTCAACGGCGTCGAGCGAATGGCGCAGCGACTTTACCGACGCGGCCCGGCCCGCATCGGCCGATAGAAACCGCAAATATTCCTCGATGACGCGAAGCGCCTCGCGAAGGCGGTTGAGGTTCACGTCGATGATCCGCAGAACCTGCTGATCTGTAAAGGCGGTGTTGGTGTGTCCCGGCATCGGAAGGAGCCGTGTTTCCCCGTTTATTGATGAGAGGCGCAACAAATATCCATAAAATATAAGTAATGGGCGCCTGGCCGGAATCGTATTTAACGGCGGTCCGGGGTGGATGGAATTATTTTACCGCCATAGCAGAAAAGGACCCTTGATGTTCGAAATTTCCACCGAAGCAAGCTTCTCGGCCGCGCATCACCTTAACCGTTACGACGGTCCCTGCGAGAACGTACACGGCCACAACTGGCTCGTGCGCGCCGTTGTCAAATGTGAAATCCTCAACGAACTGGGCATCGGCATCGATTTCAGGACCCTCAGGACCGCGCTCGCACACGCGCTCAAGGAACTCGACCACACCGATCTCAACACGATTTTCGACGGCAAGAGCCTGAATCCTTCTTCCGAGAACTGCGCCAAATACATTTTTGAGCAGCTTGAGAATACGCTTGCAAAGGAACAATGCCGCGTGGTCCGCGTCGAAGTGACCGAGACCCCGGGAAATACCGCTGCCTATTTCAGGTAACCTATGCTTACGGTGTGCGAAACCTTCAGGAGCATCCAGGGCGAATCCACGTTTGCCGGCGAAATGTGCGCGTTTGTGCGGCTTTCCAGGTGCAACCTCCGGTGTTCCTACTGTGACACGGCGTATGCCCGCGACGGCGGCGCTCCCCGCACCGTGGACGACGTGCACGCCTGGGTGCGCGGCCAGGAATGCAGACTCGTGGAAATCACGGGCGGCGAGCCGCTGCTCCAGAAAGACACGGTGGAGCTTGCCGGCCGCCTCTGCGACGACGGCCACACCGTGCTCATCGAGACCAACGGCACGATCGATATTTCTCCGCTGCCGGAACCATGCGTCCGTATTGTGGATGTCAAGTGCCCGTCAAGCGGCGCCGCGGATTCCTTCTTCATGCACAATGTAAACGAGCTGCGGCTCCACGACGAATGCAAATTCGTGGTGTCGAACCGGGCCGATTTCGACTGGGCGCGCGAGTTTACCGCAAAATTCCGGCTTGCGGGGCGGTGCACCGTCATTTTCTCGCCTGCCTGGAACATGGTAACGCCGAGCGACCTGGCGGCCTGGATGCTCGAAAAGAACACCGGCGCGCGTCTGGGCCTGCAGCTGCAGAAGTATATCTGGGGCGATGCGAGAGGGCGGTAGCGTGGCGAAAAAGGCGATAGTCCTGCTCAGCGGCGGCCTCGATTCCGCGACCTGCATGGCCATTGCCAAATCGGAACATTTCGAACTCCACGCGCTCAGCTTCGACTACGGCCAGCGGCACGACGTGGAGCTTGCGGCGGCCAAACGCGTCGCTCGGTTCTTCTCGGCGGCGCAGCACCGGGTCATCCGCATCGATAGTGCCGCCGTCGCAGGCTCTTCCCTCACGTCATCCAAGCCCGTGCCCAAGAACCGTTCGATGCGGCGCATCGCTGCCCGCATCCCAAGCACCTATGTTCCGGCGCGCAACACCATTTTTCTTTCGTATGCGCTTGCGTGTGCGGAAGTCGCCGGGGCCGGCGACATCTTTATCGGCGTCAACGCGCTCGACTATTCGGGCTACCCCGATTGCCGCCCCGAATTCATCGCGGCGTTCGAGCGCCTGGCAAACCTTGCCACCAAGGCCGGTGTTGAGGGCCGCCGCATGACCATTCACGCGCCGCTCGTCAATTTGACAAAAGCGCAGATCATCAGGCGCGGCGCGGCGCTCGGCGTCGATTATTCGATAACGCATTCCTGCTACGACCCGCTGGCCGGCGGCGTCGCCTGCGGAGTGTGCGACAGCTGCGTGCTGCGCAAGAAGGGATTTCGCGAGGCAGGGGTGGAGGATCCAACGACATACGGGAACCAAAGAGGTCCTCGCAAGGATCGCAAATGGTTTGCTTTATAAAAGAGTAATGCAAAAACGTCGGATCCTTTCGCACTTACGGGGGCGCGGTCGTTCTTTCGGTATTTCTCGATCACGTGAATGGTGGACAACGCGCCGGAAAAGATATTGCTATCTATACCTTTTTGTTTCGGCCCATCTATCTACTATTTTGCTGGAACGGCGGTTCGAACACATCTTTCGTCGCCGGAACCCGTTTACCCTCAGGGAGGCCCTTATGAGAATTTCGCGTGTATTGCTTTTGTGCGCCGGGCTGGTCTTCGTTTCCTCAGGCGCGGCGTCAGCCAAGACCCTACTCGAAAAGTCGATTTACTTTGTGAACCCGGCCACCGGGAAAATCGACAGCACCAAGTACTGGAAGATATTCATAGGCACGTATCCGGCGATAACGCTCGTGCGCAAATTTCCCGGCGAAGATTCCCTGCCGGTAAACTCTGACATCAATCTCACCGTGCTGTCGAGCGGCTATATCGAAGGGTACGGCTACACCCGGAAAGGGAAGGTCGACTGCATGGCAATCTTCGTCATCGACACCGGCGGCGGCGCCGTCAAACTCCCGATTGACAGTATAGAATACATGTATGCGGGCGGAGCAAAAGTGAAGCCCCGGGGCATGAAGGTGTGCGATGCGGCCATCGATGTGGAAGGCAACAAGGTCCCGGGCGTCAAGAAAATGCTGCTCACCAAGTACAAGCTCGTTGTTGACGCGGACGAACGCAACCTGAAACCGCTCGGCGACGTGGACATCGAACTGTTCGCCTTTTCCAAAAAAGGTCTTGCCGAGGCGCAGAAGGCCGAGAAGGAAAATGCCTCCGCGGCGCCGGCAGCGCCGGCGGAAAAGTCCGATAAATAAGGGCCCGTTGGCCGAATTGGATGCGGTCATCCGACAGGGAAACGTCGCTTCGCGGAGCAGACTTGTCCCCCAGCCACCGCTGACGGGTTGAGGAACACAAAGCACCCTTTCGGGGTGCTTACGTGATACTGCCCGCGGGTAGGCAGTATCCTCACTTCATCTCCATGTAATCGTTACTTCGCCATCTCGGACGAAAACAAACTCGCCCGGTTCCTGCCGTTCCCTTTTGAAAAGTAGAGCGCTTTGTCGGCCGAGTCTATGAGCGCCTGCTGGGTGGTGGCATGGACGGGCATCACCGAGCAGCCGAGGCTGATGGTCACGTGGAGCCTGTTGTCAAGCGAGACAATGGTGTGCTGTTCCACCGTGCGGCGGATTCGTTCCGCTATCACCATGGCGCCTTCCGGTCCGGTTTCGGGAATGATCACCGTGAATTCCTCGCCGCCGTATCGCGCCGCGATGTCGTTGATGCGGATCGACTGCCTGATGCACGTGGAAATTTCCTTGAGAACAAGGTCGCCCACGGGGTGGCCGTAAGTATCGTTGAACGATTTGAAGTGGTCGATGTCCATGAGCAGGAGCGACAGGGGCCGCTGGTACCGGCGCGAGCGCTCCATTTCCTTGGCAAGCAGTTCCTGAAAGGTGCGGTGGTTGTTGAGAAGGGTGAGGCCGTCGGTGGTGGCGAGCGTTTCCATCTTCTGATACAGTTGCGCCCTGGTGATCGCTACCGAAGCATTGCCGAGCAGGGTTGACAAATACTTCTCGGTTTCCCCCGCGAACTGGTTGGCGGCGTCGCTTTCGATGGACAGCAGGCCCAGGATTCGCTGTTCGTCGTCGAAGATCGGGATGATGATGAGCGACTGGAGTGCCTCGTTGTACGGCTCGTTGGGCAGGAACCGGTAGTACTTGCCTCGATACGCCTGAAAATTGCCTATGTTGACGGTAGTCCGCTTTGTGAATGCATAGGAGTACAGCCCCGCATTTATGGAGAATGCCAGGCCTTCCTGGATGTCCGGCGAAGGGCCCACCACTCTGTTGACTACGCCGTCCTTTGTTTGTTCGTTGAACGTCACGATCATCATGCGCGTGGATGCGGTGAGCAGGCCGATCATCCTAAACAGCACCTCAAACACCTGATTGGTGCGCAGGGCGGTAATGAACTGCTGGGAGGCCTCGTAGAATATTTGAAAGCTCTTTGCCGCCTTTTCCTGGTTCAGCCGCATCCGTATGTTGGCGATAAGCGCCGCGGCGAGCACCGAGAAACGGCGCATCAGGTCTTGGTGATGTTCTGTAAAGGTGTTCTTGTCCAGGCTATCGACAACCAGCGCGCCAAGAAGCTCCCTGGAATCGGACAGGATGGGCACGGCCAGTACCGAATTAATGGCCTCGTGGGTGCCGTAATAGAGAAGTTTTTCCGGGTACAGGGACAAATCGCCGCTCATGAAGGAATTTTTTTCCATGCCTACCCGCCCCACGACGCCGTTACCAAGCGGAATTTCCAGTCCCGCAATAATGGAGCTGTTCTTGGAATGGAACGAATTGAGCGTGAAAGTGTCCCGTGCGGAATCGTACACGAACCCGAGTGCGGAATAGGCCTTGAAGTTCCGGCTCATGAAATACACGACGCTCGACAACAGGTCGTCCATACCGGATTTGCTGTAAAGACCGGTGTCCTGCTCCAGCATCAGGATCTTTGACTTGCCAGGCGCCGGCCTGCGTGCCTGCGGCTGCAAAGCCGCTCCCCCTGTTGTTGATTTTTGTGAACTCGCGGCGCTCCTGCTTATCCGGACCGCACCGTAGGGAATAGTGCCGGACACCAGCAGGCTTGCCAGGGGCCCAACAAGCGGGGAAACCCTGGTGAGAAGCGCGTTCTGCCATTCGACCGATTGAAACACGTTGAGATAGCTGGAGGCAAAGAGTGACGCGAGTTCCGCGCACAGGATAAATGCGAAGGCGGCGAGCCAGGTGAGAAACCTGCCTAATGACGCATACAGCAATATCACCGCGTAGTAGGAGAGGAACAGCGGTGACGTGGGATAGCCGTACGTTGCATCGTGACCCGAAAAATGAACTGCGCACACGGCGAGAAAGGACAGTCCCCATGCCGGGCCGAGCCTTGTGAACATGGGTTGTTTTGAGCGTGCACTCCCGAGCGCCGAAACGATGCACGCCGCGAGCACGAGGCCAAAGCCCCATGCAAGGAACGGAATCTGCGAAAGAAGCGGGTCCGCCTTCCCCGAAACCGTTATGCCGGCGCCGCAGGCGAACAACAGTGCCAGGCCGGTGTTCGGCAGGGTATGACTTTTGTCATGCATATAAATACACGAGCGATGCCAAAGATTGCGGTTCCATTTTGACGGCAAACATTCGTATTTTATACTGGGCGAACGGCGTCGTCAAGAAATCGGACGCGCAGGAAAGGTACCGGACATTAGACATTGTATTATGAGCGCATGAGAAAATCAAAGATTTTCGGAAGTTTGAAATCCTTTTTATCAAGAGTCCTC
>Ga0181527_1001254_pt1 | contig 26607 bp, 19 predicted proteins | sample PEATcosm2014_Bin_30_FD_119762 | JGI IMG/M metagenome (GOLD analysis project Ga0181527, IMG submission 119762) | Peatland microbial communities from MTU Mesocosm Facility, Houghton, MI, USA - PEATcosm2014_Bin06_60_metaG | ecosystem: Environmental > Terrestrial > Soil > Wetlands > Peat | place...
AAGCTGGTGGGGAAGTGTCTGTTGCGGAAAGTCGGGTGCCATGCCCACGCTTGCGTGGGCATGTCGAAAAAGCCCGGAAAACGCTCACATGCCCACGCAAGCGTGGGCATGGCACCCATAATTTGCCGCTTTCCGCAACAGAAACTGCAAGGTAGCATTCTCCCGCCGTGGGGATTAGAATGGCGCCGCGGGTCGGACCATCCCCGCGGATAAGCCGCTCGGGGGAGGACCAAAGGAGGACCTATGAACACCATCCGAATCTCGATGGCCGGGCTGCTGTGGCTGGCCGGCTGCTGCCAGGTGCTGTCCGCGGCCGACGGCGCGACGACGGAAAAGAAATACCCTCCCATGGTCAAGATGGGCGAGGCGAAGCGGAACGACTGCTTGACGCGCTGGCAAAGGAACATCATCGGCGACGCCCGCAACCGCTATTGCGACAAGGCCCTGGGCGAGGACATCGGCTGGCTGATGACGCCCTTCATGGAGGGCTTCTACTACGGCTACATGGCCACCAAGGATCCCCGCTGGGTGGATATGCTGGTGGACTGGACGGACTCGTGGGTCAAGCGGGCGGTAAAGGAGCCGGACGGCTGCCTCGGCTGGCCCCGGCCCGAGGCGGCGGGCACCAAGGTGGACAACCTGGACGACTTCACCGCCGACAGCATGCTGGGCGAGGCGATGGTCCTCCGCCCCGCGGTTCTGCTGGCTCATGAAATCCACAAGACCCCGGCGCTGAAAAGCAAGTATGCCGCCAAGGCCCAAAGCTACCTCAAGCTATCGGAGCAAATCTACGAGAAATGGGACCGCCGCGGCGGCTGGCGCGAAACCCAACACGGCGGAATCATCAGCCTGGTGCTGCCCTACGGGATCGACGGCAAGAGCGGGAAGTGGACGGCGGGCTACGCCACGCGGAATGCCCCCGGCCACGGCTTCTCGCACCCGGACAACAAAGCCAACCTCGTTGCCCGTTGGCTGCTGGCCATGTCCGACGCCACCGGCAAGCCGGTTTACAAGGAGCGGGCCGAGAAATGGTTCAAGCTGATGAAGTCGCGGATGAAATTGAAAGCCAGCGGCACGTACGAGATATGGAACTACTGGCAGCCCGCTGGTCCCTGGGACTACAAGCCCGACGGCTCGCCCAAACATTGGATCGGGGTCCACCCCAACCCGGGCTATTACCAGGTCGACGTGGCCGGCATCGTGGACGCCTACGAGCACGGGGTGGTGTTCAGCCGGGAGGACATCGACCGCCTGATCGCCACCGCGCTGGCGGAGAAACGCTACTGGGACGCCCTGGTGCCCTACAGCGCGGAGATCCAGAAGAAGTTCGAGGAGAGCCTGAAGCCGGATTCCTGGGGCGGGCTGAGCGCAGCTCCCCACTACCTGATGCTCCAGGCCCGGCTCCGCCAAACTCAGTAGGTTATGCTTCAGCATAACAAATCAGACAGCCCGATTTCCAGAAACGACCGACTGTCGTAACCCAGCAGGAGACACTGCGATGACCCATGACACGGATTGCACGCGGCGCGATTTCGTAAAGCTTGCCGCCGGGGCGGCGCTGGCCGCAACAGCCGGAGCGGCCCGCGGGGCTCAAGCTGCCGAGCAGGCGGCCACCGGCGGACCGCCGCCCGCGGCCCGGCCCCGCATTAGCTCGGTGAGCTGGAACTTCCACAATCTGGGCGCCGGCAACACCCGCCCCGACCAGGCGATCGAGCAGATCGGCGAGATGGGTTTTGAAGGCATCGAGCTGATCCTAACGGGCCGCCGCGAAATCGCCGATTACTGGAGCGACGCCACCATCGACCGCATCCGCAAGCGGCTGGAGCATTACAAGCTTGCGGTGGCCCAGTTCGCCCTCTTTCAGCCGGTGGTCGAGGAGCTGACCAGCACCAGCGCGGACGAGCGAAAGCAGGCGGTCGACCGTTTTGAAGCGGGCTGCCGCATTGCCGCCAAGCTGGGCGCCCCGATCGTCAATATCGTGGCCCCCTGGTCCCGCGAACTGTCGGCCAAGGGCGCCGGCTATCTGCCCCGCTACTACGAGGTGGCCGACGCCAAGCCGGGCGTGAAGTTCCACATCGACATCGCCCCCGGCTTCGACTGGGCGGAGGCCTGGCAGACGTTCGTCGAGACGGTCAAGGCCTGCCTGGCGCGGGCCAAGGCCGCCGGGCTCCGCTTCAGCATCGAGAACCACACGCATACCATGATGCACGATGCGGGCGCATTCCTCCGCCTGTGGGACACCGTCGGCGACCCGGCCCTCGGCCTGAATCTCGACACCGGCTGGGCCGCCCTGGAGCGCGAGTACCCGCCGCTGGCCGCGTACAAGGCCGGCAAGCACCTGATGAACGTCCACATGCGGGACATCGACGGCCTGATGCACCGCTTCGTACACGTCGGCCGGGGAGTGATGGACCTCCAGGCGATCGCTGCGGCCGTGAAGGCCGTCGGCTTCCAGGGCTTCATGTCGCTGGAGCAGGACGGCCAGCCCGGCGACCAGCCCGGCGCCATGCAGGCCACCTGCAAGCGCTACCTGGCCATGATGAAAGAGTATTTGGCCTAAGGGTGCCATTCGATCTCGTTTAGCGGGCGACCAACGCTGCGCGTCGGTGCCCTGCCCGCCGTCCGGCCGCGTTGGGGCGCGGTCTCCGACCACGTCCCTGCTGCGACCGTAGGTCTCCTCCGCCGGCCGGGAGACCTATCGGTCCGAAGTCGGCGGGGTCGGAGACCCGCGCCGAACGGCGACAGGCCGATCATCGCGAGAAGAGGTCCAGCGGCTCAAACTGGCCGCCAAGGATGGCGCGGCTCGGCAGGCCGAGCCAGCGGTCCAGGACCGTGGCGTACACGCGGCGGAAATCGGTATGATGGCGGATTCCGCCTTGGTCGGTCTGGGAGAGGTCGGGGTGCGGGCCGGCCAGGCCGCCGCGGAGCTTACCCCCGGCCAGGAACATGGGGGCGGCCGAGCCGTGATCGGTGCCCCGCCGGCCGTTCTCCGCCAGCGTGCGGCCGAACTCCGAGAAAGTCATCAACAGCACGCGATCCAAGAGTCCGGCCCGCCGCAGGTCGTCTACGAACGCGCCGACCGACTGCGACAACTGCCGCAGCAGCGAGGCGTGGTTGTCGCGCTGGTTGGCATGGTTGTCGAAACCGCCCGGCTCCTCCCCGCCCAGCTCCGTATGGTAAATGCGGATTCCCACGTCGGCGCGGATCAACTGGGCGATCGCGCGGAGCATCGCGGCGAGCGGCAGCGGCGGATACTCGATGGCCGTGGGGACCGCGACCGCCTGTTCGATCCGGCGGCTGGCGACGCGGGCGGCCGCGGCCGCTCGCTGGACGTGCTGCAGCAACGTCGGTGGCCGCTCAGCGGGGACGCCGCGTTGGGGCGCGGTCTCGCGTTGGGGCGCGGTCTCTGACCACGCCCCCTGCTGCGACCGTAGGTCTCCTCCACCGGCCGGGAGACCTGTTGGTCCAAACCCGGCGGGGTCGGAGACCCGCGCCGAACGGGTACCGGGGTCGGAGACCCGCGCCGAACAGGTGCCTGGGCCCCCGCCGGGCGGCACCCGCAGCGTGCAGTCCTCCGCAGCGCGAATCGACGGCACGATGGCCGTCCGCGCGTGTAGCGTAAACGGCTGGGCGATCTGGCCCACGAACATCGCCGGCACGTCGGCCTGCCCGGCGCCCGACAGTACGTCGGCCACCCCGCCCAGCCAGCCCGTCTGGGCGGCGGGGTCCTCGGGCCGGGCGGTCTGCCAGGTCCGCATCGAGATCTCGTGCGACTGATTGGGATGCGGATAGCCCACGCCCTGCACCACGGTCAACCGCCCCTCTTGGAACAGCCGGGCGAAGGCCGGCATGCCCGGGTGAAACCCCAGAAGAGGGTCGATCCTGAGAACGTCCTTCTCGGCCAGCCGCAGCGTATGCCGCGATCGGGCGTAATGGTCGTCGGCGTAGGGAACGACCGTGTTGAGGCCGTCGTTCCCGCCCGCCAGTTGCACCACCACCAGGATGGTATCGCCGCCGGGCCGCTGGAGCTCCGCCGCCCGTACCGCCCGGCACAGGAATTCCGGGACGGTGGGGAGCATCCCCAGCAGCGTCGATGCGCCCAGCGCACGCCTCAAAAAGTCCCGGCGGTTTGTGGGCATCACGCGCAGCCTCCATTCACGACAACTGAAATTCCGGCGAGGTAACGATGTCGAAAGCCGCCCGGCGGACCTGCTGGCGGAGATCGCCGGGCTGGGAAACGCCTTTGGCAACCACGGCGGCGCGCTCGGGCACGTCGCCCTGCAAAAATAGGTCCAGCAGGAATGGCCCGGCGGCGCCAGGGTCGCCGCGGCCGTGCTTCTGGGCCGCGGCCAGGGGATCGGCCGGCTCGGCGAAGGCCCCGCCGCCGAAGAGCAGCGCGTGGGCCAGGTTCGTGCGGCCGGTGAGCGTGGCCCGCGTGATCCACGTCCGGCCGCTCGCCCAACCGTGGACCGTCGGTGGGCCCAGCAGGTCCTGGCCCAGGGCGGCGGCGTACTCGGCCAAGGCCGCGGCGGGAACCAAGGCCCCCAGCGGCCGGAGAATGCCCAAGGCGAACTCCACCGACCCCTTGATTCGCTGGCGATAGGCCGCCGGCGAGAAGAACAGGTTGGAGCGGAGCATCGTCTCGACCAACCGGCCGGTGTCGTAGTCCCGCGAGAACGACGCGGCAAGCGGCTCCAGCAGCGCATCGCACGGCGGCTCGGACTCCGAGATCAGCCAGCGGTAGAGCTTGCCGACGATCCGTCTTGCCAAGGCCGGCTGGCGGAGGACGATCCGCACGATGTCGGCCGTCTTCCAGGGGCCTTCCTCTCCCAGGAATCGCTTGACGCCCGGGTCGTGCTCTCGCTCGATGAAATGGAACTCGCCTTGGCGGACGAACTGGCCGGTCATCGCCCGGGCCGCCTCGCCGAGGTCCTGCTCCGCGCAGTGACCTTCGCCCAAGCTGAACGGACCCAGGAGCGACGCGGCGAAGCTGCGGCTGGGGCTGGAGCGGCGGTCGGCGGCCCCGTCCAGGGCCAGCAGCACGGCCGGATCGCAGGCGATCGACTCCAGCAGGCGGTCGAATTGCCCCAGGGCGCGGGCCCGCAACAGCTTGAGGTAGCCGTGTACGAGCTGGGGCTCCCGGACCCTGGCCTGCGTGACCGCGAAATGGCCGTGCCAGAAGAGCGTCATTTTTTCCAAGAGCGGGTGCGGCGTTTGCAGCATGCGCAAGAGCCACCACGCCCGCAGCCCCTCGGCCGACCCGGAGCGGGCGGCCTGGGCGTCGGCCGCGGCAAACTGCTGCTCGAAGGCGGCCAGGTCGCCTGCAGGCCGCAGCAGCCGCTGGACGCTTTTCTGCGGGCCATCGGCCAGCGACTCTCGCAGCTCGGACCACGTGCCGCCGAATCCTGCCCGCCGGTGCAGGTGTCCGGCGAGCCGCAGGTCCCACGGCCGCCGCGCATCCGGCACAAAGGGCGCCCAGGCCCAGGCCGGATCGCAAGCCTGCGAGGCGGACGGCGGGGTTGCCATGTTCTTCTCTCTCACGGCAGATTGAGCTTTACGTCCAGGCGGGCCTCCGGCTGCCCGCCGGCGGCGCCCACGTCAAGCTTCACCCGCCCCACGCGGCCCAGCAGGTCCACGAGGATGTCGAAATCGTTTTCGGCCTGTTGCTGGCTCTTTCCCTTCTCGACCATGCTCTGCCGGACCATCGCGCCGCGGTTCGCCTTGAGAATCGAGGCCAGTTGGGCGCCGTCGACCTCAATCAGGCTGTGCGTCTGGGCAAGCGCCCGGACCGATTGCGCGGCTTCCTTCTTCAGGGCGTCGATCAGGTCCTTGGCCAGGCCGTCGGTCGAGCTGAGGACCAGGAAATCACCCACGCGGGCCAAGGCCGGACGGAAGTTGAAGCGCACGTCGAGGTCCGTCTTGTCCTTGATTTCGCTGGTGGCGAAGCGCGACAGGCTGTAGCGGATGCCGTCGTGCACGTCGCGATCGAGAATCAAGCCGGGCTCGGCCTTCTGGCCGCGCGTGAAGTTCACCAGCCCCAACGCCTTTTGCCATGCCTCTTCGGCCATTTCGCCCGCCTTCTCCGCGTGCTTGACGCGAAACACCGCCGCAAAACCGGGAAGCTGGGTCCGCGGCGTGCCGACGGCCGGATCGTAGCTCTGCCGGGCCACCACCAGGCGGATCTCCGGCCGCGTCTCGGCGAACACTTCGTCGGTCAGGTCCCGGCCGCTGAAGAAGATTCCCATCATGTTCTCGAAGAGGATCAGGCCGGAGGTCCGCTCGGGGAACAGCTCGTCCTTGGCGGCGTAGAAGGCGTGCAGATCGCGGTACAGGCTGACGCCGGCAATGAGCCCGGGAACGGCCAGGTTCGGCAGGGCGCCGTCGCCGGGGCGGGGAACAGCAAAAGCCGCCTTGGACCCCGCAGACGCCGGTTGCGCGTCCAATACCGCCCTGAGCCGCAGCGTAGTCTCTTGCAGGTTGAGCGCCACCCCGAGCCAGTCGGCCTGGGCGGCGGCCTCCGGCACGGCGGCCAAGAGCAGGGCCGCCAGCGGGTTGTCCGGCCGGGCCAGGGCCTTGCGGACGTTGGGAAGCTGCTTGAGGACCTTCAGGTTGGCAAACGCCAGGCCCAGGGCCTGCTGGCCCGCAGCCTGCTTGGCGCCTTGATAAGCCCGCTCGGACGCGAGGCTCTCCGTCCCCTTGGCGCGGAGGTCCAGCGCTTCGTTCAGCAGTGCCGCGCGATTGGCCAGCAGCAGGCGGTTGCCCAACAGGACGTGGGCCTCGTTGCCTCCGAAGGTCCACACCGTCTCGCCCGCATAAGGCTTCGATCGCACGCGGTCCGGCTGACCGGCCTTGGCGGCCTCGCCTTGGGCGATCTCCAGCAGCACCTGGTGCAGGTCGCCGAGGAGCTGCCCGTCCTTGGCATCGACAATCAACAGAACGCCTTCCTGGGGATGGACGGTCACGAGCAGGCCGCCGCCGAGGAGTTTGTCGAGGGCTTCCGGCCACTTGACGCCCAGCCGCGATTCCAAGAAGGCAATCCCGGCTTGCATTTCCGCGAGCTTGCCAGCGGCGGCCGCCCGCTGATAGGCCGGCAGCGAAGTGACGGCCTCGATCAGCTTCGGACTGCACGCCAAGTCCAGCAGGGCCTTGGGACGCGAGATTTCCAGACCCAGGATGGCGTCCGGCGGAACGCAACGGGCCGCCGCAGTCGGAGCCTGCCCGGCAGGCTGCCCGGCCGCATCGGCCGCCGCCATCCGCGCGAGCGACAACACCGCCAGCACCGATCCGAGAATCGGCATGGTTTTCCGTGACATGATTTCCCTCCAAGTGAATGTAAGTTGCGGGTTGATGCCGGTTGAGCGGGGACAGCCGCCCCTCCTCAATATGCCGCCTGCCCGCGATTCCTGCAAGCAGGGAGCGACAGGTCCGGCCGGCCCCTTGGGACCGCCCGCCGAGGGTTATTCGCCGCCGCCGGGCGGATCTTGGCCGTTCTCCCGATAGCAATGCCAAGAGACCCCCCGGACGCAGTCCGGGGGCTTTGCCACCGCTCAACTTATCTTCAGATGACGGCGGCCAAACGGCACCTACTTGGCCGCGATGCCCAGGCCCTTCAGCAGCGCGGCATGGGCCGCGTCGGTATCCGGACCGCCGTAGCGCAGCACTTGCCAGGTTTCCGTGAAGGTGGTCGCCTCGCCCGGCTGCAGGGTGCAAAACGGTCCGTGCATCTCCAATTCCAACAGGCCGGGATCCTCGCCGCGATCCTTCGCCGCGGCGGTGGCCTGATAGACTTCGACGAACGCCTGTTGCGGATGGATCCGCTCTTTCGGCACGATTGCTGCCCGCTTCAAGAACAGGCAGTCTCCGCTGAAGGCGGCGATGACGCCCTCCTTTGGAGAAGAAATAAAGGCCTTTGCAACGCGTCCGCCCAGATTCGCCGGCATGGGCTCGGACGTGCGAAACGTGAAGAAGCCGTTGATGCCGCTGGCGCCCAGGGCCTCTTGCGGCCGGCCGGAGTCGGAGAACCAGCACCCCAGCCGCACTTCCCCGTCGCCCCCGAGCGGCACATAAGCGTGCGCCGTGCCCGGCAGACGCGTGTTGGTCCACAGGTCGCCGCTGATCGGCTTATCCAGGATGTTGGTCCCGGTGACGGAGAACGTGACCGTGCCGTCGGGATTCAAGGTGACGGTCTTTTGGAATTGGAAACCGCTGGTGGGGCTTTTCGGACCTAGCATGGTCACGGAGGCGGCGGTCCGCCGGGTGACCTGGAACCGGCCGTAGATCCAATAGGGATCGGGCGGCCAACCCCAGGCCGATTGCGGTCCGACCCAGACCGTGTGTCCGAAATAGGCCTTATACGCCTTGGGGCCCTTCGCCGGGTCCGGGCGATCGGCGGCCGGTTCGCCCCACAGCGCGGGCCGCGCCAGAAAGACGTTCTGGCCCTGCGGCAGGCGGAGGACCATCACTCCGCCGCCGACCTCGGGGAGCAGCCCGACCACGATGCGGTCGTTTTGCAGCATGAGCAGATGCCGCTCGGCATCGCGCGGGGATTCCGCTGCTTTGGCCGCCGTACCGCACATTCCGCAGAGAAGGAGCAGGCACGTCGGCAGGCGGGAATAGAATGGAGCCATAATCCACCGGCGGACTTGCCGCGCGCAGCGAACCCGAGCGTCGCCGGGCCGGCGTGCTCACCCCCGGCCTTGTCCCCTCCGTCTCCGCCGCCGGGCGGCCGCCAATCCGCATCCGGCCGCGGCCGCCAAAAGGGCCAGCGTGCCGGGCTCCGGCACGGCACTGACCTTGAGATAAATCTCGCCCGCAATGCCACCGTGGTCGTTCGGGCCGACCACGGTGTAGGTGAAACGGCTGTTTCCGTCGATCAGCCAGTTGGCCTGCGGTTCGTTGTCGGTGAGCGTGGCACCGGCGACGGCCTTCAGAAAGACATAATCTCCGGCGGCAAAACCGGGCAGGGCGGTGACGCTCAGGGTGTCGCCGCCACTGCCCAGCACCAGGCTGTTGCCGCTGCCGCTGGCTTCCACCAGGTCGCACGTGCCCGGAGCGGCGAAATTGAAGTCGAGGCCCGTGCCGCTGTTCAACCTCATGACGCCGCCGGCGACGAGCGTGCTGACGGAGAGGGGGGCGGCCAGGCTGGGCACCAGGTGGCCGCCGCCGAGAATGGTCACCGACTTGCCGGCGGCGACGAGGAGCGTGCTGGAGCCGCCGCCTGGGCCAGCCAACTCGCCGCCCGACTGGACGGTCAGGTTGCCGCCCAGCGTGGCCCCGTTGGCGAAGCTCAGGACCGCGTTGGCGTTCTCGACCAGGATCCCGCCGGTCCCGAGGACGTTCGCGCCGGCGGGTAAGGCGAGGGTGCCGCCGGTGACGCTCGTGCCGCCGCTGTAGCTGTTGTGGGTGCTGGTCAAGGTGAGCTTGCCGGAACCAGCGGCGATCAGCGAGCCCGTGCCGCTGATCGTGCCCGAAAAGGTCTGTGCCGTAGCGGTGGCAAAGACCAGGCCGCCGGCCCTGCTCTGGTTCAGGATGTCGCCTTGGACATAGCCGTTGTTGGCCAGTCCGTCGCCCAGTTGCAGCGTGCCGGCGTAGATGGTCGTGCCGCCGCTGTAGGTGTTGGAGGCGCTAAGCAGAAGTGTCCCGTCTCCCGTGACAATTAGGCCGCTGCTGCCATAGTCGCCGTCCGCCATAGGCCCGCTAATGGTCAGCAGATCGCTCTGCAAACTGGTTGTGACGATGAGGTTGCTGTTGAGCTGCATGGGAGCGGAAATCGAATGGCTGCCGGCCAGCACGATTCCCGCGGCGTTGGACCCGTTGTCGAGAGTGAGCGTGCCGTAGCCCGTGGTTTTGATCGTGGTGGAGACGCTGCCGTTGAAGATGAGTTCCCCGGCTACCCCGCTGCTGCTGCCCAAATCCACCGTGGGGCTTGCCCCCGAGTTGCCGAACGTCACCTGGAGGCCCGGTTGCCAGGGGGCGGAGCCGCCCGACCAGTTGCTGCCGGTGCTCCACCTGCTCGTCGCCCCCGTCCACGTGTACGGGTCGGCGGTGACCGGCCCGGTGGGGCACAGCGGGTGGGACCCCGGGGCGCCGTAATACGCCGCCTGCCAGAGCTTGTAGTCGTTGAGGGTGACCGTGCCCTGGTAGGTAAAATCGCCGGAGGCCCAAGTGGCAGATGAGCCCCCGGCGAGGAATCCGCGCTGCCAAGCTGCGAGGTCGCGCAGGTCCACGGCGCCATCCAGATTGGCGTCACCGAAGTACGCCTCCCGCATTACCACGTAACTTGTGCCGCAGAGGGTCACGCCGCCGAACGTGCTCTGGCCGTACTCGGTGGACGTCGCGTATCCGATGCCAACGGTTCCGCCGGCGTACCCGTCGGCGGCGTAAAAGCCGCTGGTGCCGCCGGAAGTCATCGGCTGGAAGTTCCAATTGGCGTTGTACGCGTCCAGGCAGGCCGCCCTGACGCCGGCCACTCCGGTGTAGGTCGAGCCGCCGTCGTAGGTGCTGGCGTTGGAGCTGGGGACGTACTGGAAGGTAGGCTGCAGAGTTCCGGAAAGATCCGTTGCCGGACCCGCGCCGTTTGCGATTACGAGGGCGGAGACGCCGCCATCGGCATACATGTTTCCGATTTGAATGCTTGCCTCGGACGGAGGAATCAACAACAGGTCCGAGGCTTCGAGCACAGGCGCGCCCGCCGCCTCACGAGGCCCCGACAACAACGCTGGGCACAGGACCGCAAGTGACAACAGGGCCGGCAGGTAACGTCTCATGAGCGTAAGCTCCCAGTGGCCGAAAATCGATCCGTCGCCGCACTATCAGGGGACGGCCGCGGGCTTCTGCGGCCCAAGAAAAAAACAACGCCACCCGGAAAAATCGGGGTGGCGGTCAATTACGAAGCGCTGCCTCTATCGGCCAACAGAAGGCTATCGCGGAAACCTCCGCATTATGACGCCCCGCAAAAAGGCTGTCAAGTAACTTATCTTTTTTTCACCGGTCGCCTTATCGCTTGTGGATCGCGATCCGGTTCTTCTGCCTTGTCACCGCGACTTGCGGCAGGGTCAGCAGGCCGTGCTCGTCGGCTGCGACTTCGCCGGATTGGATCGCCTTGTCGGCGCCGGCCGGCGTATTGGTCCAGCGGAATTTCTCGCCGGGCTCGGGTTTGAGCGATTGCAGCCGGCGGGGCGTGATGCTCACGGTGCAGCAGTGGTGCGGGGCCTTGCCCACCAGACCGACGGTCATCTCCCAGCGGTCGGCCCGGTCCACCACGTCGCCGGTGTCCCAGAACAGGTAGAGATTGACCTGCCCCTTGGCATCGCCGTCGGCGGGGTTGCCGGTGCCGGGATTGTCGTCCAGACTGCACGCGGTGAAGGCCGGCTGGCTCTGGTCGGTCCGCGGCTCCAGGCCGACAAAGCGGTCGCTCAGCGTGACGGGCAACTGCGCCCGCTGCCCGTGACCGCCCTGGCCCCACACGAACAAGTGCGGGCGCTTCGTGTCCCGCAGGGCGTGGTAGAACTCCCAGGCCTGCGGCCAGCCGATGCCGCCGTCGTTCTTGCCGTTGGAGAAACAGATCAGGCCGATCTCCTTCTCCGGGTGCTTGCGGAGGTACCGGGCGTCGTTGAAGTGGTCCCAGACGGGCGTGCCGTCCTCGAACTTCACGCCCCACTCGGGCGGACCGTAGGAATTGGCATACGAGCCCTTGAAAGTGGGCGATTTCTCGGGGATGTGAACGCCCACCCAGGCCACGGCCCAGGCGATCCGCTCCGGATAACGGATGGCAAACATCGGCGCGCCGGAGCCGCCCATCGAACTGCCCGCCACGTGCGTCCGCTTCAAGTCGACATCCCAGCGGGTGGCCACCCAATCCAGAAAGGAGAGCATGCGGAGCTGCGAATACGGGTGGACCACGCCGGCCTTCCAGGCGTCCTCCTTGGCCGGCCCCTGCCAATACAACTCATGGTAGCCGGTCCACCAATCGTAAGGGATCTGGTTCGAGGCCACCAAGAGATGGCCTTGCTCCGCGCCGTACCACCAGCCGTAGCCGCCGTTGAGGCTGCCGCCCCAGCAGTGCAGATGGATGCCCACGGGCGCGGGCTTGGCCGGCTTCGGCGGAATGCCGACCACGTAATCGAACGGCTTGCCCGCCACGGCGCAGTTGGGCGGCGATTCCCAGCGGACGAAATAGTGCAGGGTCGCGCCCGTGACGTACTGCCACTCCTTGGGCTTCTCGATGCGTTGCAGGACGGGCACGCCCGGGCCGACCGTCTCCGCCAGCGGCGCGGCCAGGACGTTGGCCGGGCCTAGGGCGGTGTTCTCGCGGCCGTCGATCGAGAGGGTCACGGCATAATACGCCTGGCCCGCATGCAGCGGGTTGTGGGCCCACAGGCCCGTACCCGGCGGCACCGGCCCATGCCCTTCTTCAATCACGTAGCGCAGGGCCGGCTGCTCCGGCCGCAGGTCGCCGTAGTAGTCGATGTTCCAGCACCCGAGCGGCGGGACCTCGGCGAGCGGCCGCAGGCCCGCCAGCGACGTGATCGGCTGCTCGGAGCGGTAGATGCGGTAGCGGACCTTGTGCTCTTTGTCCAGGTCGCGGCGGATCTCGCGGAGCTTGACGGCGGCGATCGTGGCCTGCGTCACCGGCGAATCGACCTCTTGCCAGGCGAGCATGGTCTGGCCGGCCTGGTGCCGGGCCGTCAGGCCGCTAGCTTGCTTCTGCTCGGCCGCGGCCACCGCCCCGGCCATCACGGCCAGGGTCAGAAGAATCGACGCCACCGGCGAAGACAGGATCTTGTGGGTCATGGGAACCTCCCTCGTTGCTAATACGCGATGGGACACCGTTCAGCGGGCGGGCACCGTGCGCAGCATGGTCCGCCGCTTGCCGCTGCGAAGCCGCAAGCGGCTGCCCCGGAGCTTACCACCCGGCAGCCCGTAAAGCAACGATGGAGCAGAAATTGCGCATCAATCGCGGGCTTGTACGACTGGCTTCCTTACCCTATGCTGAGGTGCTGTTAGTGCACAGCGCGGGGGAACAGGCCATGGCTGCCACGCGACAAAACATGTCTCGCTCCAGGCCTTTCGCCGTTGGAGTTGCGCAGTCGGTGGCCTGGATCGCCTTGGGTGGGGCTGCACTCAGGATTGTGCCAGAGTTTGAAAAGATCTTCCGGGACTTCGGCACCACGCTGCCCGCCCCGACCGTCTTCCTTCTCGGTCTCACCCACTTCCTCAACAATTACTGGTACCTGGCGATTCTGCCAGCCGCCGTGTGGCCGTTTGTGAACTGGGCTGTCGTTTCCCTCCTGTCACCGCGGCCGGAAGTCGTGCTCGCAAAACAGCTTTGGTACGTGGTAACGTGGGCCACGCTTCCCTTGGCCGTCATGTTTGGCGTTGTCGCCCTCTTTACGCCGTTGATCGTAGATATCAGCAATCTCTCATCCGGCCCCGTGGTGCAATAGCCCTTCCCGTCGGCGAATAATCAGAAGCGGGAGAATAAGTCGACCTCGGGCCAGCTCTTGACCTCGTCGGCCGGCTTGTGCAGTAGCGGATCGATCAGGTCCGCGAACGCCTTGCCGTCCCGGCCGGCGTCGCTGTTGAACAGGACTGCCCAGTTGATGCCGTCCTGGCGGCAGACCAGCAGCGTGGAAGTGCCCGCCAGCCCGCCCGTGTGCCACTTGGTGAACTTGTCCGGTTGTCGTGCCGGCCGCACCTCCCAGCCGCAACCGTAGTAGACGGGCTTCGGCCGGCCCGCCGGTCCGTGGCCCAGCGGTCCCGGCGGCGGAGCGAGCATCGCGAGAATGCTCTCTTCTTTGAGGATGGGGGATTTTTTCGGGTCGTCCAGGGTCACGGCGAAGCGCATCAGGTCCACGGCCGAGGCGATCCAACCGCCGTTGGCGTCCATCGACTCGACGCACTCGACGCCGTAGGGCAGCGGCACTTGTTGCCCGAGCCTGGGACCGCAGATGGCGCGGCCCGTCCGATGGCCGCTGTCGTAATACTTGACTTCGCCGCGGGCGCGGTCCTTGAAGAGGTTCTTCCCAAGCCGCATCTCGCGGATGCCCAGCGGGGCGAGAATCCGCTCGGAGACGAACTCGTGGTAAGGCTTTTTGGAAACGGCCTCGATCACCCGGCCCAGCACGCAATAGCCGAAATTGGAATAGGCGTAGGCCGCGCCCGGGGCAAAATCCAGCGGCTTGCCCAGCATGTAGCGGATGATGGCCTTGGGGTGGACGGGCAGGGGGACTTTCAGGGCCTTGGCCACCTGCTCGGCTGTGGCGGCGCCCATCGGGTCGAACGATCTGTCGCGGTCCCAGCCGGCCGTGTGCTGCAAGCAATGGTGCAGGCGAATCTCGTGCCAGCGCGGGTCCAGGCGGGCCCCCCGCTCCAAGTGCGGCTCCAGCTTCAAAAGCGGCAGCACCCGCTCGTCCAGCTTGAGCTTGCCCTGCTCGACCAGGTGCAGCACGGCCGCGGCCGTGAAGGGCTTGCTCACGCTGGCAATGCGAAACAGCGAGCGGGGCCGGACCGCTTCCCGCTCTTCCACATCGGCATGGCCGAAGCCGCGGGCGTAGACCAGCCGCCCGTGATAGGTCACGGCCAAGGCGGCGCCGGGCGGCTTGTGCTCGCGCATGAAGGCCGTCATCAGTTCGTCGTAGGCCGCCAATTTCGGCATTTCCGGCCCAGTGGGCTGGCCGTAAGCCCGCTTTCCGCAGGGCCACAAAGCCAACCCCGCGGCGGCCCCGCTCAGGAACTTGCGGCGGCTGAGACGTTGCGACATGGGATCAATGATACATGCCACAGATTGCAACCGACACCATCTTCTCAGGGCCGTTTACGCTCCTTCCCGCCGAAGGCGGTATTAGGCCCGACGTTTACGTCGGGTTAATCGCCGCGCTCGCTTCACTCCCCGACCCCATCCGCCCGCCGCCGTTGGCGGCGGGCGGATGGGGTCAGAGAAGAAGAAAATGAACGCGCTTGCCCGCCCGTGCTAAAGCACGGGCCTAATACCGCCTTCGGCGGAACAATGCCCGTAAACGGGCATCCGCCCACGCATTTGTCGGACACCGCGTGCGGAACAGGATAATCCTATCGTTTTCGCTCTGTCCGGTGCCCCGAGTCCGTCCGAATCTTGCAGTTGGGCAGTGCTCGTCGGAGGTTCCGCATGCCCTCGGCCGTCACCTCGGTCGCGGACAGGTCCAACGAGTCGAGGTTCGTCAATGCCATGAGGTGCTCAATCGCCGCGTTGGTCACTCCGGTGTCGCACAGGTTAAGCGACCTGAGGTTGGGCAGGGCGATGAGAGAGCGAACCCCGGCATCGGTTACTTCGGTTCCCCTGAGATTGAGCGACCGCAGGCGAGTTAGCCCTTTGAGGTATTCCAAGCCAGCGTCGGTCACGTAGTTGCCGCTCAGGTCCAACGTTTCGAGTTGTGTGAACTCACCGACATACCGCAACCCCACATCTCGTATGTCGGCATGCATCAGGTCTAGGCTCGTAACAGGTTTCGCGGGGTCCGATCCGTCGACCGTGCGACGGGCGCGTTGCCTCACAATGAATGCCTGATGCTTCGGCAATAAAGCCTGCTGGAACTTCTGCAAGCCCGCCGCCGTGACCCTGGTGCCATCGACCTCGACGCCGTCAAGTTGTTCCAAGTCTTTCAGGTGCTCCAACCCGGCGTCGGTGACCTGCGTTTGGCTGAGATTCAACCGTTCGAGAGCAGTCAACCCTCCGAGGTGCTTGAGCCCGGCGTCCGTGATCTTGGTACGTTCCAGGCTCAGTACGGTTAACCGCGCCATACCTCGCAGATGCACCAGCCCGGCATCCGTGACCTTGGTGCCTTTGATGATCAGGCACTGGAGGCCGGTCAAACCTTTCAGGTGCTCCAACCCGGCGTCCGTAATCTGGTCGCCATCGAGGCTCAGCAACCCGATTCGCGGCAGCTTTCCAAGGCGCGCCAACTGTGCATCTGTCACCCTCTCCCCACGGAGATTCGCATAGATGCAGGCATCCGGATCAAGCCTGCTACACGGCATGACAAGGCCGCCACACTCCCGCTTGATTGTCTTCGCTGTCTCGTCAGCCTCCCTCCACAGCCGTTGCGAGTCGTCCCGTTTCTTCCGCTGCTCGTCGCGCTGCTTTATCTGCTGCCCGGTCAGTGCCTCGCCACCCACCAACCCGGTGCCGCAGCCGGCCACTAGAAAAAATGCCAGGATGCAGGGCAGCGTTCTCATGGCCAATCCTCCTTTTTCGCGGTCAGTTGAGGAATTCTCCTCGGTCCTCCTAAATATCATTATGCGGCTGCGAATGTGTCCCCGCAAGTGGGGGACCGCGGGCGTGGGGGTGTAGCCGGCGCGTCGCTTGTGTAATCCGCTCCTTTCCGATACGCTAAACACGATTTTGCCCCGCAGGCGAAGCGGCCGCGGGCTGTTGGAAGAACGAACGAACCAGGGAGTGCCGATGGCGCAAGCCCAGCCGAAAAGCGACCTGTCGCCGACGGCGGACCGCCTGGCCGGCAGCCAGCGGCCGTGGCTGGTGCTGTTCGCGGCGGTGCTGGGCTGGATGTTGGACGGCGTGCAGATGGGGCTGTTCTCCGTGGTCGCGCGGCCCGCGCTGCAGGACCTGTTCGGACCGACGGCCGGCGAAGAGGCCCACGTGGGAGAATGGATCTCCTACTTCATGGCCCTCTTTCTGCTCGGGGCGGCCGCCGGGGGACTGCTCTTCGGCTGGCTGGGCGACCGCATCGGCCGGGTGCGCGCAATGGGTTTGAGCGTGCTGGCCTACTCGGGCTTTACGGCGGGCTGCTACTTCGCCACGCAGCCGGTACACCTGGGCGTGCTGCGGTTCCTGGCCGCGCTGGGCATGGGGGGCCAATGGTCGCTGGCGGTGGCCCTGGTGCTGGAATGCTGGCCCGAAAAACGCCGCCCCCTGTTGGCCGGCGTAATGGGTGCCGCCGGAAACGTGGGCTACCTCATGGTGGGAGTAATGGCCGTGGGGTGGAAGGTCACGCCCGAAAGCTGGCGGTGGACGATGCTCGCCTCAGCGAGCCCGGCCGTGTTGGCGCTAGCGATCTTGCCGTTTGTGCCGGAGTCGCAGCGGTGGCGGCAGGCGGTCCGCAAGTCGGCGGCCCGCCCGCTCCGCGAGATCTTCGGCACGCGGCTGATCTGGCCGACGCTGCTGGGCATCGCGTTGGCCTCGGTGGCGCTGGTGGGCACTTGGGGCTCGGTGCAGGCCTTTCTGCCCACCTGGGCCGACCAGTTGGCCGGCCCCGGCAACCCGCACGCCAAGGGCACAGTGCAGATCATGCTGGCTGCCGGGGCAATTCTGGGGACGTTCGTCGGGCCGCTGGTGGGCGGCCGGATCGGGCGGCGGCCGGCCTACTTCGGCCTGTGCCTGGCGTCGCTGGTGATCTGCCAACTCATGTTTCGCGGCTTGACGGCGTACGACAACCTGTTCCTGCTGGCCGCCTTCCTGGCCGGCGCCGCCACGGCCTCGTTCTACGGCTGGCTGCCGCTGTACCTGCCGGAACTCTTCCCCACCCGCGTGCGTGCAACCGGCCAGGGAATGTGCTACAATTCCGGCCGCATCTTCGCCATGATCGGCGTGTTGGAGACCGGGCGGTTGATGCAGTTGTTCGATGGCAGTTATCCGCGGGCGTGTGCGACCATCAGCCTGGTGTACGTGGTGGGAATGGTTCTGATTTGGCTGGCGCCGGAGACGAAGGGCCAGCCGCTGCCGGAGTGAGGAAGGCAGGTGGTAGGTGGTAGATGGCAGGTAGGGAGGAGCGGACGCGTTGCGAAGCCGCAAGCGGCTTTGAGCAAATATCCTTTGTCTTTCGTCCCCACCTACCACCTGCCACCTGCCGCGCCAGGAGAAACGAAAGCCTATGCCTAAGCCGACCGACATCCGCCTGTGTGAGGTGCAAAGCAGCACGCAGGGCATCGCATACCGCGCCCCGATCAAGTTCGGCGGGCGGGTGGTCACGGACGTGGTGATCTTGGACGTGGCCGTGGAGGTCGAGACCCGCGACGGCCGCCGCGGCAGCGGGCTGGGCTCTATGCCGATGGGCAACGTCTGGGCCTGGCCCAGCGACCGGACCCCCGCCGGAAAGACCCTGGCGGCGATGATCGAACTGGGAGACGGACTGGCCGCGCAGGCGGCCGAGTACCGCGGCAGCGGCCACCCGCTGGAGATCACCCGCGACCTGGAATCCACCCATGCCGCGGCCGCCGCGGAGGCCGCCCGCGCGGCGGGCGTCGAGGAGCCGATGCCGCGGCTGGCACAACTGGTGGCGGCCAGCCCGCTGGAGGCCGCCATCCACGACGCCTACGGCAAGGCCCTGGGCCGCAGCGCGTACCACCTGCTGGGCCCCGAGTTCGCCAACACCGACCTGGCCGCCTACCTGACGGCGGAGTTTGCCGGCGAGTATCTGGACTACTACACGTTGCGGAGCCCCAAGCCGCGGATGCCGCTCTATCACCTCGTCGGCGCGCTGGACCCGCTCACCGCGGCCGACCTGCAGCGGCGGATCGGCGACGGCCTGCCCGAAACGCTCGGCGAGTGGATCGCCGCCGACGGCCTGACGCACTTGAAGATCAAGCTCGACGGGGCGGACCTGGCCTGGGACGTCGAGCGGGTGGTTTCGGTCGAGCGGGTGGCAGCCGAGGCGCAGGCGGCCCGCGGCTGCACCCAGTGGTGCTACTCGGCCGATTTCAACGAGCGCTGCCGCGACGCCCAGTACGTCCTGGACTTCCTGGCCAAGCTGGAAGAGCGGGCCCCGCAGGCCCTCGGGCGGCTGCAATACATCGAGCAGCCGACGCACCGCGATCTCGGCCGGGCCGGCCCCGAGCAGCACATGCACCGCGTCGCACAAATCAAGCCGGTGGTGATCGACGAGTCGCTGGTGGACCTGGAAAGCCTCCAGCGGAGCCGCGAGCTGGGCTACTCGGGCGTGGCGCTGAAGGCCTGCAAGGGGCACTCCGCGGCCCTGCTGATGGGCGCCGCCGCCCAGAAACACCGCATGTTCCTGTGCGTCCAGGACCTGACCTGCCCCGGCCGCTCCTTCCTGCACTCGGCCAGCCTGGCGGCCAGGATTCCGGGAGTGGCCGCGGTGGAGGGCAACGGCCGGCAGTATTGCCCGGCCGGCAATCGGCAGGAGGCCCAGCGGTTTCCGACCATGTTCCACATCACTGACGGGACGCTGGGGACCGGCGTGCTGGACGGCCCCGGTTTGGGGTTTTGAATATGGGCTTGTGGCAAGCGGCGAGGTGATTCCGTGGCCGATCGTAGGCGACGCATGCGGTTGATAGTCCTGTGGCTGGTGGGCCTGCTCGTGGGGGCGGCGGTCGGCGGCGGCACCGCGATGTGGTGTCTGCGGCGGGCGGAGCCTGCCGAGCAAGACATCCGGCCTTTCCTGGAGTCGTACTTCGGCACCTGGTCCGCCGGGGATATGGCCGCTTATCGAGCCCATTTCGACCCGGCGGCCCAGATCGCGATGGTGGAGCGGGGCGAGGTCGTCGACATCGCCGAACTCGATCCGTTCGTGGCGGGGCAAGCCAAACTGATCCGCGCGGCCGCCGTGCCCATGGTCGAGCGGATGACAACCTTCACCGTGGAGTCCGACGCCGCGGCGGCCCAGGCGACCGCGGGCTGGGAGTTGCAAAAAGGCGGCCAGACGATCACCGGCGTGGACCGCTTCACCTTGATCCGCGACCCGCAAGGCCAGTGGAAGATTCTTTTTCTGGTCTTCTATGGGCGATAGTTGATCGCAAACTGTAAACGAGCCTCAATTCGATCGCACCCCGGCGCCGGCGGGCGGCAGGGAGGCGTGCGTCACGGAGGTCGCCGGGCGCGTGGGCGGCGGCGAGGGGGGCGGTAGGGGCGGCGAAGGCGGTGCCCACATGTTGAGCACCGACAGGTACTGCTGTGCCGTGGGGTCGTTGGGCATCGCCTGCGAGATGGCCGTGTAGACACCGCGCAGGACCGCCTTCCGCTCGGGCGAAAGCTGGGCCAGGCTCACGATCGGCCGGAGCCGCATCTGCTCCGCCACCAGGTACATGGCCAGCGTGTTGGGGGCGTCGAAGCGGATGCGGAAGCTGCGGAGCCGCGACTTCTGATCGCCGAGACTCGGCCGCATCACCGAGATGCTGTGCGGCACGTGGACCGCCCCCAGGTAATGCCCCAACTCGTGTACCAGGACCTCCACGCGCTCCGGTTCGCTCAGGCCGCGGACCGCATCGCGGATCAGGATGTGCGAAAACAGCGGGCCGCGAGTCCCGCCCATGTGGTATTCTCCCGGCATCCACTGGTAGCGGCTGGTGAATCCGATCGCCAGCCGGACCGGCGGCTTGAGGGGCACCCGGCTGCGAAACTCGGCCAGCGAGTTCTCGAAGACGAACACTTTCGGATCGATCGGCCACGTGCCTACGGCCACCGGCTCGAAACGGACGCGGCAGTGGTGCGCGAAGATCGTCGAGGCCTCGGCCAGCCGGGCGCGAATCTTCTTTTCCCACGCGGCCTGCGCCATCGGCTCGTGGTCGTCGGCCAGGATCATGACCGGAATGGTTACGAGCGGGTCGGTCGGCGCGACGGCGGCGGGCAGCGGGCTGCCCGCCGGCGGGCGCTTGGCCGCCGGGACCATCGGCTGCGCCGACGGTGCCCTCGGCTGCGCCGACGGTGCCATCGGCTGCGCCGACGGTGCCCTCGGCTGCGCCGACGGTGCCATCGGCTGTGCCGACGGTGCCCTCGGCTGCGGATTGCCTCCCAGCACGGGAGCCCTCAACTCGGCCAATTCCAGGCGATTATCCTGGTAGGTAAAGCAGTGGATGGTGTTCGCCGAGAGCGTCTGCCGGCGGGGCTGACCGTTAGACTCGAAGGCGATCCCCAGCGGGCCTGCCGCCGGAACCGGCACCAGGTCGCCGTGGAGGAGCGTATAGCGCCACTCTTTCCCGTCGGTCTGGCGGATGGTGAACTCCACGTCGTCCGCCGTCCAGTTGTCCAGCACGACCACACCCGCTGATGCCCGCAGCCCGACGAGCCCGGCCAGCAGCAGCGCAGCGGTTCGTAGTGCAACAGAACGTATCATCGCGATAAGGCTCCGTCTCCTGTTCGGCGAGGGTCTTCGACCCCGCCGAGAACCGACGCCAGCCCTCCAGGGTAACGAAGGAGACCTACGGTCGTGGTTAGGGGCGTGGTCGGAGACCGCGCCCCAACTGGCGATAATGCTCCGTCAGTGAGAGTTCATTATGCGCGATCTGGCCGCGGCCCGCCAGTGCAAGCCCCACTTGCGGGCGGGATGCGGCTGGCTTGTCCGGACCATTCTAGCGCCTAGAATTCGATTGAAGGAGATTGTCATGCTCACCCTGAGCGCCGCCCGGCCGGAAGCCGGGGGCGTCTGTGTCGAGGAGGTGGAGGTTCGCGGGCACATCATCGACAGCCTCACGCTGCCGAAGATCCTGGACGCGATCTGTGCCCTCGGGGGGACGTTCCGCATCCAGCAGATCACGATCGGCCAGCGCCGCAACGATCCGAGTCACGCCCTGGTGGAGGTCTCCGCCCCCGACGAGGCCGCGTTGGGGAGGATCCTGGCGCAGATTGCGGATTACGGGGCCATGCCCACCGCCGCCCAGGATTGCCGGCTGGAGCCGGTCGACATCGCAGGCGCCTTCCCGGAGGGCTTCTACAGCACGACGAACCAGCGGACCGAGGTGCGGGTGGCGGGCCGCTGGCTGGCGGTGGCGGACCAGGAGATGGACTGCGGCATCGCGGTGGAGGCGAACAGCGCGGGCGGGCCCTCCGCCCGAGAGGCAGCGGGCGGAGCCACCGCCCGAGAGGCAGCGGGCGGAGCCACCGCCCGCTGCCTGCCGATGAACGAGGCCCGCCTCGGCCTGCAGCTCGTGGTGGGGCATGCGGGCGTCCGCGTGTTTCCGGTCGAGCGGTCGCGCGGCACTGAGACATTCGAGTTCATGGGCAGCGCCGTCTCGACGGAGAAGCCCAAGGGGGCGGCCATCCGCCAGATCGCCCGGGCCCTGGCCGAGCACCGCGCCCGCGGGGGTAAGCGCGTGGTGGTGGCCGGCCCCGCCGTGGTGCACACCGGCAGCGGCGAGTTCCTCTGCCAGCTCATCCGGCAGGGCTACGTGGACCTGCTGCTGGCCGGCAACGCCCTGGCCACCCATGACATCGAGCAGGCCATGCTGGGGACGAGCCTGGGGGTGTACCTGGACCGCGGCAGCCCTGCCGAGGCTGGTCATGCCCACCACCTCCGCGCCATCAACCGCATCCGCCGCGCCGGCGGCATCGCCCAGGCCGTTCGCAGCGGCGCGTTGTGCTCGGGCATCATGTATGAATGCGTTCGCCACGGCACCGACTTCCTGCTGGCCGGCAGCATCCGCGACGACGGCCCCCTGCCGGAAGTCGTCACCGACGTGCTGGTCGCGCAAGACCTCATGCGCCAGAAACTCCGCGGCGCCACCTTCTGTCTCATGCTGGCCACCACGCTGCACTCGATCGCGGTGGGCAACCTGCTGCCCGCCTGGGTCGAGGTGGTCTCGGTGGACATCAATCCCTCGACTGCCGTGAAGCTCTCGGACCGTGGATCGTTCCAGACCGTCGCCCTGGTGACCGACGTGGCGCCGTTTTTGCGGGCGTTGGTCGAGGAGTTGGCAGACGTGGACAGTGGTTAGTGACTAGCGGCTGCTTGCGGCTTCGCAAGTACAAAACGGCAGCGCCATGGCAACTTCACCCCACATCCTGATGTGTCCGCCCGACCACTACGGGATCCAGTACGAGATTAACCCGTGGATGAACCGCCGCGACGCGGCCGACCGGCGTTTGGCGGCGCGGCAGTGGCTGGCGCTGCGGTCGATATTGGAGGAGTGCGGCGCGGCGGTCTCGTGCCTGCCGAGCGTACCGGGACTGCCCGATCTGGTGTTCACGGCCAACGCGGCGCTGGTGTGGCGGCAGGTGGCGGTGCCGGCCCGCTTCCGTTACGCCGAGCGGCGGGGGGAGGAGCTGCACGGCCGGCAGTGGCTGGCCGAGCATGGCTTCGAGATTCGCCCGCTGGGGGCGGGAGTGTTCTTCGAGGGGGCCGGCGACGCGCTGTTTTGCGGCGACACGCTGTGCGCCGGCTACCGGTTCCGCAGCGACATTCGCGGGCACGAGGAGCTGGGCGATCTGGTCGGGTGCCGCGTCCTCTCGCTGGAGCTGGCCGATCCGCGCTATTACCATCTGGACACGTGCTTCTGCCCGCTGGCGCCCGGCACGGCGATCTGGTATCCGCCGGCTTTTGACGAGTACGCGCGGCGAGTGCTGGCGGGCTCGATCGACGATCTGCTCGCCGTCAGCCCGGCCGAGGCCGGCAACTTCGCCTGCAACGCCGTGGTGGTGGGGCGGACCGTAATCACCAACGCGGGCTGCCACGAGCTGCACCGGGCATTGGCCCAGCGGGGGTTCCTGCCGCGGTCCACGCCGCTTGGGGAATTCGTCAAGGCCGGCGGCGCCGCGAAGTGCCTGACCCTGCGGCTGGACGGCGAAGAGGCCGCCGCATGGAAGCATGCCGCGGAGGCCGGAGCGGCCGTAGAGGCGGTCCAGTAGCCTAAATTACTTTGTGCTCCCGCCGGACGACCCGCTCTTGGGCTTGGGCGCTGGTTTCGGTTGCGGCTTCGGCTGCGGCTTCGGTGGGGTAGACGACTTCGTGGGCGGGTTCTGCGAAACGTTGGGCGGCTGCCAGTGGTGCCTATAACGCCCGGGGTAAGACCAGCCCGGCCCATAATAAGGGTAGTACCCAGGGTAATAACCCGGATAGCCGCCATAAGGAGGCGGATACCCTTGGTCCGGGTACGAAGGGGGGGGCGAGCCCGAGGGGTACTTGGACCCCGAGCTGGGCTGAGACTCGCTCCCACTGCCGCCGGCCAGGAGTTCGTCGATGGCCGTGCGGATCTCCTTGCGGACGTCGTCCACCTTGTGGCGGGCCTCCGCGTCTTTGCTCCCGCCACTCTGCTGGAGCGCATCGAGCGCCTCGCGGAGGTCCGGTTCCTTTTGCGTCCGCAGGTCGTCCAGCTTGTTCTGCTGCTCTTTCGTGAGCTGCGAGTAGGTGAGGCCCTTGGGCAGCGCGAACGCGCTGCGCACGGCCTTGGCGAAGCGGTCGACGCCAGGCTTCGGCTTGCCGCCGGCGGACTCACTGGCCGGCGCTAAATTGTCGTCGTCCGCCAGCGCCGCTTGCAACCGCGCCGCCTGAATCGAAAGGCCGATTGAACCGGCCAAGACCGCGGCGACCTGCGCCGCACGTGCCGTCCAGCGGATCATGTTCCCCTCCCTTCCGCGCGCGCCGGAAGGACGACCCCACGCGAACCGTCCCCCCAGGCGCGAGTCCGGTAGCCGCCCGCTTGCCCTCGGGAATCGCTTGCTTCAAGTCTATCAGCCTCGGGGAGGAGAATCAAGCGTTGCGCAAAGAACCGCAGGTTTTCCTGGGCCCGGCGGGGGGTGCAAGAGGGTCATGCCCTGAAGCTCAAAATGGCATGGCCTGACGTCCGGTTGGATGCAAAGATGGCTGATGGTGTGTTCAATGCGGAGCGTCAGAGTCCGCACGCCCGATGTCGGGCTAAGGCGGAGCAGCGCGCTGCGTTCAACATCCGGGAAGGGCCCGTTGTCGTCACGCCAGCTTACGCGCATTATGTTTGCCCCCGGTTCGGGGCTGGTCACAATGCAGCGAAGCTGAACGCCGTAGGCGAACGTGGACTGCGGCAGGGCGAAGAGCAGCGAAGGTTGGTTACCCGTCCCGTCGCCCGTTGCGTTCTCCCAGGTCATTTCGTGCCGCTCCGCCGGCTCTAGGGGAAGCGGGGTGCGTGCCACGTCGTGCCACGGCAGGTAATAGCGGGTCCTGAGGTTCTTGATGCCATAGTGGCAGCCGGCCACGACATAGAGCAACAGCCCGGCGGCGAGGACTGCCGACAGGGCCCGCCGGGCCGCCGGCAGGGTCAGGGCCTTGGGCGCATAGACGAGGCCGACCAACAAGATGGGCAAGAGCAGCGGCAGCCAGTTGCGCCCCTGGGCGCCAAAGTGGTTGTTGGTGCGGGCGTAGAGGTAGAACATGAAGGCGGTGAAGAGGAAGTAGCTGTTCAGCACGGGGTTGGAGAAGGCCGCGCGGAGGGCCAGCCGGCAGCGGCCGCGCCGCGCCACGCACCACAACCGCGAGCCGATCTGCTCCATCCGCACGAGCGTCAGGCCGAGGATTATCCAACTGAGCGTCTGGACCACGCTTAGGACCGCCGCGTTTACCCACTCGTTGCGGATCACCAGCGCCACATCGACCCAGCCGATCACGCCCCAGAACGAAGCGTGGGTCGTGCGGCAGTAGAAGTCGAGGAAGGCGTCTTGGAAAGCCTGCAACCAGTGGAGCGGGTCGCCCAGGCCGGGCGCGGGCTGCCAGTGGTAGTTCGGCGTGCCACGGACCGTCCAGGCGTAGATCCCGCCCAGCACCAGCGAAGGCAGCAGGGCCAGCGCCCAGAGCCTAATAGACTTCCGCAAGCGGCGCCGCCTCGGCAGGTCCGTGGCGAGCATCCCCAGCACGGCGGTGGTTACGCACAGCCAGAAATGGACCTTGGTCACCGCCAGGCCCCCCAGCGCCAGACCCAGCAGCGCGACCCACGGGCCGGCGTACTCGGCGCGCCGCGCGCGGAGCGCCAGGTAAAAACTGAGCGAGACCAGCGTAAAGGCCAGGTTGTCCGGCTGTACGTACGACGAGACAAAGGTGGTCATCGGAAACAAGCCGAGGCACGCGGTCACGAAGAGACTGGGCCCGGGCCTGAAGTTCAACTCTCGGGCCGTGCCGTAACTCAGCACCAGCGTTACCGCCAGGAGCAGCACCGAGAAGATCCGCGCGGCGAAGAACATGACCACGATGCTGTCGGTCGCCTGGCCGATCAGGCCGAGCCAACCGGCCAGCAAGGCGTAGTAGCCGAAGGGATAGACCGTCGCCGTGTTGGGACAATCGATCCGCAGCGAATCGCTGTGGGGTGCATCCCGGTCCAAAGCCGCGTAGAAAGCCTTCGTGCCGTACTCGGGCGGCACCTTGGCCGGCGGATTGAAGCGGATGGTTGCCGCGCAGGTCCGCTCGACCAAGTAGTCCGTGTAAGGGTGTGCGTGCCGGGGGAGCTGCTCGAGCGACGTGTTCTGCAGACGGAACGGGCCGCCGTGGGCGCGGATCGCCAGCGCATAGTCCAGGTGCACCGGCTCGTCGGGGGCCTGGTAAATCGGCACCAGAAAGACCCACCGCAGTGCCTGGGCGGCCGAGAGCAGCACCAGGCCGCAAAGGGCCAGTCCGGGCCACCTCCGCACAAGCCAGCCCCGAGGAGCGGTGGAGTTCTGTCTCTGTGCGGGGGTCGAGGCCATGGAGCGGCTCCTGGAAATGCCTCACGAGTCGTTGCCGGCCCGCGTTCCCCGTGCAAGGCATTGGAATTGCGGGCGACGCACTTTACCAACGTTCGACCAGCCAAACAAGACTAAAACGCTCGAACAAAACCGCGTTTTGCGATGGGACGGGGCCGGGGCAACGAACGGGTTTGCCAGGGGCTCTAAAACCTGCCGCGGCGACGGAGCCGAAACCACCCTCCCAAGCCCCCGGCTGGACCCCG
>Ga0181527_1001258_pt1 | contig 26549 bp, 20 predicted proteins | sample PEATcosm2014_Bin_30_FD_119762 | JGI IMG/M metagenome (GOLD analysis project Ga0181527, IMG submission 119762) | Peatland microbial communities from MTU Mesocosm Facility, Houghton, MI, USA - PEATcosm2014_Bin06_60_metaG | ecosystem: Environmental > Terrestrial > Soil > Wetlands > Peat | place...
CGGTTGTCGCCCATCATGAAGTACATGCCGGGAGGCACCACGAGATCGCCGTCGACGATGTGATTGGGAGCGTCGTCGGCCCAGCCTGCGGTTTCAGCCCCGCTGGGAGCCTGGGCCGGCGGAATGGAGGGAAATTCGTCGAGATACTGCTCATCGATGCTCGATCCGGGATCGTCGGAACCATCCTTCGGCGGAGGCTGCGCCACTCCGTTGATAACGACGATGCCGCGGTGCAGATGGATGTGATCGCCGGGCACGCCGATGAGGCGCTTGACCAGAAAGAAGTATTGCGGCTTGCCATCGGCGTCGGGCTCGGGCTCGGCAACCGGCTTGATGAAGACCACGATGTCGCCGCGCCGCGGCTCGCGATAATGCACCAGAGGCATCCATTTCGCGGGCGGCGCCAGCGCAATGCGATCCACAACCAGGTGATCGCCCACCAGCAGCGTCTTTTCCATCGATCCCGAGGGAATGACGTAGTTTTGCGCGAGAAAAGTGAGAATGTAGAGGCCCACCACCAGCACTGAACAGATGCTGGCCACGGCCTCGAACGGGGTTTCATCGGGTTTCACGGGAACGGGAGCGGCTTCCGGGCCCTGGCCTGAAGCTTCTTTCACTGCTCGCGTCTTTTTCTTCGCCATTCTGTCGCTCTTCTTGAGTGGTCAGTGGTCACTGACCACTGTCTTTCTAATGCACTACGTGGAAGATGCGCCGCCAGCGCGCAAACGCCGCCACCTTGGCGGCAAGTTCCCGTTCGTGTCCGAGTTTATCATTCGCGGGGGGCTGCGCTGTTTCCTCCGGAACCTGCTCCACATCGCTGGGCGAGGAGCGGTCGAGCGAGAAATAAATGACCAGCGGGCGGCCGACGAATGCATCGCGCGGCACAAATCCCCAGTAGCGCGAGTCCCGGCTGTGGTTGCGATTGTCGCCCATGACGAAGTACTCGCCCGGAGGCACGGTCAATTCGCCGTCGCTGGTGAGACTCCACATCTGACGCCGCCACTCAGGATCGACCAGCTTGGGAGCTTCTTCGCCAGGGAAATTGTCGCGCCCGGGGTCAGACGGCGCGGGCTCGAAGGCCGCATACGGCTCGCGCTGAGCCACACCGTTGATGAACACCTGCCCGTCTGCGATGCGCAGCCGGTCACCGGGAACGGCGACCACTCGCTTGATGAGCATGGGCGGATCGGGATGGCGGAAAACTACGATGTCGCCGCGGGCGGGATTGCGATAGGGCAGCAGCCATCGGCCGATCAGCCCCGGCGTCGCGTAAGTCTGCTTGTTGAACAGCAGAAAATCGCCCACCAGCAGCGTGCGCTCCATGCTTTCAGAGGGAATAAGCAGAGGCTGCACGATAAAGGTCAGAACAAACAGCGCCACCACCACGGTTTGCATGAGCGAAGCCAGGACCTGCGGCAAGGTGGGCAAGTGCGCGCGAAACTGCGCAAAGTGGCTGGGCGCAGGCTCGGGCCCTGCCATGATCGCCGCATTCGGCGCTGGCGTCGTCCCCGGATCAGACTCTGGGGAAGGATCGCTCATGACGCCGAGGTCTCCTCGTCACCAGCATCGATTTCCGCATCGATTTCAGCACCGGGCTCAGCATTACGCTCAGCATCGGGCGGAAGCGTGCCGCCGGCATGGGCGTCTGCCGATTCCAGTTGCTCCAGTGCGCGGCGGGCGGCATCCTGTTCGGCGAGCTTCTTGGTGTTTCCCGTGCCGCGGGCCAGGGACTTCCCGCGCTCTCCGGCCAAGCCCTTCACGCGCACCTCCACGAGAAAAAATTTGCGGTGGTCGGGGCCGCTCTCGCTCTTCACGCGGTAGACGGGAGCGCCGGCGCCCGCCGCCTGCAGCCGCTCCTGCAAAGCCGATTTGTAGTTGCCCAGCGCCGCTCCGGAGCGCAGCTCGAGGGCCAGCCGTTCCGCAGCTTCGCCCATCACCTGGCTGCGCACAAAGGCCCGCACCGGCTCCAGTCCGCCATCGAGATAGAGCGCGCCCATCACTGCTTCCATGGTATTTGAGAGCACCGTGCTCTTGCGCCGCAGGCCGCTGCGCTCTTCGCCGCGGCTCAGCCGCAGATGCTTGCCCAGGCCGATCGTCTCCGCCACCTGCGCCATGCGCTGGCGGCTCACCAGTCCGGAACGTATACGCGTGAGCTCGCCCTCGCGCCACTCCGGATGCGCGGCATAGAGCGCCTCGGCCACCACCAGCCCCAACACCGCGTCGCCAAGATATTCCAGGCGCTCATTGTCTTCCCTGCCGGCGACCGGGATGTTGCCGGCGGCCCGGACGTCGCCCGCAGCCTGAATGCTGCCCTCGGCAAGCGCCAGCTCATGAGCCAGAGACCGGTGCGTGAGCGCGCACACCAGCAGCTCAGAACGCAAAAACGCGTGTCCGAGTGCCGCTTCAAGCTCTTGCAGGCCGGTTTCCATGCGCCCTTTGCCCACGTTCCACCCTTCTTTACTCATTTTGACGCATGGCGGACCCACTGTGTCCCATGGCAAGCCCGAAACTTGCCGAGATTGAGACGCGACACATGAGTGCCCCGCAGCGCAGCAGACTTTGGGGAGAACTATTGCGGCTTCGGCGCACCCTGCTGCGTTTGCTGGGCGGGCTTCGGGGCTCCGTTGTCCGGAGCTTCGTCATCCGCGTCCTCGTCGCAGCCGTGGCCCTTCACAGCGTACGCCGTCTTGATGCCGCGTTCGGCCGCAAGTCGCGTATCCAGCCGGCCGTCGCGCACTTCCAGGGCCGCTTTGTACTCGGCCACCGCCTGGTCGCGCTTGCACTCCAGATCCAGCACCCGCCCCAGGTAGATGTGCGACCACGCCAGCAGCCTCTGGTCCATGCTGGTTTCAAGCGTCTTTTCGAATTGCGCCACCGCTGCGTCGATGGTTCTCTCCGCATCGTCTTCCGATTCGCCGGGACGCACGCTGAGAAGATCGGCGCGGGCCAGGATGAAGTGGGCGCGCGCCGCATCGGCCACACTGGAAACCGTATCCGTCTCTTGCGCCAGCACCTTTTGCGCGATGGTGCTGGCCGCGGCGATATCTCCCGTCGACAGCCGCGCCTCCGCCAGGTCCAACCCCGTCAGTTGCCGCGGCCGGCTGCGCTGCAACACGTCCTCGTCGGCCTCCTTGTCGAACTCGATCTGGCGCGCGCGGTGCACCTGCTGTTCCACATCCATGCCGTACACCATTTCGCCCATGGTGTCTTTCAGGCCCGTGGGATTCTTCTCAAACTGAATCAACTGCTCATAGAAGAATTGCGTCAGCACGAAGCCCTGGCGCATATCGTGCTGCATCGTGGCCAACTTCACCGCGTCCACTCTTTGTTGATAAAGCTCGCGCTCATGTTCGTAGCGCGGCAGTTGCGAGCGGTCGATGCCGGCGGGAATCTTATACTCGGGAACCCCCGTATCCATGGTGCGCGCTTCCACCGCCTTGATCAGGCACTCCACGGTCAGCGCCGTGGTATCGGAGCGGAAACGGAAATCCAGCGGCGCCTCGCGAATCTCCTTCAGAATCGGCTGCTCGCGTTCCAGGGCGTTGGTCCGCGAGTAGAGCAGCGGATCGATCATGTAGTGCAGATAGGTGTGGCGCACCGACACCATGGGAATCTTGCCGTTGTTCGGAGAAACCACCACGATGTAATCGGTGCCGTAAATGCGCGCATTCACCGTGCCCGGCGAGAGCTGCGGCTCAATCACCACGATGAACCTGCGCCCGTCGTAGGTGGCCGCCGGCATCTTCAGGTAGAGATCGGTGTCCACGATCATCTTCGAAAGCGGATCGTGCACCTTGGCCGCCTCTTCGTCGTAGGCATGGTGCGCGGTCAGCCAGATGCCGTGCAGGTCCACCGCGGCCGCGAATTCACGCAGAATGGGCGCGATCTCGGCCACCTGCGTGGAGTCGGGCGGCATCTCGGTCAGGTCGGCAGTGATTTCGAGCTCGGGCGGCGACGTCAGGTAGAGCGACAGGGAAATGTACTGCGCAATGTCCTGCTCCGTCCCGGTCATGCGGTGCTGCGCGATGTAAAGACACAGGGCGTCGCGCTCTTTGCGGGCCTCCTCGCTCTTCGCAAAGGCCTGGTTCATTTCGTCGCGGACATACTGGCGCACCGGCGCGCTGTCTTGCCGCCCCTCGTCGTAGCCGCAGGCGTTCAGCCCGGCCGCCATCACAAAGACCGGCTCCGAGCTGATCAGCGACACCGTCGGCCCCGCGGGATCGATCAGCGAAGGCGCCTTTTCGTGCGCATACACCTGCCCTCCCGAAGGACCCTGACTCGACGAGCTTTGACCTGACGAGTTCTTTTGCGAGCTTGAGGAGGACTGCGCAGCCGAGACTGTGGCCAGCCCGGCCGTCAAACTCAGAATTGCGCCCAGAATTGCGCCCAGAATTGCGGCGGAAGGAAGAACAAAAGAGTGCGCGGAACGAAACGTCATTGAGTTGCCCTGCCTGCAAGTCTAGTTAGACGCACGGGAAGGGTCAAACGACAGCCAGTACCGCCGGTCCAGAGGCATGTGTAGCGCCGGTCTCCAGACCGGCTGTAGTGCGGGTCTCCAGACCCGCGCCCTTCAACGACCGAAAGGAGCCTTGTATCAGGGCGCGGCTTTAGCCGCGCCGAAAAAGCGCAAAGAACAGCGGGGCTTTAGCCCCTGAGGGACGACAATCGGGACGCGGCGGCCATCGACGATGCGCGCTCAGCAACCACCATCCTGCACGCAGACAAACCGCAAATCGCGCCGAAAGCGCGCGGGCATGTTCATCATCCAGCCATCGCCGGTTTGGCGACCTAGAAAAAGAATTTCGATCGGGCGTAGAATAGCTTCATGAAGTTCCGCGCCGCAATCGCTCTGCTCGCGCTTGCCATGCCGGTCCTTGCGCAACGCGGCGGCGGGCACGGCGGATCTTTCGGCGGCCGAGCATCTGCGGGCCCAGTATCTGCGAGCCGAGGCCCTGCCGGCCACGCCGGCTTCTCCGGTCCGTCCGGATTCTCACGCTCCGCCGGCTCTGTGCGGCCTGCACAGCCGTATCGATACGGGGCTTCAGGATTCAGACAAGTGGGCCCGCCGAACTACTCGAGCCTTCGCATTCCCTACAACGGATACGGATCGCTGGCGGCCCGTCCTCCGAATCGCCGTCCTGCGAATCAATTGATGGGCGCTCAACCGTCTTCCGCCCGAAATCCTTCCGCCCAAAATCGCGCCCAAAATCGCGAATCGACACGCGGCTCTGTTTCGAATCGCGATCTTTTCGCCGCACGCAGACGGTCGTTCCAGAACTGGTATGTCTACAACTATCCAACCTGGCTCGGATATGGGTACCCCTACTTAATTGATCCGGGATTCTACGATTGGGATGATTCCGATAACTCAGCGCCCGATAATTCTGGGTATCTCCAGAGCGATGCGGCCCCTTATTACCCGGCTCCGTATCCGGACTATAGTTACGCCGCGCCCGGAGAGACTCCTCCCGCCGGCACGCCAGATCAGCAACGCGCTGCCGCAGAACTAGCGGCCCCGTCCGCGCCCGGGCAACCTCTCACGGTGATTTTCAAAAGCGGCCGTGACCCGGTGAAGATGCAAAACTACATGATGACCGCAAAGGTCCTCACCGATCTCGATTCCCGGCATTACGAGCAGATTCCAATCGACCAGATCGACGTTGTAGCAACCCAGTGGGCCAACAGCGCCGTCGGCGTGAAATTCGAGATTCCCGGCGCCTCGCGCGATTGAGTCCTCAGCATAGCCGGTAACCCGGAAATCCCCGAACCTCTCCATCGAAAATGCTCGCTGAGTGCATCGGCGATTTACCACAAAGCGAGAAGTCCTAAAGGCGACATCGGCGTTTACGGGGAGTAATCCGCACTTGGGAGGAGTTGGTACGATCCTAGCTATCAGAATCGAGACATGGGCACCCGGCAAGCAAGCGATCCGGCACCCACAGCAGGTAATGTCTCACGAGAAGCTATTTGTGCCGAACCGTATACGAAGTACCAGACATACGCCTCCCTATCGTCGATGTATCCTTGCTTGGAGGCGATGGTTTGTGGCGGACGAAAATGAAAGGCCGGACAATGTTGGCGCCTGGCGCCTGAAGCCGTGGCAAGGTCGTCTGATCGCGGCGCTTCTCATCCTTGCTGGAGCAGTTCATACTTTCAAACCAGCTTGGGTGACCTTGGACTGGCCATCTATCGCGCTTATACTGGTTGGCGTTCTCCTGCTTTTCGTACCTCTGGAAGATCTTGGCGTTATCATCGAGAGCTTAGAATTCGGTAAAGCCAAGATCCTCTTCCGCAAGGTCAAGCAATTGGATGAGAGCGTCGAGCGCGCTGTGAACTCGGAGGCCGACGCAGATCAGCCAGAGGATAAAACATCTCCTGGCCTCGCATCGAATGAGGCCGGACGCCAGGTCGAAGCCGAGGGCCAGCGCTCACCTTGGGGAGACTTCTTTTCCGATCCGCATAACCGAACGCTGTTCGATACGGACAAGGAAATGATGTTGGTCAGGATCGGCATTGAGATCGAACGGATCCTTGTCCAGCTAGATCATGGCGATTCTCCTTCCAAAGGGCCGATTGTATGGAGCCGTACTGTCGGCAGTCTGGCTGATCGAGGAGTTATCACACCGCAAATTGCCAAAGCGCTCGTAGAATTCCGGGATGTTCGAAATCAACTGATCCATCCTTCCGGCGGCTCCGTAACAGATGCCTTGATTGCGAGTGCGGTTGACAGCGGGATAAAGCTATTGCGTCTCCTTACTGGTCTTCGAGATATAAACCGCTAGATCGGCTGCGCGCCAGCTTTTCTGCTGTGATGCCGCCGCCGGAAACCGGACGCAGGCCCGTTTGTCGGGACTTAACGATCTTAGGCTCCATTCGCTGCGATCTCCCAATCGTCGGAAATCAGATCCGCAACTAAGAGAATTGCAGGAAGGGAACTCCCGCTGACGATAATTGACGGCTCAATTCCTGGCAGGAGTGCCGTGATTTGGCAAATGAGGAGTGCCGTCGTCTCGATCCTCTGCATCTCTTCTATGCGGACCTGCGTTTTCGAATTCGCGTCGTGAGCGAATTCGTGTCGAAGGGAGAAGACGCGGCCAAGATCAGACTGCCAACATGACGGAAGTTTGAGGCGGGCCGGCCCTTTCCGTTGCGCGGAGTGGACGTCGCAAATCACTTCGAATTGGTCGAGGACCTCAAAGAATGAAGCCGAAAAGAAGATTGACAGGTTCTGATTGATTGCTTCGGCGTTTTGAAACGATGCAGACGCCGCGAACTCCTCAGCAGAGACTCCGGCTGAAAGATACCGTGGCAAGCGGCTCGCGGGCTCCCCTCGCTTGCTATCGCTCAAGGCCCGAGGCAGCAGGCTCGGGTTACGTTTGAGCAAGAGGAAATAAAGATCCCTGAAGAAGGTCTCGACACACGCGGCGATTCCGATGACGTAAGCCCGCATGGCCGCTTGGAGTATGTCTTCCTTGCCTTTGGCCGGAGGCAAAAACGAGTGCATCAACCGCGCTGGGGCGCTGTAGTTGACGACAAAGCTCAATACGAGTTCTTTTGGATCGCCCCGATGGAACTCGCGCTGCCTGAGGATATCCGCTTTGTTCATAGCTGCCATGTTAGTCGATTGTTGAAGGGCGCATCGGTAGCGATGCCGGCATTTACCGCGTTTATCTCAGCTAATTCAGTGCGCTTAGGAACGATCCGAAAAGTGGCCGGGAGTAAAGCCTTCGGCGCAAGCGAGACGGTGCTTGTGGATGCGTCTTCGAGGATGGTTGTCAGCAGGGGAGCCTGGACGCCTCAACAACGGCGCCAGTTCCGTCTCGGTTATGCGCAACCTCGATGCCATTGCTTTCAAGCAGCATGCTTGGGGAATAGGGGAATAGGGGGACATGATACCTATTCCCCCGCGTAGTGCTATTTCCCGTATATGGGCGAGTGCCCCAGGTCTCGATTCTGAGACTTGGGAGTCAGCGGCTCAGCTAGCCAGCGTCTCCACCACCGCCCCTGGATGACGGGAAATTACCGTCAGATAAGCGCGTTCCGCGCTCAAGGGCGCGGAAAACCGGATCAGCCCCGCCCCTGACCCCTGACCCCTGATCACTCGCGGCCACGCCGCAAGCCCTCCCGCTCCATTTTCCCCGCAACCCACTCAAAACAATGCGCAAATTCCGCCCGCCGTCCCCGGACCCTGTCTCCCTGTCTACCTGTCTACCTGTCAACCCTTGCATTCCTCAAATCGAACCGTCTGTCTCGCCGTAACTCGTTCCTTTTCTGATCCCTGACCCCTGATCCCTGTTCCCTGTCTTTTTGCATAGAATTAACCGCATCCGGCGCACAATCGTTCTATGGTGATTGCATCCGATCTCCGTCGCGGCCCGAACAGTAGTTTCGGAGCCACTGTAGCCGTTTCCGATGGCGATTCTGTGGTTAGTTGTTTAAAAATAAGGCAGTTATTGGAATCTTCATCGATCAATACCATACCGTGGTATGGTATCAGCGGAGATATCCCCGGTTCTGTCTGTCAGGTATGTCCCCGGTCCGTACCACCTCCGCCCCCTCCCCCCCCACTCGCACATTCACATTCGCACTCACACTCACACTCGCACCCACACTCGCACCCACACTCGCACCCACCCCCGGCGGCCACGCCGCCAAGACGATCTGTGAAACTGTGAAGTCGATTTTGCCGATTAAAATCAACCACTTACACGAAAAAATCTCACAGCCTCACAGCCTCTGCGTTTCTGTGAGACTGCGACGCAGATTCGCATCGGCTTTTTGGCGAGGGGATTTGCTCCGAACCACGAATCACGATTCACGAATCACGAACCACGGTTCGCAAACCGGCAGCAGAAAGCTGGGAACCTTTCTGATCCCTGATCTCTGATCTCTGATCCCTGATCTCTGTTTTCAGCCGCGAACCGAAACGCCGGAGAACGACAGCACGGCCAATCCGCGGACGGGCTGGCCGAAGAAGCGGGCTGGCGCAAAGCGGCTGAAAAGCAGCAGGTTCTCTACTTGAGAGCGCGTGGTGGCGTCGGTCGGTCCGGAGACAATGCGGTAGTCATAGACTTCGCCCGCATCGTTGATGCAGACCTCAACCACGATGGGACCGTTGATGGCGCCGGTTTCGTTGCCGCCTGGCGCATTGGAGAAATAGAGCAGACGCGGCGCGGTGGCATTGCCCAGCGGCTCGTCGGGCGTAGCCTGCGCCGTCTCCGGCTTGGCCAGCACCGTAACCAGAAAGATGATGGTGCCCAGCAGCAGCACGGCACTGGCAAAGCCCGCGCCAGCCTGCAGCAGAAACGGCCCTACACTGTTTCTCCACACCAGATCCCACATGGCAAAGATGCTGCGGCGGCTGCGCGCGCGTTCCTGGCTCACCGCGACGCGAATGCGCAGCGGCAAATCCGCCGGCTCTTCCACCGGGCCAAGCCCGGCCAGCGCAGTTTCGAGATCGCGCAGCGACTTCCACTCCTGCGCGCACTCATGGCACGCCAAGAGGTGTGCGTCCATCTCCTGCATTTCTCGTCCCGTCAACCGGCCGTCCAGATAATCCGTCAACTCTGTCTGCACTTGATTGCAGCCATTCATCGCGCCTCCTCTCTCAGAGACAGTTCCATCCCTGACAGCGCTTTCGTTCGCGAGCCCGGCTTGGACGCCTCAAGCAGCACCTTCAAAAAGGCGCGCCCACGTACCAGCCGCGACTTCACCGTGCCCAGATTGACCCCTTGCATTGCCGCCACTTCCTCGTAAGAAAATCCCTCGATGTCGCGCAGGATGAGCGTGCTGCGGAACGGCTCCGGCACCTGCCGTAACGCCCGCTCCACGTGCGCCCGGTTCTCCTCGTGCAGGGCCGCGTCATACGGCGACTCCGAGGGATCGACCAGCATGTCCTTCAGCTGAACTGGCCGTTCATTGTCGCCATTCCCCATCTCCTGCTCGATGGGGATCTCGTGCTGCTGATGCCGCATCCACCAGCGCCGCTGATTCGACGCCTCGCGCAAGGCGATGCGGTAGATCCAGGTGCGCAACGAGGACTCACCGTGAAAACCGCGGATGCCGCGGAAGACCTTGACGAACACTTCCTGGGTCAGGTCAGCCGCATCGGCTTGGTTGCGTACGGTGCGTGCGAGCAGCGAGTAAATCGGCTGATGGTAGTGTGCGATCAGCCAGGCAAACGCCTCCTCAGAACCCGATCGCAACTCTGCTACGAGAGCCGCTTCGTCGGGTTGGAGCGCGAGTGCGCCGGCAAGGTTGCCCATGGTGAGGTCCGCCTGCAAGTCAGTTTCCTCCCACGTTATCGCACTTCATCCACCGTTTGCACCCACGGGCGTCACAGCCGATGACCAACGAGACGCGGGTGGGAGTGCCGATGGTTTTTTTGAGCGGCTTCCAGCGCTGTTTGACGCCGGAAGCATGTTGCTGGCCCCGATGCGAGGGCGTTGGCGTTCCGCCAACCGGACCACGCACCTGTTTACTTAGACACCGGCGGGCCCGAAAGTGTTCCCGGTCACGCGGGGCGCGGGTTTTGGCCTGATGAACACTTTGTTGATGACTTGAAGCTGAAAACAGGCGGTTTAGACCGTAAAAACGATCCGGCGGCCCTTTTCCACGCGGCTCCAGGCCGGTTCCACCTCGGCCAGCGGGGCCGGATCGACGGCGATTTGCAGGCTACCTTTGGCAATGGCGCGTCTGCCTCCCGGCAGCCGCTCCGGCTGAATGCGGGCTGGCTTAGGATGAAATGCGGAGGCGTTGCCATGTTTACCGCCCAGCCCATCGGATTCATTCATAGCCCTTACCTCGAAACCTCCGCCATTCCCAAAGGCCTGGGCGCGCGGCATGACGCCGAGGGCGCAATCGAATTGCTGCGCGAGTACGAGCCGGGGCTCAAAGACATTGAGGACTTTTCGCACCTCTTTGTGCTCTGGGAGTTCGACCGCGCCGAGGGATTCGATCTGATCGCGCATCCGCCCGCCGATGCGGGCCGGCCGCACGGAGTTTTCTCGACGCGATCGCCACGGCGGCCGAACCCGATCGGGCTAACGGTGGTAGAGCTGCTGGGCCGCGAGGGCGCCTCCTTGCGCGTGCGTGGAGTCGACATGCTCGACGGAACGCCGGTACTCGACATCAAGCCGTATCTCTCCAGCGTTTCGCCGGAGAAGCTCAAGCGGGGATGGCTGGAAGACAGGGAACAAGGGACCAAGGGAACAAGGGAACGAGACGACCTGCCCGGCCGCGACTCATGAGTGCGAATTGCCAGCAAAGGGGTTAAGGTCAGGGCGAAGAACTGCGCCATTCCTGCTGCGCTTTGGTTCCTCGTTCCCTCGGTCCATGCCTTCTTGTTCCCTCGTTCCCTTGGTCCCTTATTCCCTGCCTTTACGGTATTCCCAGCAGCTTATGCGTCTGCAGGCTCAGGTGCCAGCGCGGATGATCGAGGCAGTACTTGAGCGCGGCTTGCGTGTTGGCGTCGCGATGCGGCCCGTCCATGGGCTGCAGGAAGAAATGGCGGAACCGGAGCGACTCGAATGCGGCCGGATCGGCGCCGGGTTGCGGATAAACCAGCTTCAGTTCGTCGCCGGTGCGTTGCTTGAGCGCGGCGCCGGCCTTGGGGCTGACGCAGATCCAGTCGAGGCCCCACGGAGCCGCGATGGTCCCGTTGGTTTCAACGGCAATCTCAAAGCCGCGTGCGTGCAGAGCGTCGATGAGCGGGGGATCGAGCTGCAGCAAAGGCTCGCCGCCGGTGCAAACGACAAAACGAGTGCCGCGAGCGTCGCTGCCTGGCCATTTTTCTTCGACAGCGGCAGACAGAGCCTCCGGGGATGCGAACTTTCCGCCGCCTGGACCGTCGGTGTCGGCAAAATCCGTGTCGCAGAACTGGCAGATTGCCGATGCGCGATCGGCTTCTCGGCCCGACCAGAGATTGCAGCCCGCAAAGCGGCAGAAGACCGCGGCGTGTCCTGTGTGCGCGCCCTCGCCCTGCAGGGTGTAATAAATCTCTTTGACGGCGTACATAAGAGCAGCTTCCATCCTCCAGCTACTAGCTTCCAGCCCATTCACGCGGAATGCAACGGTCTTGGCTCCAGCGAGACAAAGCTAGAGGCTAGGAGCTAGCAGCTGGAAGCCGTTTTACGCAGCGGATCTTCGATTCCGTTCTCGCGGAAACCTTTCTGGCGCAGCAAACACGAGTCGCACAGGCCGCAGGGCGCGCCGATGGACCCCGGATCGTAGCAACTGCTGGTCAGCCCGTAGTCCACGCCCAGTTCCGTTCCTGTGGCGATGATCTGCGCCTTGGTCATCGCGATCAGCGGAGTGTGAATCCTGAGATGCTGGCGGCCCTCGACACCGGCTTTGGTGGCGAGGTTGGCCATTTTCTCGAAGGCCTCGATAAATTCGGGGCGGCAGTCGGGGTAACCGGAGTAGTCGAGCGCGTTGACGCCGAGAAAAATGTCGCTTGCGCCCAGCACCTCGGCCCATGCGAGCGCAAAGGCGAGAAAAATGGTATTGCGCGCGGGCACGTAGGTGATGGGAATGCCGTGGGACATTTCTTCGGGTTCGCGGCCCTTGGGCACGGCGATGTCGGCGGTGAGCGCTGATCCGCCGAAGGCGCGGAGATCGATGGTGGCGATGCGATGCTGGACTACTCCGATGGACGCGGCTACGCGTTTCGCGGCTTCAAGTTCCCAGGCGTGGCGCTGGCCGTAGGCAAACGAGAGCGCGTAGAGCTCGTAGCCTTCCGCTTTCGCGATGGCGAGCACGGTGGCCGAGTCGAGGCCGCCGCTCAAGAGGACGACAGCGCGTTTAGGGGTGATATCCATAACAGAACCGAGCTACTTCAGATCAGCTCCGCCGCGGCCAATGTCCATGGACGGCGGAATCGGGTTGCGCTCGTCGATGTAGGCTTCGATGCATTGGTCGAGCGTGCCCTTGGCCTCGAGGATGAACTCCACCGCGTCGCGCGCCGCGCCATAGCCGCCGGAGTTCGGCGTGATGTAGTGCGCTTCGGCCTTCACTCGCTCGCGCGCATTGGCCACGGCGACGGCAAAGCCCACCTCGCGCATGGCGGGCAGGTCGATGACATCGTCGCCCACGTAGCAAATCTCGTCGAGCGTGACGCCCTCTTTGGCGATGATTTCGCGGATGGCCTGCATCTTGAAGGCGCAGCCCTGGTAGACAAATTCGAGCTTGAGGTCGCGGGCGCGGGTGGCCACGGTTTCGCTGATGCGCTTGGTGATGACGCCGCACTTCATGCCGCCGATGCGCGCCAGTGAAATGGCCGTACCGTCGTGGGCGCTGTAGCCTTTGGCCTCGGTCATGGTGGTGGAGTTCACGCCGAAGCCGATCGTCTCCTTGCCACTGATCTCGTCCAAAAGGCTGCTCCGCGCAGCGGCGGGGACGAGCCAGATGGTGCCGTCGGTCCATACGCCGTCGACGTCGAAGAGAATGATCTTGATTTTGCGGGCGCGGTCGATTACGGATTGGGGCGCGGTGAGTGCCATGATTCGATTTTACCGGCTGCATGTGGCGGCCGATCCACTGCCGCGGGGGCATTACGGGAGAATAGAGGCATGGATCGAGAACCGCCCGCCACAGAGCCCAGCAAACTCTCGCCCGAAGATTACTACTTCGAGGGGCCGCTGATGGTGTTTACTGCGGCGTACCACCTGAAGCGCGGGAGTTGTTGCGGCGCGGGCTGCCGGCACTGCCCGTATGGCGATGACGCTGCCCAGGAAAAGGCGCCGAAGCAACAGGAATAGCGGCGCGCGATTTGCTGTGGCCCCGTATGCGGGAAACGTGCTATAAATCCAACGCTGCCAGCAAAGCTCTCCGGCCTCCGCTCTAAAGTGGTCTCCCACGCCCGACGCTGCGCACAGCATACGCATAACAGCAACCAAGGAGGAAAAAATGGGAGGAATACTTTTCTGGATTCTGGCCGGCCTGATCGCAGGCTGGCTCACGGGCAAGATCATGAAGGGCTCGGGGTACGGGTTCTTTGTGGACATTTTGCTGGGCATCGCGGGAGGCGTGGTGGGCGGATTCATTGCGCGCCACCTCGGGATTGACCCATCCGGCGGATTTATTTACAGCACGCTGATTGCAGTGGGCGGCGCGGTCATTCTGGTGGCGATCGTGCGGTTGATCAAGCGCTGAAGAACAACGGAGCTAGCCGGGTGTTGACGTTCTTGCTTTCCCCGGTCCCCGAAAGCGAGGGACCGGGGGCACCCAATATTTCTGCTCTTATGAGCCGCCGGTGGCCGGAGTTGGCGTAACGACGGGTGGAGTGACAGTTGGAGCGGCCGGTGCAGCGGCCGGCGGCGCGGGCGGCTCGCGCACCAGCACGGCAAAACGCGGAAACGCGAAGCTGCCGGCGGCATCGTCGATCACATTCAACTGGCAGAGATACTGGCCGGGCTTGAGTCCGCTGAGCGGGACGTCAAGTTCGAAACTGACGGCGTCGCGGCCTTCGACGTTGATGGCTCGGGCCTGGACGATCTGCGTCTCGTAAATTTTGGTCGACCCCTGAATCAGTTCCAGACTGCTGAGCAGATTGATGCCCGGTTTCGACCCCTTGGGATCATTCTCGGTCTTTTCGGGGACGGCGGCGGCCTTCTCGCGCGTGGGATCGTAGACCTCGTAAAGCAGGTAGAGGTGCTGGTCCTGGCGAAAGACGTGGCTGATGTTGGGCACGTACTCCTGGCCGTTGCGCACCAGCGGATCGGTTTCCTTGCCGGGCTTCTTGCTTGGGGTGCGTTGCGAGGCCAGCAAAATTGAACTCATTTTGAGCGGGGCTTTCTTGAGATCGGGCAACGTGACCTCGGCGATGAACGAGCCCATGCGGCCGGTTTCGTTTTCGCGCACCACGAACTTGATTTGGTATTTGCCAGGCGGCAGGTTGAAGCTGGTGGTGTACTGGATGTTTTTCTGCCGCGCCTCGAGCGAGGCGTCGAGATTGAGCTTGACGGTGTCGCGCACGCGGCCCACGGGGCGCTTGGTGGGGTCGATGACGGCGCCGATGATGTCGAGCGTGGCCTTGTCCTTGTCGCCGCCTTTGACAAAGGGGATTTGCGAACCGGGCACGACCAGCGAAACCGGCATGTAATAGCGGTTGGCGTCGAGGCGGAAGTACATGGCGTCCATATAAACCGCGATGTCGGTGGCGGGCAGGTCGCTCGCCAGCTGATCCTGCAACTCCTGCTCGCGGTCTTCCTTGCCGGAATGCTTGAAGTCGGCGGGCGCGTAGTAGCCGGGCCGGAATTCGAGCTTGATGCCGGGCTTATCGATCTTGACGGTGAGCTTGCGGTATTTGCCGTCGCGCGCCGGGTCAGACGAGTGGAAGCCGATGGCGTAGTAGGCCGATGTGTCGGCCTGTACCTTGGCAAAGGCGGGCGCAAAGTCGTTGGAATCGAAGAATGCCGTACCGCCGGTGTCGGAAGAGAGCGTGCCCATTACTTCCTGCGAGTTGAAGTTGCTTTGCATGTTGTTCGTCAGCGAGCCGCCGTTGAAGGCGCCCTGGCCACGAAGACTTCCGGTGGACGCGTCGCCCAAAGGGCCGATGGCCTGCAAGCCGCGCGTATCGACACTGTAGATGGAGAGATCGGCGCGCACCGCGGCGTTGATGGCCGAGCGAATTGACGCCTGGTTCTCGATGCCGTCGCGCGAGATGCCTCCGGAGAAGTAGAGCAGCGACTTTTTCTCGTTGATTTTGGCCAGCGACTGCGAGATGGCGCGGAGGGCAAAGAGCTCGCGGTCGGTGTTGAGGTCGTTGTACTCGCTTTCGTCGGGCGTGTAGGCGGTGGTGTCTTCCACCTGGTTCGAGTTCGCGTTGGCGCCCTCGGCAAAGCCCTGGCCCTCGGTGCCGTTGTAAGCGCCAACCTCGCGGATGAGCGCATCCTTGTCGGCGGTAAAGTCCTGATCGACGGTGAGCGTGTCGCCCAGAGAAACCAGTGCGACCAGATCGGCGGGCTGCATCTTGGTCTTGAGGAAGGTCTGTGCCGCCTCCACGCTGCGCTCGAGATCTTCAGGCTGCATGGAGGTGAGGTCGAAGAACATGACGATGAGCCGATGGTTGCGCAGCTCTTCGGGTTTGGCCACGACCACTGCCTTGCTTCCGGTGGGGCCGGCGGCGAGGCCGCTCACGGTGGCCTCCTGAATTGGAGCGGCCATGTCGACGCTTTCGAAATCGAACGTGGAGATTTGCTGCTCTTTTCCGTTCTCGTAGATTTTGAAGTCGCTTTGCTTCAGGTCTTTCACGAGCGCGCCGGTTTTGGCGTCGCGCGCCACCACGTTGGTGAGGACGAGATCGGCGTTGGTCCTGATCGTGAATCCGCCCTGCGGCGTGGCGCTGACCTGGCCGGGCGATTGCGCGGGAAGGGGCGGCACACCGGCAGCGGCCAGCACCAGCAACGCAAATCCCGCGGCGAATTTTTGCGTCAATTTTTGCGTCGCGCCCGTCATGCAATCCCTCTGGGGCTAAAGCCCCTCATCAAGTTGCGCCATTTGCGGCACGACTAAAGTCGTGCCCTTTCACGTCGCCGCCTACCCAACCGGTTCTAACGCCGCTAGCTCCGCTAACCCCGCTAGCTCCGCTGCTCCTCAAAATCTGAACCTGACCGAGAACTGGAACGCCCGCATTGGGCCTAACGGATTGGTGGCTACGGAAGTGACTTGACCGAACTGCGGCGTGCCCTCCGTGGTGTCGATTCCCGAATACTGCACGGTATTAAAAACGTTGTCGATCTGCGCGCGAATTTCCATGCTGCGGGTTTCGCTCATATTCATGGTTTTGGAGAGCGCCATGTTGTTCTGCACCGTGCCCGGGCCCTCGATGGAGTCGCGCGGCGCGCTGCCGAAGTAATTGCAGAAACCGGTGGTGGCGGAGGGCGGAGCGTAGGCCGCGGTGTTGAACCACTCGCGCTCTCTGCCGATGATTGTGGGCGATTGGCCGGGCACGAGGTTCGGCCGCAGGCCGCTCGTATTGCCGCACTCCACACTCTGCGCTGTGGGCTCGAAGCTCGGCGAGACCCAGCCGCCGGTGGCGAAGGTGAAGGTGCCCGAAACCGAAAAGCCTTCGAGAATGTGCGAGCCCACGCCCGAAGTGACCCAGAATTTGTCGGGCCCGAAGGGCAGCTCGAAAAGATAGTTGCCGCTGACCTGGTGACGAACATCCAGGACCGAGTGACCCTCCTGCGCCGCAAGGTTCTGCCAATCCTGCACCACCGATCCGCCGCTTCCGTTCACCGAGCTGGCGTCGTCGATGGCGTGGCCGTACTGGTAGTTGGCGCCCAGAGAAACGCCGTGCTGCAGCCGCTTGTTCAGGCGCACCGTGGCCTGATGGTTCTTGTAGTAGGCTTCCGCTTCCTCGTAGTTGAAGAGCAGATCGCCGGGGTCGGTGCCCGTGCTGGTGGGCAGTGCGCGCGGCGCGAGCTGGACGTCGAGGTGATTGGAGCGCGCTCCGTTGTAGCCGATATTCAACACCATCTGCAGCGGCAGGGTCTTCTGGAGATCGATGTTCCACGCCATCACGTAGGGAAGGCCGTAGTGAGGATTCAACGCGTAGTTGCCGACGGTGGCGGGCGCGGGAAATCCATTGGCGAGCGTGAAGCAGGTGCCGGTTTGCACGCAGGCCGTGGACGCCGTGTTGACGGTGGCTTCCTGGTTGGTCTGCTCGTTGGTGAAGGGCGGCTGATGCGCCATGAGGTTGGCAAAACCGGCGTATTCGCCCACGGTGTAGTTGGTGCCGAAGCCGGCGCGGAGCACGGTGCTCTTGATCTTCGGCACGCGCCATGCGAGGCCTACGCGCGGCTGGAAGGCCTTGCGCCAGGGAAACACGAGCGACCCAGGCAAACCGTTCTCGCCGGAGGTCTGCTCGGTCTCGCTCAAGAATCCGGCGCCGGGATTGGTGGCGACATCGGCGAGGCGGTTGTATTTCTCGGTGTAGGGCGCAAAGAACTCCCAGCGCACGCCGTAGCTGAGCGAGAGCGAAGGCAACACGCGCCAGTCGTCCTGGGCGTAGGCGTCGTAGACGTTGTCGCGCAGGTAGCTTTTGGCCAGCGAGGAGTTGAGCGTAGTGGACTGGGGCAATCCGAGCAGGAAATCGGCGATGGAAGAGCCCGTGCTCAGGTCCCCCGCCGCGTCCTCAGTGAACATACCGGTGAACGAGAAGGTTCCGGTGGCATTGGAGCCGGCGAGAAAGTCGCGGTGCACGCGGCGATAATCGCCGCCGTAACGCATGTTGTGCTTACCGTGGATCCAACTCAGGACCTCAGAGAACGAGATGGTCTGCGAAATGGAGAAGCTGGGCTGGGTATCGTTCAGGCCTTGAATGCCATTGCTGAGCGAGATGGTGGGCACGCCGTAGTTGAGCGCCACGTTGTTGGGTACGTTGATGCCGGCAGCCGCAGCGGGATTGTCGGTGGTGTTGGTGAAGAAGTTGGTGGTGTGGCCGTTCGAGCGATTCCAGTTGGCGTTAAAAATGTTGGTGAAGCGGTGGTAGCCGACGGTGTAGCCGGCCTGCAGCGCGTAAGAATTCGAAGCACTCTTGCCGCCGAGCTCGGGAATGAGATTGACAAGGTCGGAGGCCGAGTGGCCCTCGTTGTAATTGAAGTTGATGCTCTGGCGCAGGCCCTGATTCTGCGAACCGCCGCGACGCCCGCCACCGCCGCCAAAGCCGCCGCGGCCGCCGGGTTGCGTGGCGTTTGCGCCCAGACTGCGGTTGTAGCGGATGCCGGCATTGGTGGTGTTCGATTGCCCGGTGGTGAGCAGGTGATAGTTGTAGCCGTTGATGGTTTCGCCGTTCGGCAGCGGCTGAGGGAAGTACGCAAGCAGCGCCGCGGCCTGCGGGGAGATGGACTGGCCCGCGGCGCCGGTGGGCGGAATCACGTTCTTTGTGCTGTTGTAAATGAACTGCTGGCCGGTCACGGGATTGTAGATGGCGGGCAATCCCGAGGCGGAAAAGTCGCCGCCGCGCTCTGCAAGTGTGGGCACGGTCGCGTAAAAGTCGTCGGGATTCGACGAGCGCGTGCCGGAGAGCGTGAGGAAGACCGTATCTTTGCCGCTGGGCTTGGTCAGGTGCGGAAGATAGGGCGCGCTCATGAACGAAAGAGTGAACCGGTTGGAGCCGTTGGCCGGCTGCGACTGCTGCTGGCCGAGCAAAGCGAACGGCTGAGCATTGAAGTAGGAGGTGGTGCCATTCCACGCGATGGCGCCGTGAGGCTGCGCGGGATTGAAGCCGCGGAAATTTCTTCCGCCGCCGCCACCACCACCACCGCCGCCGCGCCCGCCGAAGCCGCCGCCACCACCACCGCCAAACCCGCCGCCTCCGCCGCCAAAGCCACCACCGCCGAAGGCTCCGCCGAACCCTCCTCCGCCGCCGTATCCGCCAAACAAGCCGCCCTGGCCTGCTACGTCGCCGCCCTGGCCGCCCTGCCCGCCGGGACCGCCTTGTGGTCCCATGCCCGCATTGAGCCGGTCGTCGGGACCCATTCCGGCGTAGTTGCTCACCTGCCCGGCCTGGCCGGTAATCGCCACCGATTCGTCGCTGAAGTCGGAGTTGGCGGCAATTGAAGGCAGCGCCGCACCGCTCTCGCCTTCGGTGCCTGCCCCGGTGTCGGTATCGGCACTCAGGGCGCTCTCCAGGCTCACGTTCTCCGGAGCGTTGCCGGCCAATTGCCGCACCCCCTGGCCGGGGGCGCCGGTGCGTGCCGCTTCCCGCGCCTGTTGCTGGTCCGCTTCGGCCTGGCGCGAGGCCAGAATGAGCTCGAAGTTCACAAGTTGGTCGTGGCTGGTGGCGTTGAGGACGGCTTCCTGCGACCCTTGCGCGAAGGCCGCGAACTGGGTGCGGATCACGTAGCGGCCGTTCTGGGGAATATTCATTTGCCACGCGCCGGTGATGTCGGTGGTGGTGGAGTAGCGCTTGCCGGTGAGGGTGTTTTGCGCGGAGACGGTGACGCCGGGGAGGGGGATGTTGCCGCTTTTTACCGTGCCATGCAGCTTGCCGCCTGCGACGGCCGGGCTGGCAGCGGGGGCGGCAGCCTGCGGGGCAGCGGCGGGCCCCGATGCGGGAGAGGACACGGGGGTGCCGGTCGAATTTGGGGCTGCCACCGGGGCCGGGGCCTGCGCCCAGGCCGCAATACAGCCGGCCACAATAATCCCCGCCACTCCCGCACGCATCATAATTTTTGCTGTCCGGCCTCTCGCGCCTGTATTCAGTCTGACGAGTCACGCGCTGTGAAGGTTTACCACAGGCGCGATCCTGTGCGCCGGCGGTCTCGCGCTGCGCGAGGTTTTGTGTAAATTGATGCGGGCCGTCGAATTTTGGCTTGCAATCTGCGATGGCCCATGTTAACTCTTAAGGCAATAATATTCTGATTGCTACCAAGCCAGTAAACGTTGGGAGAGATCGGACAGGATGGGACAGGGATGAAGATTGGCACTACGATTCGCGCTTACCGGTTGCAAAAGGGACTTTCACAGGGAGACATCGAAAAGAAAACCGGCCTGCTGCGCTGTTACCTGTCGCGCGTGGAAAACGGCCACACCGTGCCCTCGCTGGACACGCTCGCCAAGATCGCTCACGCCCTCGACCTACCCATCGCGCAGTTTTTCGCCAGCGACACACTGGCCCGCCAGATGAATACGCAGAACCTCTCCGACGACGAGCTGCGCTTTCTCACGCAGATCCGCCGCTACTCCTCGAATTTGAACGAGAGCGACCGCAAACTGCTGATGGCCATGGTGAAGAAATTCGCCGCCACGGCGGTGAGATAGCTGTCAGGTGTCAGGTGTCAGGTGTCAGCCCGCGGCGGGTGCGGCGACGTCAGCCTTGCGGCGGCGGGATGTGCGCCACGTAAAAACCAAAGAGCACAAGCAGGATGACGATGACGGCGACGGCGAGGCGCATGCGCGTCTGAAATTCGCTGCGCGGCGAGCCGATGCGCGGCACCAGGGGCAGAGCAAAGAGCAAGCCGCACAGACAGCCGCCGATGTGGGCCGAATTATCGATTTCCACGCCCGTGAATCCGCTGCCGAAGTTGACGGAAAGGCCGATGACGAGGTTGATCGCGGCGAAATAAATTACGGATTTGCGCAGCCGCTTGAGCTCATACTGTGGAATGGGCAGCCGCTTTGACTTGAGCAGGACGATGAGGGCGCCGGCAATGCCGAAGACGGCCCCGGAAGCTCCCGCCCCAGCGGCGAAAAATGGCGCGCCTGAAGCATCGTGCATTGGCCGCACCCAGTTGTAGCAGGTGGAGAGGAGATTGCCGGCCGCGCCCGTGAGAATGTAAGCCGCAAACAGCCCCGCCGAGCCCATCAGCGGCTCGGCCAGCAGTCCCAGGTTCCACAGGCACCACATGTTGGTGGCCAGGTGAAGGATGCCTACGTGCACGAACATGGCGGTGACGATGCGCCACCATTCTCCGTAGACGAGCACGTTGCCGGCATTGTCGGCACCAAAGTGCATGAGCTGGTCGACGGTGGGGCTCCAGAAGCTGACGCCACGCGCCACCATCATGAGATAGACCGCGCAATTAATGCCCACGAGCAGATAGGTGGCCGGGGCGGAGACCCACCTGCGCCGGGGCCGGGGAGGCGGCGGTGTGTAGTCGGACTGCGGAGGAAGAATCTCCGGCGGGGGGCTCGTGGGAAAACTTCCCATATCAACACTCTAAAGCATCCCCGTCTGGGCTGATAGAGGGAGTTTGCGGCCGCGGCAAATGCAAAACCCCGCGGCATCCTGGGGCGGACCTTCCGATTCACAACCCGGCGCGGAGCTTCGATGTAGTCTGGAGTTTGGTTCGCGTCCGATGGGCCTGCCAGTTTCCAGTGCAGCCCTTGAGGCGCTGACCGAGTGAAGTTGAGGTTCGTGGTTTCCCACCCTTTCGGCGATAAGGCCGCCGAAAGGATGGGGCACCCGTACTTTTTGTGACAGGAGAGGCAAAGTGAGTGCGGAGGCAAAGGCAAGCGGGACCGGCGCGAAGATGATTCGCCGCGCGTTGCTCAGCGTGACCGACAAAACGGGCCTGGTGGAGTTTGCGCAGGCGCTGGCAGGCTTCGGCGTGGAGCTGATTTCAACGGGCGGGACCGCTCGTGCACTGCGCGAGGCCGGCCTGGCGGTCAAGGACATCAGCGACCTGACAGGCTTCCCTGAGATGCTCGACGGCCGCGTGAAGACGCTGCATCCGCGCGTGCACGGCGGCCTGCTCTATATCCGCGGCAATGCCGAGCACGAAGCGGCGGTGAAGGCGCACGGCATTGAGCCCATCGACATGGTGGTGGTAAATCTCTACGCCTTTGAGAAGACCGCGTCGCAACCCGGCGTCGCGTTCGGGCACCTGATCGAGAACATCGATATTGGCGGGCCGTCGATGGTGCGCTCGGCGGCGAAGAACTTTGAAGACGTGGCGATTGTGACGCGCGTTTCGGACTATCCCGATCTGGTCAAGGAGATGAAAGGCCTCCAGGAGATGAAAGGCGTCCACGGCGCAGCGCTGAAGCGCGCTACGCGCTGGCGGCTGGCGAAGCAGGCTTTCGCACTCACCTCCGCGTACGATGCGGCGATTGCGAGCACGCTCGAACAGATTGCCGATGCGCCCGCGCCCGAGGCTCCGGCCGCCTTCGACGATGCGTCGTTGCCAGCCACGTTGCGCGTCAACATGCCGCAGGCGCAGGCCCTGCGCTACGGCGAAAATCCTCATCAGCGCGCGGCGCTGTACGCCGACGGCTCCGGCCTTGGCATTGCGGGCGCGCATCAGTTGCAGGGAAAAGAGCTCAGCTTCAACAATCTCGTCGACCTGGATGCCTGCTGGGAGCTGGCGCAGGAGTTTGAGGAGCCCGCGGTCATCATTGTGAAGCACACCAATCCCTGCGGCGCGGCCACCGGCGCGGACATTCTCGAGGCGTATCGAAAGGCGCTTGCCGCCGATCCGGTGTCGGCCTTCGGCGGAGTCATCGGCATCAATCGCGAGGTGGATGGCGCGGCAGCGGAAGAGATCGCCAAGCTCTTTGTCGAAGCCATTGCCGCGCCGGCATTTTCCGCCGATGCGCGAGAGCGCTTTGCGGCCAAGAAGAATCTGCGCCTGGTGGAAGTGAAGGCGGCGCCGGCCAAGCCCGTGGTCAAGCAGGTGTCGGGAGGGTTGCTGCTGCAGGACGCCGACACGGGCAGAGTGACGGAGTCGGAGCTGAAGGTAGTGACGTGGCGCCCGCCCACGGCCGAGGAGATGCGCAGCCTGCTCTTCGCGTGGCGCGTCTCGAAGCACGTGAAATCGAATGCGATTGTGTACGCGCGCGACGGGCAGACCCTGGGCGTGGGCGCGGGACAGATGAGCCGGGTGGACGCGGCCAGGTTCGGCGCCATGAAGGCCGTGCTGCCGCTCAAGGGCTGTGTGGCGGCGTCGGATGCGTTCTTTCCCTTCCCCGATGGGCTGGAGGTAGTGGCCGAGAACGGCGCGACGGCGGTGATCCAGCCTGGCGGCTCCGTGCGCGATGAGGAAGTGATTGCGGCGGCCGACAAGCTGGGCCTAGCCATGGTTTTTACCGGAATACGGCACTTCAGGCATTGAGCCTTCGTCCCTTACTAATGGTCTTCATGGGGAAAACCCCGGGCAATCGCATCCAAAGCTTCACGCACGGAAATAATGCGAACGCTCTCGTACGTCGCTATGGAGAGCAAGGCTCGGTCTCCCGTGATTAGAAAATCAGCCTTCGCCGCTAGCGCCGTACCGATCACCACATCGTCATCCGGATCAGGGGCCAGCCGCGGAACCAGAGCAGCCTGAACAACTTCGGCGCATTTCGCATAACTATCAAAAAGTTGCTCCGGAGAAAAGCCAAGGTCGGAAATCTTCTTTTTGAACTTGCTTCGGGAAAGAACCACCGCCAGTTCCGCCAGCAGCGGCCGGCTGGTGCACAACTCAACACCGGCTTCAGCCACGGCTCTGAGCAAGCGGCGTGGCGCGCCTTTCCATAAAAGAGCCGAGACCACGACGTTCGTGTCAAGCACCAATCGCATCAGGCGCAGCCTTTGCCCGCTTTTCCGCCCGCATCGCCTTGATCTCCTCCGCCACCTCTTCAGGAGACATGTAATCCTCGTTCCCCGCCGCGTCCAGCTTGTCCAACATCGCAATCAACTCCCCTGCCGCCTTCATCTTCAGTTGCTTCCGCAGCAACTCCTCCAGCGACTCGGACGACAGCAGCCCTGCCCGCTCCGCTTCCTGCGCCAGTTGGTCGGGCAGCGTGATCTGAACGGTCGTCATAGGGTCCTCCTTCCGGTGGATGGTGCTCCGGCCTTTGTCCCTATGCTAACCCATTTTGCACTTCGCGAACCGCGCCGAGAGCCCCTGCCGGGCCTGCAAGCACATGAATGGCGGCAATTTGCGGGAAAGTCGCCAATTCCGCCGCGCACGCGAGACTATTCGCGCGTAAAATCGTCTTTAACAGTAGGCAGAGATGTTCGAAAAGGCTGCCTGCGCCGCGTTTCAGCTTTTCGCGAGCGTTCAATACGCTTTGCCGGCTTCAGAACCTGCGGAATTCCCTGAATGATGACAAAAATGACTGCATTTCCGATCCTTGGGCGCACGATTGCCCCCGTTCTTTTGCTTTTATTGCCGGCAGCAGCCGTTTGCGCGCAAAACGCTCCGGCGAAGACGCAACAGCCGCCATCTACCGCTGCGCCAGCTCAGACCGCACCGGCACAGGCCACTCCCGCGAAGACGCCAGCGGCCGAACCCGGCACGACGCCGGCGAGCCCGGCCGCGACCGAGCCTAACCGCGCCCATGCGTACTATCACCTGGCGCTGGCCGGCGTGTATGAGGATGACGCCATCTCCGACGGCCGCACCGACGAGGTGAACAAGGCCATCGAGGAGTACAAGCTGGCGCTCAACGCCGACCCCAATTCCGCGGAGCTGGCCGACGATCTCGCCGATCTCTATTTCCGCGTGGGCCGCGTGCACGATGCCGAGGTGACGGCGCGGGCGCTCTTGAAGAACTCGCCCGACGACATTGACGCGCACAAACTGCTGGGGCGGATTTACCTTCGCCAGCTGGGCGAAGGCGAACAGGCGAGCGCGGGAGCCACGGCGCCCGGCAACTCGCAGAACGAGGTGCTGGACGAAGCGATTACCGAGTTCCAGAAGATTGTGGCCCTGCAGCCGAAGAGCGTGGAAGACCACATGGTGCTGGGGCAGCTTTACACGGTGAAGCACCAGCCCGACAAAGCGGAAGCGGAGTTCAAGACCGCGCAGGCGATCGAACCCGAGTCAGAGGATGTGGTACTGAACCTGGTTCGGCTCTACGCCGAGAGCGGCGACCTGCAGCATGCGGCGAAGGCGATTGAGGCGGTTCCCGTGGATGGGCGCACGCCGAAGATGGAATTCACGCTGGGCGCGCTGTACGACCAGATGAAGCAGCCCAAGGACGCGATCGCGGCCTATAAGCGCGCGGAGGATATGGAGCCCGGCGATTTGCAGACCGTGGATGCGCTGGCGCAGGCGCTGCTGAACAACGATCAGCTCGACGACGCGCTGAAGCAGTACAAGGAGCTGGCCGAAGCCAACCCCGACGACGCCGAGCCGCTGATTCATATCGCCGAGATCGAGCGCCGGCAGGGCAAGTATGAAGATGCGCTGACTGTCGTCCGCAAGGCGCGCAAGATGGATCCCAACTCGCTGGAAGCGGGATTCAACGAAGGGCTTCTGGACGACATTCTGGGCCGGCTGGACGATGCCATTCAGGTTTACCAGGAGATGGTGGATTCCCCTCAGGTCTCGCACGCCAACGGCGCGGATACCGAAGAGGAAAAGAACAACCGCAGCATCTTCCTGGAACGGCTGGGAACCGTGTGCCTTGAAGAGAACAAGGTTGACCAGGCGGTGGCTGCGTACCAGAAGATGATCGACATTGGCGGCAGCATTGCGGTGCGCGGCTACCAGGGCGAAATCGACGCCTATCGCGGCGCACATGAGTACGATAAGGCGCTCGATGTGGCGAAGAAGGCCGTGGCCGCCGATCCCAAGGATCGCGACCTGAAACTGATGCTGGCAGGAGAACTCGCCGACCAGGGCCATCCCGACGATGCACTGGCGATGGCGAAGAGTTTGCTCGACGGCGCCACGCCCGACGAGCAGCGCGGCATCTGGTTCGCAATTGGGCAGATGAACGTGCGTTTGCGCCGCTGGAAGGATGCCGAAGAGGCGCTCGACAAGGGCGATCCGCTGGCGACCAAGAAGGAAGACCGCACGTATTTGTTCTTCCTGCGCGGCGAGCTGGCCGAACGGCAAAAGCATTTCGACCAAGCCGAGCAATTCTTCAATCAGGCGCTCGCGCTCGATCCTGAGAACGCCATGACGCTCAACTACCTGGGCTACATGTGGGCGGACAGGGGAGAGAAGCTGCCTGAAGCGCTGAAGATGATTCGCAAGGCCGTGGACATCGAGCCGATGAACGGCGCGTATCTGGATTCGCTGGGCTGGGTCTACTTCAAGATGGGCGAGTACGAACTGGCCGAGGATAATCTGCGCCAGGCGGTGAACCGCGACCAGACCGATCCCACG
>Ga0181527_1001260_pt1 | contig 26528 bp, 20 predicted proteins | sample PEATcosm2014_Bin_30_FD_119762 | JGI IMG/M metagenome (GOLD analysis project Ga0181527, IMG submission 119762) | Peatland microbial communities from MTU Mesocosm Facility, Houghton, MI, USA - PEATcosm2014_Bin06_60_metaG | ecosystem: Environmental > Terrestrial > Soil > Wetlands > Peat | place...
CCGCTCGAACCAGTCGAACTTCTCTTCCAAAACTGCCAGGGCCAGCGCGATCAGAGCCAGTCCCACGTGCCAGTGCTGAAGCAGCGTGTGGCCTCCGGGGCGGGAGAACATCTGACCGAGAATTTGCAGGCTCTGCGGCAGATCGGCCGCCCGAAAGAAGACCCAACTGATGAGCACCAGGCCGAACGTCACAATGGCCTTCACGGGGTACAGCCAGTTCCATTCCTCGCGGATGGGCCGTTTGCCGCGGAAAACCCGCTCCACGCTGAGCAGCGCGCCGTGGTACCCGCCCCAGATCACGAAATTCCAGCTTGCCCCGTGCCACAGTCCCCCCAGAAGCATGGTGATCGCCAGGTTCCGGTACGTCATCCACTGCCCATGGCGGTTCCCACCAAGCGGGATGTAGAGATAGTCGCGCAGCCAGGTCGACAGCGAAATATGCCAGCGATGCCAGAAATCCGTGATGCTCGAAGCCAGATAGGGCCGGCGAAAGTTTATCGGAAAATGGAACCCGAGCAGCTTCGCCATCCCGATCGCCATGTCCGTGTAGCCCGAAAAATCGAAGTAAATTTGCAGTCCGAACGCCAACACGCCGCTCCAGGCGGTGACCATTCCCGGGTTTCCGGCGACATCGCCGAAATAACGGCTGGCGACCTTGGCGAACTGGTCGGCGAACGCCATCTTCTTGGTCAGGCCCAGCGTCAGCAGGAGAATGCCGTTCGAAACCTCGGCGGACGAGGGCGGCCGCCAATCGAATAGGTCGCGGAAAAAAGTGTGCGCCCGGACAATCGGCCCCGCCACCAGTTGCGGGAAAAAGCAGATGAACAGCGCGTAGTCGATCGGGCTGCGCACGGCCTCCTGCTCGCCGCGATACACGTCCACCACGTAGGACATGCTCTGGAAGGTGTGAAAGCTGATGCCCAAGGGAAGAACGACTTCCAGCCAGAACGAGTGGCTGGGCTTCGCCAGCAACAGCGCCACGTTGCTCGCCAGGAAATTGTAGTATTTGAAAAAGCCGAGGAATCCGAGGTTCGCCGAGAGACTCAGAATCAGCAGCGCCTTCTTCCTGGGGCCTGCCGGAACCCTCTCCAGCCAGATGCCGGCCGTGTAGTCGATGGCCGTCAGCGTCAGCAGCAGCGCGATGAACTTGTAATTCCAGCACGCGTAGAAGAAGTAGCTGGCCGCCAGCAGGATATATCTCCGAAAACGCCGCGGGCTGCTATAGAAGAGCGCCAGCACGATCGCCAGGAAAATGAAGAACTGAATGGTGTTGAAGAGCATGGCTACCGCGCCGCCCGGCCGAGCATCCGGCTGATCTCTTCCGCCAGCATCGGCGAGAACCGCGCGATCCCGGCCCGATTCAAGTGCATACCGTCGCGGAACAATTCGGGGTGTTCCAGCGAATCGAACGCATGTTCGTCGCACAGCAGAACGTTGGGCCGGGAGGCAAAGTCGCGGATGGTGCCGCTCTTCTTGCGCACCAGGCCGTCGGGGCGGGGAATCGGGGCGCGCGCCAGCCGCACGAAAATAATCTTCGTCGGCGAACCGCGGTAGCGCTCGAGAATCCGGCCGTACCACGCGCGGCGGAAGGCCGCCAGCCGTCCCGTCTGCGGCGCCGGCGGGCTCATCAGGGTGTTGTTGACCGTGTCCCGCTGGTCCTGGTCGAGTCCCGGGGGAAACGTCACTTTCCAGGCGGACCAGTCGATCCGCAGCCCCGCCATGCTCCGCGGAGTCTCCAGGTAATCATACGTCCATTTCTCGTACTCGCGGTGCTCAAGCCGCGCGCGCCGTATGCGCTCCGTGGGCTTCGCGAGAAACGCCAGCAGATCGCTTTGATAGACAATGCCCTTCAGGGAAGAGCCGCGCAACGCTTCCCATTGGACCTTCGGGCTGTGGAACGATAGCGCAAATCCGGGCACATCGCTCCAGCGCAGCCGCGCGATCGCGTAATGCAATGCGCGGATGTCGTCATCGGGCGTGAAGAACTCGTCTTCGTCGTCGTAATCCGTCACCCCGAACACGATGGCGCGATACCGCCGGGCCGTCGGGTCGAGATCGCGCAGCATGTAGAACCACGATCGCACGTCGGTGCCCGCCACGCCCGCGTGCCGGAAAACATATCCGGTCTGCGCTGTCACTTGGTTCGCCAGGCGCGGCAAATACGCAAAGCGCGAATCGCCCAGAGTGACCACCAGGTTGTCGCCGTTCAGTGCCTGCGCCTGCTGTTCCCGCCGCAGCGTCAGCTCGAAGACTCCCGTGGAAGAGTCCATTTGCAGAATCGACGGATAAAATGGCGTGCGGAAGAGCAGCCCATCCAGGGCGAAGAGGCCCAGGAAGGCAAGCGGCAGCGCCAGGCCGCGCCGGCGGCCCGCCTGGTGCAATGTGCTTGGAAGACACGCTGGAGGTGCCATTGACATAGGTCTTAAGAAAGGCGTTTCCCGGCAACCTGAGCGCGAGCTATAAGACAGCCCGCTCCACCGCAAACTTCGCGGTCACCGTGATTGTATCGCGCATCCTGTAGTTGAAACCACTGGCTCAGCGGTCTTTGATTTGAGTGGGGATGGAGAGGTAAACAATGAGCCGTAAATGAGAGATCCCCAAGAACTAGGCCAACCTGTAGTTGAATTTCTTCTGAGCGGGTCCTTGTATTGAGGTATTGAGATCAATGGTCCGCAACGACTGTTCCCGATTTGCAGGCCCAGGTTGCCCGTCTAGCGATGGACTGAGTACCCGGTTGCGTCCTGAGCCCAGCAGCAGCTATGGTCGGGCCTTCGCCGCGCCGTCGCAGGGTACCGGGGCATGATGCGCCCGACTTTCGAGATTTGGGTGCTACGCGTAGCAGCAGCCTTCGCACTCGTATGGTCGATTTTGCGAGCAGTTCAGCAGGCCATCACACTCGACGAAGCCGATACTTACTTTTGGTTTGGGGGCCGAGAGGCGAAGTTCATCTGGTCTCCGTTGCCCAACAATCACTTTCTCAACACCCTGCTGATTTGGCTCAGCACGCATGTCTTTGGAGTTTCGGCTCTTACGGTTCGGCTTCCCGCCCTGCTCGGTGCGGCCTTCTACATCTCAGTCGCTTATTTCCTCTGCCGGGCCATTACCGACCGATTCGCGCTGCAATTCGCTACCTTGATTTGCCTGGTTTACAACCCATTCGTCCTGGATTTCTTTGCCGCAGCGCGGGGCTACAGTTTAGCCAATGCATTTCTCATGGCGGCGCTCGCGATTCCCGTGTGGCATACCCGGACAGGCCGTAAGTCCGTGCCGGTCTCCAGCGCTCTGGCCTCGGCCGCGATTGGCTTGTCCTTCGCTTCAAATCTCTCGTTCGCTTTTGTCGATTCCGCGGCGCTTCTGGTCATTGTGATTTGGGCCATCCGGCGGCGCGGAGCGGATTCCATGCTCCGCATTACCGGCTGTTGTGTATTGCCTTCTCTGGTGGTCTCGCTCGGCATGTGCGGCTACCCGATCGCACATTATCCGCGGGAAGAGCATTGGTACGGCGCGCGATCTCTCGGCGAAATGACGCGGAGCCTGGTGGACGCATCGTTGCATCGGCTGTGGGCTCCGCTCGCGAATGTCGAAGCGCTCAAATCCGTGGGATTATTGCCGCTTCTCGCGTTGGGCGTCCTTTGTGCTTGCCGGCTGATTCTGGGAAGCTTGGATCGGGAGTTTCGCCGAAGCGTGCAAGCGCGAATCGCGGCCAGAGTAGTGGGCATTTTGATCCTGACACTGACCGCCCACTATCTTGCCTTTCGGCTTGCCAAGCTGCCACTGCCGATGTCGCGAACGGGAATCTTTTTTCTGCCGTTATGCACGCTGCTGATCGCCGCCGTTGCCGCGTCACCGGCTGAATCGCCGCTCTCGCGCTGGCTGGGTCATGTTATCGCTGGAGTGTTTTTATGCCTGGCTGCACATTACCTGCTGTGCCTCCGATACACCTATTTCGGGGAATATGAAAACGCCGCAGACTTGAAAGAGGTTTATGGCGTGATCGAACGTTTGAATCGGACTTACGGCATTCAGGACTTTACAGCAGACGGAGCGTACCTATCGCCGCTGAATTTCTATCGTGCCGTCTCAAAAACCGACAAGTTCTCGCCGCTTTCGGGGTATCCCGGGATGGTCCCTTCCGGCAAGGCGGTCTACATCCTACACGGGTCCTATTTCCGTGACTTCATTGAGGAACAGAAATTGCAGGTCGTTTATTGCGGGAAAGTATCGAAAGTTGTCGTCGCCATTGCTCCGGACAGTCCGGTTCCGCCGCTGCCGGTCGCGCCGTGACCTACCCTTACGCAACGATTTCACCACCCCCAATTCTTCCCAACAACGGCCCCCAATCACACCGGGCCCTGAATCCCGTTCATTTTGGCAACAACCGGATAAACGGGGCAACCTTCGATACCAGGCCGCCGTACCGTTGGGAGGATGAGCGCAACGGTACAATACAGCCCGTGGCGTGGCGCCCCGAGCAGCGAGACTTTCTCGTGCGGGCGGACTGTGGCGGCCGGTTCGTGCTGGTGGAGCAGTTTTACCCGGGCTGGATCGCGGCCGTCGACGGACATCCGGTCGGCATCGAGCGCTGGGGCGGAGCCTTCCAGGCCATCCCGGTGCCGGCCGGCGACCATCGGATCACATTCGAGTTCCGGCCGAGGAGCTTGCGAATCGGCGCGGCGATCAGCTGGTTCGCAGGGGTTGGCCTGCTCCTGCTCGTGGTGGCTGACGGCCTGTCGCGCCGGCACCCCGGGAAAAGAGCGGGCTGAACGGTGCTGGTAGAATAGAGCAAAATGATCCAGACTCTATTCGGCTCCGTCGAGCAAGAGCCATCCCTGCTGGACAGATTGAAAAGCGGCGTCGAGAAGACGCGCGCGGGGCTGGTCTCCGCGCTCGAAGACGCCCTGCAGGGGAAGAAAGAAATCGATGCGGACCTGCTCGACGAGCTGGAATCCACGCTCATCGCGGCCGATATCGGCGTGCGCACCACCGACGAAATTCTCGAGCGCATCCGCCAGAGCGTCGAACGCCGCCAGTTGGGCGACGCCGCCGGGCTGAAAGGCCTCATCCGCGAACAACTGCTCGAAATCCTCCAGGCCAGCGAGCGGGCGCCGGCCCGCGTGGCTGAGCCGCCCGCTGTGATCCTGGTCGTGGGAGTAAACGGCTCCGGCAAGACCACCACCATCGGCAAGCTGGCCCGGCGCTTCCACAATGAGGGACGTTCGGTGCTGCTCTGCGCGGCCGATACGTTCCGTGCGGCGGCCATCGAGCAGCTCGAAATCTGGGGCCAGCGCGCCGGCGCGGAGGTGATCCGCCAGCGCGGCGGCAGCGACCCCAGCGCGGTGCTCTTCGACGCGGTCCAGGCGGCGCGCGCGCGCAAAGTGGATTACGTGATTGTCGATACGGCGGGCCGCCTGCAAAACAAGGAGAACCTGATGGCGGAGCTTCAGAAAATGTCCCGCACCGCCGCCAAGGTGATCCCCGGCGCGCCCCACGAGGTGCTGCTGGTGCTCGACGCCACCACCGGGCAGAATGGGCTGGAACAGGCCCGCAAGTTTACGGAAACATCCGGCGTCACCGGCATCGTGCTGGCCAAGCTGGATGGCACGGCCAAGGGCGGCATCGTGGTCGCCATCGCGCGCGAGCTGAACCTGCCCATCCGCTACGTGGGGGTGGGCGAGAAAGCCGACGACCTGCTGCCCTTCGACCCCGAGAAGTTTATCGAATCGCTGTTCGAAACATGAGCCTCGAATACATGCGCGAAGCGTTCGACCTGGCGCGAAAGGGCCGGGCGCTGGCCAGTCCGAATCCCATGGTGGGAGCCGTGCTGGTGCGGGGCGGGGAAGTCGTGGGGCGTGGCTTCCACACCTACGCCGGCGTCCAGCATGCCGAGGTGATTGCTTTGGCGCAGGCGGGTGGGAAAGCGCGTGGCGCCACGCTCTACCTGAACCTGGAGCCGTGTTCCCACCAGGGGCGCACGCCGCCGTGCGTCGACGCCTTGATTCAGGCCGGCGTCGGGCGCGTGGTGGCGCCCATCGAGGACCCCAACCCGCTGGTGGCGGGCCGGGGATTTCGCCGGCTGCGCGAGGCGGGCATCGAAGTGGAAATGGCGGCCTCATTCGCCGCCGAAGCCGGCAAGCTGAATGAGCCGTTCCTGCACTTCATGCGCACCGGCCGTCCGCTGGTGACCCTCAAGACCGCCATCACCCTGGACGGCAAAATCTCGGCTCCCGACGATAACCGCGGGTGGATCACCAGCGAGCGCGCCCGCGCCCACGTGCAGGAGCTGCGTCACGACCACGACGCCATTCTCACCGGCATCGGCACCGTGCTGGCCGACGATTGCCTGCTGACCGACCGCACCGGCCTCGCGCGCTGCCGTCCGCTGCTGCGCGTGATTATGGATTCGCAACTCCGCCTGCCGCTCGATTCGAAAATGGCGCGCAGCGCCGCCGGCGATGTGGTGGTGGTGGCCACTTCGGCCTCCTCCGCCGACCGGCGCAAGCTGCTCGAGGGCCGCGGCATCCAGGTGCTGATCTCCGACGGCCCCGGCGGGCGCGCGGACCTCCGCAGCCTCATCGACTGGCTGGGCCGGCAACGCTACCTTTCGCTCATGCTCGAGGCCGGCAGCAAAATCAACTGGACGGCGCTCGAGAGCGGCGTGGTCGACCGCATTTTTTTCTATTACGGACCCAAGATCCTGGGCGGTCTGGAAGCGCTCCCGCTGGCCGGCGGCCTCGGGCGGCGCCGTCGCGCGGACGCCATCCGCATACGGGGCGTCACCATTCACCAGATTCCGCCGGACGAGTTCGCCGTGGAAGGATACGTGGATGTTCACCGGGATTATTGAAGAACTGGGCGAGGTGGAATCCGTCGGAGCGCGCCTCAAGGTGCGCTGCTCCACGGTGGCCGGGGATCTGACGGAGGGCGCCAGTATTGCGGTCAACGGCGTGTGCCTCACCGCCGTCGAGCCGCGGCCCAATTCGTTTTCCGCCGACCTGGCGCCCGAAACGCTGCGCCTCACCAACCTGGGCGACTTGCGCGCCGGCTCGCGGGTGAACCTGGAGCGCCCGCTTTCGCCGGCCGGCCGCCTGAGCGGCCACATCGTCGAGGGCCACGTCGACGCCACCGGCGAGTTTCTCTCGCTCGAGGCCCTGGGCGATGACAATTGGTGGTTGCGAATTCGCGTGCCGGCGGAGATGGACCCGTTCCTGGTCTACAAAGGCTCTATCGCCATCGATGGCATCAGCCTCACCATCGCGGCGCTCGAGGGCGATGTGCTTTCGGCGACCGTCATCCCGCACACCTGGCGCAATACGACACTGGGCGGCTACCGCCCCGGCGCGCGCGTCAACCTGGAGTGCGACATCCTCGCCAAGCACGTGGAGAAGCTGCTGCGCAAGCTGGAGGTGAAGCCCCCGCTGACGGTGGAGAAGCTGCGCGAAAACGGCTACTGAGGGCGTGCCAATCGCTCTGTCGAACTCTATTTCGCGGGCGGTTTCGCTGGGGCCGGTGGCGGTGGCGCCGCGCCCCCACGGCCGCCGCCCGTGCCGCCCGGGAACCCCTCGCCGCTCACCGGGTACTTGGGCTCGACCGTCTTCTGAAACTGCGGCTCCAGCGGCATCAGGCGGAACCCCACCAGCAGCGATGCGTCACCGTACCAGAACTGCTGGTGAGAGATATTCCAGAAACCGGAGCGGGTCTTGGCATCCGCCCCATCGAACTCGATAATGCCGAGTCCCATGCCGATCAGCTTGTTCTCAGTGAGCTGGGTTTCCAGTGCGCGCCATGGACCTTCACATCCGGAATAGTCGAAGGGGGTGATGTAGAACTCCAGGATCAGCTTGCCGGATTCCCCGGGCTTGAAGCTGTAGTTGTAGGCGTGCTCGGAATAGGGCGCATCGACGCCGTATTGCGGGCAGCCCCACTCCATCGCCCAGTTCTTGTTGGGACCCGGCGGAGTGAAAATATGGTAGTTCTGCGCCGTCACGCCGTGGGTCTGCCGCGAAGCCGTCTCGCGGTCGATGCGGGGGTCGAGAACCGACGCCGCCTGCCCCACCAGCTCCGGAGTGTAGATCTCCCGATGGTACTGGTCGATCAGCGGTCCGCCGGAAAGATCGCCGTCCACGACCACTTCGAAAATGTCGTTGTGCAATCCCGGCAACGAGAAATCCCAGTAGCCTTTGTACGCCTCGTAGAGGAAATACAAGCGGTTCTCGCCCTTCACCCACCCGACCTTGATCTTCACATCCAACTTCTTCGGATCGTGGTTCATGCCATGGCCCTGTTCAGTGTCCATGAACTCGCTCATGGTGATGGCATAGCTGTCCGGCACGATATTCCAGTCGTCCGGATTCCCGTCGATGCGCGGCTTCATGCTGGCGGGGAATTGAAACACCTTGAACGTCACATCCTGCCGCTCGAGCGCCGTGGCAGGGATTGACAAAAGCGCTATAAAGAGGGCGCCTATGGGTCTGCGTAGTGTCATGTATCTTCAATACCACAAATCTGCGGCACGCGCTCATCCGCGGCGGGCCTGGCTGGAACCCATTTCCACAGCGCCTCGAAAAGGAATTCCGTCTTGATCGGCTTGCCGATGTGGTCGTCCATGCCCGCCTCCAGGCACTGCTCGCGGCTACCCGCCATCACCTCCGCGGTCATCGCCACAATCCCAACGTGGCGGTTCGGGCCTTCCTTGCGGCGAATTTCCCGCGCTGCGGCGTAACCGTCCATTTCCGGCATCTGGCAGTCCATGAAGATCAGGTCGTACGGCACCAGGCCGAACATATCCACCGCCTCCCGGCCGTCCGCCGCCAGGTCCGGGCGCATGCCAAGCTTTTCGAGCATACGCACGGCCACCTTCTGGTTCACGATATTGTCCTCGGCCACCAGCACCCGCACCGGCAGGCCGCCGAAGCGAACCGACAGCGCGCGGCGCATCTCTTCGACCGGGCTACCCGTGGTGCCGTGAGCCGTAACCGAAGTCTGGTGCTTCTTCGACCACGCCGTGGAGAGGGTGTTGAACAACTGCGACTGCCTCACTGGTTTGACCAGCGATGCGTCAACCGTGCCGCTTTCTTTCTGCCGGACCTCGATCCATTGACTGACGGAAGTCAGCAGCACGATCACGGTTTCGCGAATGCCCGCGTCCGCCCTGATGGCGCGCGCCAAGGCGGCGCCGTCCATGCCCGGCATCTGGTAGTCGAGAATCGCGAAATGGTAGGGATCCCCGCCGGCCTGCGCCTCCCGGAGCGCCCGGAGCGCCTCCCCGCCCGTGGCAAAGCTGCCGTTACGCATCCCCCAATTTGTGATCTGCTCGTGCAGCACGCAGCGATTCACTTCGCTATCGTCCACGATGAGGGCGCGCAGATCGCGCAACTCCTCCATCGGCACTGGCGCCGCGTGCGGGTTGGTATCGAGCGCCAAAGGCAGGGTGAACGAGAATGTGGAGCCCTCCCCGGGCCGGCTGGTGGCGGCGATGGAGCCTCCCATGAGATTCACGAGCTGTTTCGTGATCGCGAGGCCCAAACCGGTGCCGCCGTACTTCCTGGTGGTGGAGCTATCCGCCTGGCTGAACTTCTCGAAGACCCACTCGAGCTTTTCGGGGGAGATGCCCGGCCCGGTGTCGTGCACCGAGATCCGCATCACGGCCCGCGCCGCGTCCCGCGACTCGCATGCCACCTCGATCGCGATACTCCCGCTGGGCGTGAACTTGACGGCGTTGCCCAACAGGTTGGTCATCACCTGGCGAATCCGTCCCGAATCTCCCACAAAGTGCCGGGGAAGTTCCGGGGGGTATCGCAGCACCAGTTCCAGATTCCGGTCTTCGATTTTCGGCGCCAGCATCTCGTTCACATCTTCGATCGTCAGGCGCAGGTCGAACGCGTAGGCCTCGATGGCGAGTTTGCCCGCCTCGACCTTGGAAAAGTCCAGGATGTCGTTGATGACCGTGAGCAGCGCCTCCCCCGAACGGCGAACCGTGTCGGCATACTCCCGTTGCTCGGCGGTCAACTCCGTGTCCAGCAGCAGGCCGGTCATGCCGATCACTCCATTCATCGGGGTGCGGATCTCATGGCTCATGTTGGCCAGGAATTCGGTCTTGTGGCGGCTGGCGGCTTCCGCCTGTTCCTTGGCGGAATGCAGTTGCACAATCAGGCTGCCGCGGCGTTTGTACTGGGTAATGGCGATCCAGGCGAGAGCGAAGATGGCTACCAACGCCGCCCCGAGCAACGCCAGGAACCCGAACTGCCGGTACCACACCAGGGGCACGGCGAAATCGAGCGACTGGCCGGCCGGGTCGATATGGCCGCTGCGATCCATGGCGCGCGCCTCAAAGCGGTGCTTCCCGGCGGGGAGGCGATGATACGTTGCCAGCCCTCTGGCCTCGAACGGCGACCAGGCCCCTCCATCCAGGCGATATGAAAAGAGCAGGCGCTCGGAGGGGGTCTGGTTCCATTTGTCGATGCCGCTGAACGCGATTCGCGCCTCGCCCGAGGGCGCGACTTCGTGCAGGTTGGTCGCCGGATCGAGAATCGTGTGGGGAACATCGGTTTCCGCCTCCGGATGATAAAGGGCCAATCCGTGCGCCGTTCCCGCCCACAAGCGTCCCTGGCTGTCCTGGAAGACGGTGTAGGCAATCACCGCGGGCAGGCCCTCTTCGGCCTGATTGGCAATCCAGCTCCCATCCTTATAACGGTGAACGCCCGTGGCGGAAGCCACCCACAGAGCGCCGTCGCGCGTGGTGGCCAACTGCCGGACCCGGTCCAGGCCGTCGCGCATCGCGGTCCAGGACTTGCCGTCGTATTTTAAGAGCCGGTCCCTGCCGCCGGCCACGATTTCGCCGGTGGGCAGGATGCCCACGACGAAGACGCCGGCTTCCGTGTAGCCGTTGCCGGGTTGGAACGGATTCGACAAGTGGCCGTCCCGATAGAGGCCGCCCCCGGCGGTACCACCCAGCCAGATCTCTCCCTTGCCTCTTTCCAGCACACATCGCAGACTCGAGCCCGGCCATCCGCGGCCCAGTTCCAGGACCTTCTGGAAACTCGCGCCATCGTAGACCTCGAGCCGAGACCCGGGTACGCCTTTTGCCTCGCTGACCACCCAGGCCCCACCGTCCGGGCGCTGTTGGATGAGCGTGATCACCCGGCCTTCGGGGTGCGCGAACTCGGTGAACCGGCCGCTCTTCACATCCATCGCCAGGACCGCATCCGAGCCGTCATCCCCGCGCCCCACCTTGACCAGAACCCTGCCGTCGGGAAGCGGCACCAGGCTGCTGGTCTCCAACGTGTGTGTGCGGAAACCGGCGGGCAAGGCATGGCGCGTCCACGTGTCGCCCTCCAGTTCCAGCACGTAGTAGGTGGCGCTCATCCATAGCCGCCCCTGGCGATCTTCCGCGATCGCGTGAACCGGCAGGTCCAGGTCCTCCACGCCGTCCGGCTGGCGCCACAAAGGTGGCGTGTAGCGCGTGAGGCCTTCCGAGGTCGCCACCCAGAACGCTTTGCCTTCCTCGGGATAAACATCGAAGATGTTGCCGCTGAGAACTCCGGTCCTTTCCACCGGGTACTTGCGTCCTCCCCGCAGCCGGAACATCGCCGCCCCTTCCACGATCCAGACGCTGCCATCGCCGCCGCGCCAGCCAAGCAGATTGTCCGCTTGCGCGGCGTACACGGATTCGAGGCCGGCCACCGACCAGCGCACGATGACACGGCGCTTGTCGCGTGCGGATATCCCCTGCGCGAACAACTCTCCGGTTCCCGGCAACGGATGATCGAAGTGGGCGAGGCGGCTGGCGTCGCTGTTAACTTCGACCCACTCGAAAGCACCGCCGTCGGGCGAAATATGCAGTTTCGCCAACCCGTGTTCGCCGGTAATGTACAATTCGCCCGCGGAGCCCGGGCACATGGTCAGGAAAGGGGCAATCCTGGAATTCCGCGCCGTGCGAATGTCGCGCAGGCGCCCCTGATCCGGGTCGAACTCCCGAAGGCCGTCTTCCAACAGCACCATCACGCGCCGTCCCGCCGGCACCGCCGCCAGCACCTGGCGACCCGCGGGCGGCGTGTACCGCACGGTCCATTTTCCGTCGCGATACTCCAGGAGCGCGTCCAGGGATGTGGTCCATAGCGCACCGCCGGTGCCGGCGTACACCCTCTTGGTGGAGGGAAAGTCGACTTGCGCGCTGCCGCGAGGGTCCGGTATGCGCGTGACACTGTAACCGTCGAGCACGCTCATGGAGAGCACCGAGCCGTGGCGGATGTAGGCGCTGCCTCCCGGCGTCATGCTCACGGCATACGAATAGGTCTCCGCCAAGCCGTCGCGCACACCCCAGGAGCGCCACAAGAACCTTTCATCGGCATGGAGCATTCCAGCCCCGGCCCAAAGGCCCGTGAAAGCGAGAAGCATCCCGATTTGTATGCGCTTCTTCATTGCGGTGAGCCGCTCTGGACCGTCATCTCCCCCTCGAAGCTTCGCGCGGCCGTTTGCGCCTCACGCTGCACAGTCCATTAATCGGCGGATTCTCCGCTCCCGATTAGGGTGAGCGCCCGAACAGATCCGGTGGTGCCAATGCCAGGGTAGACTCCGTCCGCCGAGGATTGCAACGTACCCGTTTGGTAACACGAAGAGTACGACTCTTGTAAACTCTCCGGCCAGGTCAGGACTTCAACTCGGCGACAATCTCCGCCGCCAGGGCGCGGGCCTGCTCCAGGGCGCCGGGCTCCAGGCTGATGGCGCCCACGCGCGCGTGGCCGCCGCCGCCGTAACGCTCGCAAATGGTGGCGAGATTGTGCGCCGGCTCTGCCGGAGCCCACGGGTTCGAGCCCACCGATATCTTGGTGCGAAAGGCGGAAGGGCTCACCGACACCGTATACGTCGAGGCCGGAAACAGGTAGTACGGGATGAACTTGTTGTAGCCTTCCATCTCGTAGCCGGCCAGATCGAAATAAACCACGCCGTCTTCCTGCCGCGCACGGTTCTTGATAATCTCGATCGAATCCAGGTGGCGCCGGTACAGCGGCGCAAACAGCGCCTGGACTTCCGGTTCGGCGATGATTTCCGGGAGCTGGCGAAACTGCATCCAGCCGATGATCTTGCGCACGATATCGGATTCTTTGGCCGCTTCGATCACCAGCGTCAGCTTCATGGCCGGCTCACCCATCTCGACGGCCGTCCTGGCGTCCGGATACTGCGCTCCGTCGATCGTCACCGACCAGCGCACCAGGTCCGCGAGGTCCGGCGCGTAAAAGCCAAAGCGCTCGGCGGCCACTGCGCAAATAAACGCGGTGCACGACTTGTAGCTGGGGTCGTAGAGCTTGCGCCCGCTGGTATCGCGGCGAAAGTGCTCCGCGTCCTCCGGGGTGAGGAACGCGCTCTGGTGGTGGTCGAACCACCAGGTGAGACGCGGATCGCTCGAATACTTGAAGTCCACAATGGCGTTCTCGTCGCCGTCGAACAGCGCCGGATCGAAGGCCTGGGACGCCCGGTGCGCCATCCCGGTGTAACGAAACTCCGCGTCCGGGTGAACCGCGCCCGCGATAAAGCGGCTGAAGAAGGCAGCCGACGCCGCCCCATCAAAACAGTGATCGTGGTACAGCACGCGTTCGAGCATGAGCAAACTGTGGAAAACCTATCAGCTTGCCTGAACTCGCGGAAAAATGCAACTCTATTTGTTGACGGACCATGCGAACCATCCCCGGCTGGGACCAATACTACCTCGATATCTGCCAGGTTGTCGCCTGCCGCAGCAAGGACCCCAACACCCAAATCGGCTGCGTCATCGTGGGGCCGAACCATGAAATCCGGTCCACCGGTTACAACTCCTTCCCGCGTGGAATCCGGGACGACGTCCCGGATCGGCTGGTGCGGCCCGCCAAGTACCTTTGGATCGAGCATGCCGAGCGCAACGCCATCTGCAACGCGGCGCGCGCCGGAACCGCCACCGAGGCGTGCACCATTTACGTCGAGATCATGCCGTGCATGGATTGCGCCCGCGCCATCGTCCAGGCCGGCATCACAGAGGTGGTGGTTTCCTCCGAGCGCATGGCCCAGTATTCCAGCGAATACTACGACCAGCACTTCGGTATGGTTGAGGTGTTATTCGGCGAGGCCCGCGTCCGCGTGCGCCGCGTCTAGACGGCCTTGGAACCGCCGGTGTCCTCGGGCTTGTCTGCCGGGTGCCCGCCGGTACTTGGCAGTCCACTCCTGTAAAAGCGGCACTTGCACGCGCGGCACCGGAAGGGATGCCTTCCCATCGCCATCATGAACGTGTCTTTCCAGCCGTGGGGCATGGAATGGCGGACGTCCAGGCCGCCGCAGCGCGGACACCGGATTTTCTCCTCGAGATCCGTAGTCAGCGTCCTCGATATGGTGAGCTTACCAGAACCATGGGCGCTCTGTCACGGCTGATTCGGGGCTACTTCGGGGCCAGCCACCCCGCAGCGCCGAGCGTGTCCAGGTCCTGTGGCTCGCCGAACTTCAGCCCGGCGAGCGAGGCGTCAATCGCGCGCAGCAGGCCGGTAAGCACGCCGCCGGCCCCCACCTCGACAAAGCGCCCGATGCCCAGTCCCGCCAACTGGCGAATGGATTCCAACCAGCGTACCGGGTTGGGCACCTGCTGGTAGAGTCCCTCGCGGGCTTCGGCGCCGGTTCGAATCTCGCGCGCCTGCCAGTTGTTCACCAGGGGCCGCGAGAGGTCGCGGAAATCGGTCGAGTCGAGATCGGCTTGCAGGCGCTCCTGGGCGGGCTTCATGAGCGCGCAGTGGAAGGGCGCGCTGACGGGCAAGAGCACGGCGCGGCGCGCCCCCGCGGCCTTGGCGAGATTCATGGCGCGGGCCACCGCCCCCGCATGGCCCGCGATCACCGTCTGGTCCGGCGAATTCAGGTTTGCGGCGCTCACCACCTCGCCCTGGGCGGCTTGCTCCAGAACCCCCTCCAGCTTTCCTTCCGGCAGCTTGAGCAGCGCCGCCATGGCGCCCACGCCGGCCGGCACGGCTTCCTGCATATACCGGCCGCGCTGGCGGACCAGCCGGACGGCGTCGGCGAACCGCAGACTTCCCGCCGCCACCAGCGCCGAATATTCGCCCAGGCTGTGGCCGGCGACATAGTCGGGCCGAAAGCCCTGCTCCTGAAGCACGGCGAAGGCGGCCATGGAGACCGTGAGCAGCGCCGGTTGCGTGTTCTCGGTGAGCTTGAGTTGGTCCTCGGGGCCTTCGAACGAAAGGCGCGAGAGGGAAAAGCCGAGCATGTCGTCGGCCTCCTCGAACATGCGCCGCGCGGCGGGCCAGGTATCCGCCAGCGCCTTGCCCATGCCCGCGCATTGCGAGCCTTGGCCGGGGAAGAGAAATGCGATCTTGGGTGTCAACCCAGAATTATAACCATTCGGATTCCCACGCGTCCCATTGGTTACAATAACTGCTGTGGATACAGAGAAACAGAAGCGGTGGCGCCGCCTGCGGGGCAGGTTTTCGGAACTGACGCACGAGGTGCAGCGCGGCTTCATTGCCGAATGGACGGTCACCATCGCTCTATTGCTGTTCGCCACCACCACCCTGGTGCAGGCCTTCGTCATACCGAGCGCCTCCATGGTGGGAACGCTGCTGATCGGCGATCACGTGCTGGTGGACAAGTTGGTCTACGCGCCTCCGGGGGCGATTTCCGGCCACTTGCTGCCGTATCGCGACGTGCGGCGGGGCGACATCATCGTGTTCCGCTACCCGCTCGATATCAAAGAGGATTACGTCAAACGCGCCATCGGCGTGCCCGGCGACCACATCCGCTTCGTGAACCAGCAGCTCATCCTCAACGGCAAGCCCGTCAACGAGCCCTACACCATCCACTCCGCCGCTGACCCCGATCTCTACCGCGACAATTTCCCCACCGCGCCCCCCAATATGCCGTTGCGGCCGCGAGCCGCGGAAATGCTCGAAAACCACGTCGTGGACGGTGAGCTGGTAGTGCCGCCGGGTTTCGTCTTCGCCATGGGCGACAATCGCGACGACTCCGACGACAGCCGCTACTGGGGCTTGGTGCCGCGCCAGAACATCGAGGGCACCCCGCTCATCATTTACTGGTCCTTCGAGGCCCCGACACAGGACCTCACCAACGGCAACATCGGCCTCGATCACATCATCGATGTGGTGATCCACTTCCCGACCAAGACGCGCTGGTCGCGGACCTTCAAGCTGATCCGCGGCTACCCGCTGCGGTAGCGGTCATCGTACCGGCCCCTCCGAACCCGAACCCGCGTGTCCGCCGCCGGATTGCTCCGGGTTGAATTCAAAGACGTCGGTGTTGGTCCGGACCACCACGCGGCCGGGACCCAAAGGCTTGCCCCCGGTGGGGAAGAACACCGCGCCATCGGTGGATTCGCCGGATGCCAGTTTGGTCTGCACCAGCGCGATCGCGCTGGCGGTCGCGGCAGCCTTCAGCTTCGTCGAGCCCATGGACAACGCGGCCAGCCGGCGCTGCTCATATCCGTTCGTAGTCGACCTGAGGTGCAGGTTTCCGTATACCCCAGCCTCGTAGCTGCCGACCAGCTTGATGACATCGCTGCCGCTGCCTTTTCGCTGCAACATGGCAACCACCGTCAGCGCCGGCGCCGCCCGGACCGTGACATTGCCGTTGCGGACGAACGTGAAATCCTCCGGCCGGATCACATAAGGTCCCTCGGATCCGTTCGAGACGGCTACCTGGATGGTAGTGTACTCGTGCAGATGGGACGGAAGAACGGCGTACATGATGGTCACGCCCGATCTGGTTAGCGTCTGATATTTCAGACCGTTCGACTCGTACTCGATCGCTTGCGCGTGCGCGCGCGACGACAGCAGTACGAGCGCCAGGCCGCAGACCCCGAGAAGCCACTTCATGAGACAATCTTACGATAACGCAAGGGGACCCTCACCGTATCGGCATAAGCCGGCATTCCGGCTGTGGTATCCTGATGCGGGCCGCAAGGCCGGAAGGGAGTTTCATGTCAAGACGTGAAGTATCGCGACGCGATTTCTTTGGCGCCACGGCCGTGGCGGGCGCGGCGGCCATTGCCCACCCGGTCTACCTGGCCGCGCAGTCGGCCGGAGTGAAGGCCGGCGACTTGCCTGACCTCACCATCAAAGAAGCCAAGATCTATGTCACCGACGGGAGCAGTTGGCGGAACGCCGGGGCGGGCCTGAGCGGCGGAACGGAAATCGCCTCCTTGGTGACCAACAGCGGGATTGAAGGCAACTTCACCCTCGGCAACCGGGGAAACCCTCCGGGTTGGGTTGATTTCGCCAAGGCCAACTGTGTGGGCAAGAACCTGTACGATATCCTTCCCACCGTCTCCTACATACCCAATCAGACGCGGCCCGGCGGGATGGGCGCAGCCATGCCCGGCGGGGCTGCTGGCGCCCGGGGTGGACGCGGCGGCGGCCGAGGGGGAGCGTTTATCGGCGGCTTCAACCCCGGCTTCGCCAGCCGGCCGCGTGGAACCACGCCCAATGTGCACGCCGCGGCCTGCGACTTCATCCTGTGGGACATCCTGGGCAAGGCCGTGAACCGTCCCATCTACAAAATCCTGGGCGGGACCAAGGACAAAGTTCTGGCCTATGCCAGCTCGCAGCATCTGGCCACGGTCGAGGACTTCGGCCCGGACGCCCTCAGGGCCAAGACCGCGGGGCTCAAAGCCTATAAGATCCACCCTGGTAACGGCCAGCACAAGACCGGCTCGCAAATCCCCGCCTACCTGGGCCACATCGACGAGATCAAAGAGGTCCGCAAGGCCGTGGGGGACGACTACACCCTGCTCTACGACGCCGTGCAGCGCTACAACTACTATGAGGCGTTGAAGGTCGGCCGCGCGCTCGACGAGTACGGGTATGTGTCCTTCGAAGACCCCATGCCCACATTCGACATCGATGGATTGGTCGAGCTGCGCCAGCACCTGGACGTGCCCACCGAGGTGGGGGAGTTCATTGTCGGCATTTACGACTACGGCGAGTACATTCGCCGCGGCGCCATGGGCATCGCACGGCTGATCACCGACAACCTGGGCGGCATCACCGGCTCGTTCCGCGTGGGTCAGTTGGCCGACACCTTCGGAATGCCGTGCACCCCGCACAACTGGGGCGCCTTCTTTGATCTGGCGGCGGCTTTCCAGGTGGAACTCGCGCTGCCCAACTGTTACTGGTTCGAGATGCCATGGCCGTGGGAGTACACGGATCGCCCATACGTGAAGTACAAGTTCCGGACCGACCCCGACGGCTACGTTCCGGCCCCCACCGATCCAGGCATGGGGTATCCGCTCGACCGCGCCGCTCTCGACAAGATCACGACCCGGATTGACCGCTGAGGCAGCCGGTTCACGCAGCGGTTCCAACTGGGCCATATAGTACTTCTGCTCCATAACCAAAGAGATCGGGACATTGGCGAGACGTTCCGCTCGATGACTCACTCATACTAATGGAGGTGGAACTGTCATGCGGATGATGATTCGGTACCAAAACGGGCTCAGGGCTGAAGCGGTCTTGCTGGCTGCCAATAGTGAACGGATGCGGGTGGCTATCGGCTCCCAATGCGACGCCGTCGAATTGCATAAGGTGGATGCGGGCTGGCGCACTCAGAGAGGGGCTGCTATCGAGATCGAAGCGCTCATAGCGATTCCCGGAGCCGATCTGCCGGCCTTCTGCGCCGCGGCGTAGCGGAATTAAGCCCCCAAAGCTAGTATCCTGGTCGAATGGCGGATCTGTTATCCCATGTTGCTCTGCAAGCAAACCGGTACCTGCGGGGGCTCGATGGACGCCCGGTGGCGCCCTCTCAGCAGGCGTTGGACTGCTTGACAGTCTTGGACGAGCCCCTTGCCGAAGGTCCCGCCGATCCCGAAGCCGTGTTCGATCTCCTGGACCGTATTGGGTCCCCAGCCACGGTCGCCAGCGCTGCCGGGCGCTTCTTTGGATTCGTGCACGGCGGCTGTCTGCCCGCGGCGCTGGCTGCCAACTGGCTGGCCGGGGCGTGGGACCAGAACGCGGTTCTCTTTGCCACCAGCCCCATCGCCTCCCGCCTCGAAGAAGTCGCGCAACGCTGGCTGGTGGAACTGCTCAACCTGCCGGAGGCCTGTGGCGCCGCGTTCGTAAGCGGCGACACCATGGCCAACTTTACGTGTCTGGCGGCGGCCCGCACGGCGATGCTGGATCGGCTGGGGTGGGATGTGGAATCCGACGGCCTCTTCGGCGCGCCGCCCTTGATCGTGGTCATTAGCGAGGAAACCCATCCATCCGTCACCAAGGTGCTTGGCCTCCTGGGCTTAGGCCGCCGCCGCGTCCTCCGGGTCCCCGTGGATCGGCAAGGCCGGATGTGCGCCGAGGCGCTTCCCGCCCTGGGTGAGGCCGCCATTGTATGTGTGCAGGCCGGCAATGTGAACACGGGATCGGTGGACCCGGTCGGCGAGATTTGCGAACGGGCACACGCCTCCGGGGCCTGGGTGCACGTGGACGGCGCGTTCGGATTGTGGGCCAAGGCGAGCCCCAGCCTGGCTCCGCTGGTGGCCGGTGTCGAACAGGCCGATTCCTGGGCGACTGACGCGCATAAGTGGCTGAACGTGCCTTATGACAGCGGCTTGGCCTTCGTGCGGCAAAGCGAGTTTCTGGGCCGGGCCATGACGCTCGCGGCCGCCTACATCCCCAAGGGGGCGCGGCGCGATCCGGGACAATTCACGCCCGAACTTTCCAGGCGCGCTCGCGGAGTGGAGATTTGGGCGGCCCTGCGTTCGCTGGGAAAGAGCGGCCTGGCCGCCATGATCGAGGGCACCTGCGCCCACGCCCGCCGTTTTGCCGCCGGCCTGCGGTCGGCGGGTTGTGAGATCCTCAATGACGTCGTCCTCAATCAAGTGCTGGTCTCATTCGGCGATGCCGAAACTACGCTGCGCGTAATCGATCGCATCCAGCAGGAAGGCACCTGCTGGTGCGGCCCCACCACCTGGCAGGGGCGCGCCGCCATGCGTATCAGCGTGGCCTCTTGGGCGACCACCGCGGAGGACGTCGACCGCAGCCTCGAAGCCATGATTCGAGCCTGGCGGGAGGTGTGAGGTGAGAAACGCGCCCTACCCTTCCTGGCTCAGCTCCACGCCCTTCGTGGTCGCGTAATACTTGGCCAGCATGTTGGGGTTCTCCCAGGCCGGGAAGGTTTCAGGATGCTTCATGTACTCGAAGAACTGCTTGGTCACCTGGGCGAAGTGCGCCTCGTGGCCCACGCGGTACTGGTCCGGGATGGTCACCCGCATTCTCTCTCCCTGGTCCTCGACTGCGATGCCCGGATATCGACTCGCCAGCGCGCCGATCTTCCGCTCCAGCGCCTGGCTGGCCCCCGCGCCGCGCGGAAACACGTACAACTCCGGCCGGTAGTTCTCCTCTTTCCCCTGCCGGATCTCGACCCGCGATTTCGACCCCTGATACACCGCCAGGTGCGTATCGCCGGTCCCCGCCGGCGCTTCCCACCGCCACAGTACGTCCAGCTTGATGTGGATGCCCCGCAGCGCGTACGCGACGCGCGTATTGCAGAAATAATCCAGCCCCTCGCCCGGCCCGCCGGTCACTTGCCGGAACTGCGCGGCCGTGATGGTGGTGGGCCAGCGGCTGGCCGCCAGCATCTCGATATCGGTGCGATAGTCGATGGCGCGCTCGGGGAAGAGCGTCCACTGGGCCAGGTCCACCAGGTGCGTGCCCACGTCGGCCAGCGCCTCGCCTTCTTCGCGGATATCGAAAAACCAGGCCGGCCGCAGCCCAGGCACGCCCGCCACCAGCTTCAGCAGATGATGCACGCTCTCCATGTACACCGCCGGTTCCCGCTCGGTGCCCGGCAGGATTTCCCCGAAGGTCTCCGCGTCGTTGACCAGTTCACGCTGCAAAATGCTGGTGATTTCGTACCGCTCGGTCATGATGTCGTAGGCCACCAGGGCGCGCCGGCTGGAAGTGGCCAGCGCCTCTTCTAGCGCCGCCAGATCCGCCGCGCGGATGATCCACGGCTTGTCGGCCAGCACGTGGAACCCCGCATCCAGCGATGCGCGGATCAGGTCGATTTTGCCGCGATTGCGTCCCGAGAGCACCACGATGTTGCCGGGCCGCTCCTCGATCATCCGCTCCAGAAAGTCCGGCGCGGCGTGGATGTCCAGTTCCCAGCAAGTCGGGTTCTCTTGCCGCAGATTGAACCGGGCGACGCGGTTCAAATGTTCCATCAGGTCCGGCCCCAGCGGCGCATAGACGGCCACGCGCTTCGAGACTCCGGCGTACATCTCTTTCTGGATTAAGGCGGCGTGAAAGTGGCCCGGATCGAGCGTGATCAATCGGAATTCATTCATGCAAGGTCAGCTTACTATCGATTCGGCTTCCGCCACAACCCCGGACCCTGGCCCCCGACCCCCGGCCCCTTGTTAAGATAGAACTTAAGCACTCATCAGGAGCTACGTTGGCAGATTCGGAACTACCACCACAAAGCCCGCCGCCACCATCACCCGGCGGATCCCCTCCACCGTCTGCGGCGGGCGGAGACAGCGCTAAAAACCTCATCCCCATCAACATCGAAGACGAGATGCGGCGGTCGTATCTCGATTACGCCATGAGCGTAATCGTGGGCCGCGCGCTCCCCGATGTCCGCGACGGCCTCAAGCCGGTGAATCGGCGCATCCTCTTCGGTATGCACGAAATGGGCCTGGCCCCCAACAAGCCCACGCGCAAGTGCGCCAAGATCACCGGTGAAGTCATGGGCAAGTACCATCCCCATGGCGACTCGTCCATCTACGATGCGTTGGTGCGCATGGCCCAGCCATTCAGCATGCGCTACACGCTGGTGGAAGGGCAGGGAAACTTCGGCTCGGTGGATGGCGACCCGCCCGCCGCCATGCGGTACACCGAGGCGCGGCTGTCGCGCATTGCCACCGCGTTGCTCCAGGACATCGACAAGGACACGGTCGATTTCCGTCCCAACTACGACGAGAGCGAGCAGGAGCCCGAGGTCCTTCCCACGCGCGTGCCCAACCTGTTGGTGAACGGGTCGTCGGGCATCGCCGTGGGCATGGCCACCAATATTCCGCCGCACAATCTCACCGAAGTCATCGACGCCTCCATCTACCTGGTCCAGCATCCCAATGCGCCGCTCGCCAAAATTCTCGAGATCGTCCAGGGGCCCGATTTTCCCACCGGCGGCTTCATCCTCGGGCGGCAAGGGATACTCGAGGCCTACACCAAGGGCCGCGGGCAGATCAAGATCCGCGCCAAAGCCGCCATCGAGCGCACCGGCAAAGACCACGAGCAGATTGTCGTCACCGAGATTCCCTACCAGGTGAACAAGGCCAAGCTCATCGAGCACGTGGCCAGCCTCATCAACGAAAAGAAACTCGAGGGCATGAACGAACCCCGCGACGAAAGCGACCGCGACGGCATGCGCATCGTGTTCCCGTTGAAGCGCGGCGAGCAAGCCGAAGTCATCCTCAACAATCTCTACAAGCACACCCAGCTCCAGGTCGGCTTCGGCATCATCATGCTCTCGATCGTCAACGGGCAGCCGCGCGAAATGGGGCTGGTGGAGATCATCAAGTGTTTCGTCGACCACCGCATCGACGTTGTGCGGCGGCGCACCGAGTTCGAGCTGCGCAAGGCGCGCGACCGCGAGCATATTCTGCTCGGCTTCCAGAAGGCCCTCCGCAACCTGGATGAAGTCATCCGGCTGATCCGCGCGGCCGGGGCGCCGCGGGAAGCCCGCGAGTCGCTGATGGCGCGCTTCGAGTTCACCGAAAAACAGGCCCAGGCCATTATCGAGTTGCAATTGCAGCGCCTCACCGGCATGGAGCAGCAGAAAATCCTGGACGAGTTGGCCGAAATCGAGCGGCGCATTGCGGAGTACCTGGGCATCCTGGGCTCCGACAGAATTCTTCGCGACTTGATCGTCGACGAGCTGAAGGAAATCCGCAAGGACTACGGCGACGAGCGCCGCACCGAGATCATCGAAGACACCGGCGAGATCCAGCTCGAAGACCTGGTGGCCGTGGAAGACGTGGCCATCACCGTGACGCGCGGCGGTTACTTGAAGCGCACCTCGGTGGACACCTACCGCCGGCAGACGCGCGGTGGCAAGGGCAGAATCGGAATGAGCACCCGCGCCGAAGACTTCGTCGAGCGCCTGATTGTCGCTTCCACGCACAGCTACCTGCTGATCTTCACCACCCGCGGCCGCGTGTATTGGCTCAAGGCGTACGAGATTCCCGATGCCACCACGGTAGGGAAGGGAAAGCACATTTCCAATCTGATCGCCTTGCAGCCGGACGAGACCGCCAAGGCGTTCCTTTCCGTCAAGGATTTCGTGCCCGACCAGTTCATCATCATGGTCACCCGGGACGGCGTGATCAAGAAATCGGAGCTCACCGAGTTCGATAATCCCATGTCGCGCGGCATCATCGCGGTGTCACTGGACGAAGGCGACGAGCTGATCTCCGCCAAAATCACGCCCGGCGACAACTATGTCTTCCTGGGTTCTCACCAGGGGCAGGCGATTCGCTTCCTGGAGACCCAGGTGCGGCCCATGGGCCGTCAGGCTCGCGGCGTCCGCGCCATGCACCTGGCCGAGGGCGATTACCTGATCGGCATGGAGGTGGTCGAGAAAGACGGCCTCATCCTGTCGATCGCCGAAAACGGCTACGGCAAACGAACCCCGCTCGAGAACTACCGGCTGACGGCGCGGGGCGGCAAGGGCGTCATCAACATGAAGACCACCCACAAGACCGGCAAGGTGATCGACATCCTATCGGTGAAAGAGGACTCCGACCTGATGATTGTGAGCCAGAACGGCAAGATCATCCGCATCGAATCATCCACCATCCGCCAGGCCGGCCGCTCCACGCAAGGCGTCCGGCTGGTGACGCTCGAGGAAGGCGACAAAGTGGCCGCCGCGTCCGTGATCCCCGATACCGAAAACGGCAATGGAAACGGCAACGGGCAGGAGACCGCGCCGGTTCAGTAGAATTGAACTATGGCCGCACTCGTAAATTTCTCCACCCCCGCAAGCTTGCTTGAAAAGCAGGAGCGGCTCTTCACTAACCTGCGCGGCATGGGCCGCGTGATTGTGGCCTTCTCGGGCGGCACCGATTCGGCCTACCTGGCGTGGGCCGCCAACCACGTCCTCGGCCCCAACGCCGTCTGCGTCACCGCCGACTCGGCCTCGCTTCCCGAATCCCACAAGCGCGACGCCGAGGCCTTCGTCCAGCGATTCGGCATCGTGCACGAGTACGTCCGGACCACCGAGTTCGACAATCCCGACTACGCCCGCAACGATCCCAACCGCTGCTTCCACTGCAAGGACGAGCTCTTTACGCGTCTCGAACAGGTGGGCCGCGCGCGCGGTTGCTGGCACGTCGTCTACGGGGTGAACACCGACGACCTGAGCGATTATCGACCCGGCCAGAACGCCGCCAAGCAGCACCAGGTGGCCGCGCCGCTGGCGGACGCCGGGATGACCAAAGCCGAGATCCGCGAGCTTTCCCGCCTCGCGGACCTGCCCACCTGGGACCGGCCGGCGTCAGCCTGCCTGAGCTCGCGCATTCCCTACGGGACCCCGGTGACCATCGAAACCGTGAAGACCGTCGAGACCGGCGAAGAGCGCGTCAAAGCGCTCGGTTTCCGGCAGTTCCGCGTGCGCTTTCACGGTGAAATCGTGCGCCTCGAAATCGCGCGCGACGAGATGCCCAAGGCCCTCACCATCGAGATGGCGCAACGGTTCACCGCGATCTTCAAGGAACTGGGCTTCCGCTACGTGACGCTCGACCTGGAGGGCTACCGCCAGGGCTCGCTGAACGAAGTCCTCGATCTGTAGTGGCGCCGGTGATCTTGTCACCGGTGTTTTTCGGCTCAGAACTCGTCTTCCTCCGGCTTCTTCTTCCCCTTGCGCCTGAGAATCACAATGGCGATAAGAATCACCGCGAGTATGCCGGCGACGAGCTGTACTTCTCCCTGCGTGATGAGTAGGGCGGCTTCGGTCATGCTGGGTCTCCTATTGGTCCGCAACGGCAGTATAGAACATTTGCCGGCTTATTACAAAATCACCGGCACCCATCCGGCCGCCCCTGTCTCTCACCTCACTGCTACAATCCGATCTTGCAGGCGCTTTCGATCCTGTTTGGTGCGTTGTTCACCGTGGCCGTGGCAGCGGCGCTGGGTGCGTCCCTGCTGCGCAACTCGTGTGAAGATCTGGCGCTGCGATTTGTTACCGGCGCCGCTGCGTTGAGCCTTGCGGTCTTCTGCCTGTGCGCGGCACACTTGGCGTACCCGCTGGTCTTCGCCATCCTGGGCGCCGCGGCCCTGTTCGCCTGGCGGAAGGAACTGGTCTGGAGGCTGAGGAAACCGGACCTGACCAACCGCCTTCTCTTACTTGTATTTATCCTCTATTTCATCCTGTACTTCTTTAACTCGATGGTGCCGGAAGCCAGCTTCGATGGCTCCCGCTACCATCTGGCCCTCGTGGGCCGCTACCTCCGTGACCACGGCTTCCACCGGATCGCCAACAACATGTACGCCAGCCTGTCCCAAGGCGTCGAAATGCTCTACCTGTGGGCCTTCGCGTTCGGCCAACACTCCGCCGCGGCGATGGTGCATTTCGCCTTCCTGCTCGCGCTGGTCTGGCAGATGTTCGCCTACGGCCGCCGCGTGGGATTGCCGCTGGCGGGCGCCTGCGCCGCATTGCTGGTATTCGCCAGTCCGGTAGTGGGCGTGGACGGCACCAGCGCGTATAACGATGTGGCCGTCGCCGCCATCGCCTTCACCCTGTTTCACCTGCTGCAAATCTGGGACGACGTGCGCGCGCCAAGGCTGCTGGTGGCCATCGGTCTGGTGGCGGGTTTCGGCTACGCGGCCAAGTACACGGCATGTCTGGGGGTAGTCTATGCACTCGGCTTCGTCGCCTGGAAGAGCCGCCGCCGCATCCGCGAAACGGCCGTTGTGGCCGTCTCGTCCGCCGCCCTGGCCGCGCCCTGGATGGTCAAGAATTGGATGTGGGTGGCCAACCCCTTCTCGCCGTTCCTGAATGGCCTCTTTCCGAACCCCTACGTAACGGTCGCGTTCGAACAGGAATACCGGCATCACATGGCCCTGTACGAACTCCAGAGCCGCTGGCAGATTCCCATGCAGGTGACTACGTACGGCTCGCTCTCGGGCCTGCTGGGGCCGGTTTTTCTGCTCGCGCCCATCGCGTTGCTGGCATTGCGCCGACGCGAGGCACGGCAACTGCTGCTGGCCGCGCTGGTTTTCGGCGCCACCTACTTCACGAACATCAGCACGCGGTTTCTCATCCCGCCGCTGCCGTTCGTGGCGCTCGCCATGGCGCTGGCGTTGAGCCGCGTGCCTCGTGTGTTGGTTGCCGTGGCGCTGGTGCACGCGCTCATTTCCTGGCCTTCCGTGGTCGCCAGGTACTGCCATTACGATGCGTGGCACCTTAGTAAAGTGCCGTGGAGGGAAGCGCTGCGCATCAAGCCGGAGGAACCCTACCTGGAATCCCACTTGCCTTTGTACGGCGCGGCGCGGCTGGTGGAG